>JACCDO010030581.1_pt1 | contig 39309 bp, 33 predicted proteins | sample 7446101 | NCBI WGS metagenome assembly JACCDO01 (sample SAMN15323440, study PRJNA562643) | freshwater metagenome | isolation source: river surface water | place: USA:Blue River Watershed | collected 2017-08-16 | reverse complement strand
GCATTGATGTTCTTTTGGATGAAGGATCATTTGAAGAAATTGGGATGTTGGTGACCCACCGCAGCGCCAATTTTGGATTGGATCAAGAAAAATATTTGGGAGATGGTGTCATTACAGGTTATGGAAAAATACACGGGCGGTTGGTCTATGTTTTTTCTCAGGACTTCACCGTGATGGGCGGATCTTTGGCCGAGGCCCATGCTCAGAAAATTTGCAAGGTCATGGATTTGGCTATGAAGAACGGTGCGCCTTTGATTGGATTAAACGATAGTGGAGGAGCCAGAATCCAGGAAGGTGTTGTCTCGTTGGGCGGATATGCCGATATATTTTACAGAAACGTGCAAGCCAGTGGGGTGATTCCACAAATCAGCGCCATCATGGGTCCATGCGCGGGAGGTGCCGTCTATAGTCCAGCCTTGACCGATTTTATCATGATGGTGGAGAACACCTCATACATGTTTGTTACTGGTCCGAACGTTGTGAAAACGGTAACCCATGAAGAAGTAACAAGCGAAGCATTGGGAGGAGCTAGCACGCACAGTACCAAGAGCGGAGTGACACATTTCACTGCAGAAAATGACGTGGTGTGTTTACAGAATATTCGCCATTTGTTGTCTTATATGCCATCCAATTGTGATGAGGACGCGCCACGTTTGCCCTATGATTTTGGCAATGAGAAAAGAGAAAAACTGAATTCCATAATCCCCCCATCTGCCCAGCAGCCGTATGATATGCATGATGTGATTAGCGAGGTGGTAGATGGTGAGAGTTGGGTTGAGGTACACAAAGATTATGCGGAGAACATCATTGTCGGTTTTGCTCGACTTGCTGGTCGCAGTATTGGAGTAGTGGCCAACCAGCCCGCTTATTTGGCGGGCGTGTTGGACATTAAATCCAGCAACAAGGCAGCCAGATTTGTTCGCTTTTGCGATGCCTTTAATATTCCTCTTTTGGTGTTTGAAGATGTTCCAGGTTTCTTGCCCGGAACGGATCAGGAGTGGAATGGAATTATTTCTAATGGGGCCAAGTTGCTTTATGCATTTAGTGAGGCAACCGTTCCTCGTGTTACTGTGATTACACGTAAGGCATACGGCGGAGCGTATGATGTGATGAACTCCAAGCACATTGGCGCAGACATGAATTTTGCATGGCCCACCGCGGAAATTGCTGTGATGGGAGCGAAAGGGGCAGCTGAGATTATTTTCAAGAAAGAGATTTCAGAGGCAGCTGATCGCGAAGCCAAGTGGAAAGAGAAAGAATCGGAATACGCTGAACTGTTTGCCAATCCTTACAGTGCGGCAGAGCGCGGCTATGTGGATGAGGTGATTTTACCTGAGCAAACCCGTCAGAAATTGATTAGGGCTTTTGAGATGTTGGAAAATAAAGCGGAGCCAGTAATCAAGAAAAAGCACGGAAACATTCCGTTGTAATTGAAAACAATAATGCGCTTCGGACTTTTTATCTTTTTATTGTTTTTCATTGCAACTCATCTCTTGGCTCAACCAGGAGGAGGGGGAGGAGCAACGATGAAATTCAAAGGAATGAAGGCCGACTCGGCAAGATTGTTTGTTGTAGAAAATTTTTCAAATCCAACTTGGATTTCCCAATCCAATCCGATTTCATTGTCGGAAGGGTTAATGTTCCACCACCCCACCCCTTGGCAAGTGAGTACGGGAGAATTGAATTACAGGATGGAGTTTTATCAAGGGGGCAAAACAATGCGAGTTGATATTCAACAATTGCCTCCTGAGAATCCTGTTGGTTGGACCCCCAACTTTGATAGTCTACAATTTTTTGAGGGCAATTGGATTTGGAATTTAAGTCCTTATTGGCCATTGCAAGAAGAGATATCAAAATCATACGGCATTACGCAGTATACCAAGGCGACATGGGAAAAGAATAGGTTTTGGTCTTGGACGATTCCCGGAGAGATGAAATATTCGCCACTTTATCATTTCAATCAAGCCATGCAATGGCGCAGAAAAAGAGAATGGAATAAGGCGGAATCTTCCATTGCGCTGGCCATCGAAAATGCGCGAGATGACAATGAGAGCAAGATTTTTCAAAAGGAGAAGTTGATTTTGTTGAAAGAAAAAGAAGAGTGGAAAATGGCCAAGAATCTGGCTTATGAATTGCTCCTGAAATATCCGGATGATTTTTCTTTGAATCAACACGCCTTAGAATTGGCCTTCAAGTTTAAGGATTATGAAAAGGCGGACTCTTGTTACCATAGATTGATGCGCCACTCGCCGGGGTATGAATGGGATTATATGATGTTTTTGGCTAGGTATACGGATCGAGACGAGGAAGCTTTTGCAAGGGGAAAGATGCGGGTGATGGAGGTGGAGAACGAGCGGTGGGAAGGAGAGCCAATTGGCATTACACAGCATTGCGGAGTTTGGTTTCAAATGGCCATGGTAGCTGAGTTAACAGGTCATTTTGAGGAAGCCTCAAAGTACGCCTTTACCGCTGCTTACAAGGGATATGGCTACAACAGTACAACCATTTTGGAGTTTGAAGAATGGAGTGATCGATACGACAAGTACCCTTATTTCGCATTGGCTTATGCGCTATATCTGCATCATTCAACGCGCTATGATTCTGATGATGGACAGTTACAACAAGCCAATCAAGTGCTAAAATCTGTACCAAAGGATTTTTATCATCAAGCTGATTATTGGTGGACACTAGGTTTGGTCAATGAGCGTTTGCAGAATTGGGAAAAGGTTGTAGAGTCAGGCAAGCGATTGGTCAAGATGGATGATCAAGACATGCGTGGACATTATTTGCTTTATCGTTATTACGGGGCAAGCATACCTGAATCCAATTCAAAGAAATCAGAGGAGCACCGCCTCAAGTGGGGAGAGCTGAGAAGAAAGAAGTTGGAGAGCCATTAGGCTTTAATTACAATAAAGTATCGTCTCAAAGATTTCCACCATTTTTGCTGAACCAATTCATCGGTTGTCTTTTTACACAGCGATGCTAGTTTTTCAATGGTGGTTGTATAGTCCCATTCATTTTGGGCGTTCCATTGAAATTGATTTTGGTTCTCTACCAAGAATTGAGCGGCATGCATCGGAATCTCAATGGTGTCTTTTCCTTTGCTACCAATGATTTCAACCTCTTTGTTGCCTCCATTTTGTTTTTTAAGAATCAAATTATTTTGTAGAAAACAAAAACGGAATCCGGGTCTTGAAACCTCATCCAGGGGTGTTGCTTTCAGGCTGCGCTCTATCAATGTGCGGGGAACCAAAGGTTCGGGAATCGCGAAGCTGAAGAATTTTTTCAAGGGAAAATCAATGCCAATGCCGTGCATGTAATTGTACAAAGCTTTCTTTAATCCATCGGAAAACATTTCATGATTGGCTCCTTTGGGATCCTCATGGTACAAATCATTGTTGGCAAAACCTTTGAATTCAGGCCCTGTACGAATGACACCGTATTTCTCGGGGTCTTTCCCTACGGGGCTGTGCACGGTCATGGCAAATTGATGCCAATGACCAGAATGCAGTAAGTTGTTCTGAAACAACTGACGCACCACTTCTAGGGAGTCAACGGTTTCTTGTGCGGTTTGTGTTGGGAAGCCATACATCAAATAGGCGTGAACCAATATCCCCGCATCGCTGAAAGCTTTACCTACAAGGGCCACTTGATCCACGGTAATTCCCTTGTCTATCAAATCCAGAATACGGGGGCTGGCTACTTCTAGTCCACCTGTAACGGCGATACACCCGGAAGCAGCGAGCAATTGGCAGAGGTCAGCATCAAATGATTTTTCAAAACGTATATTGCTCCACCAAGATACTTGTAAATTTCGTTTGATGATTTCGATGGCCAAATCTCGAAGCGCAGCGGGCGGAGCCGCTTCATCAACAAAGTGAAATCCGGTTTCTCCTGTCTCGGCGATGAGGGTTTCCATTTGATCAACCAAATGCTCCGCAGTGGCTTTGTCGTAACGACCGATGTAATCGAGATGGATATCACAAAAACTGCATTTTTTCCAATAGCATCCGTGCGCGACAGTCATCTTGTTCCAACGGCCATCATTCCACAAACGGTGCATGGGATTGGGCATGTCAATCACGGAGAGGTATTGATCCAGCTTCAGACCAGTGTAGGAAGGAGCCGGTTTTTGCTGATGCAAAAAATCCCCTCCAACCAGGTTGTCTGTGAATACAACTTGATGATCGACGAGATGAAATGTCCTTTTGAATTTTTTTTCTGCATCGGGTACTTGAATGTTTTGGATCAGATTGAGAATAGGCCCTTCGCCATCATCCAATGTGATGTAGTCCAAATACTGAAATACGCGGGAATCTGATAATTCTCGCAACTCGGTATTGGGATATCCTCCGCCCATGGCGATTTTGACTTGGGGAAAATGTTGTTTGATCCATTGTCCACATTTCAATGCCCCATACAAATTACCACCAAAGGGAACGGTAAAGCCTACAAAATCCGGAACTTCTTCTTGAAAATATTGGCTCAAGACCCTTAGCAATAAGGAATCCAAAAATCCGGTTTCTGTTTGCAAAGCTTCTTCTATGGGGTCAAATGAAACAGCAGTGCGCGCAATGCGTTCAGCATATTTCGAGAACCCAAAATGAGGTCCAATGGTGGCTTGTATCAAATCCGATAAATCTTCCAAGTACATGGTGCACTTGTAGCGGGCTAAGTCCTGCACGCCAATGTTGCCGAAGAACCATTCCAAATCTTTGATTTGATCAAAACGGGATCCTTGTGGCAGGTAGTTACCCCGGGCAATTCGGTATCCGAGGGTGTAGTTTTTGTTTTGAAGAAAGGATATAACTGCTTCTGTTGTGTTTTCGTACAACCCCCGATTTTTAAGTATACCCTGCAAGTTGGGAGTTAGCTCAAAATTTTCCGCTTCAATTGCATCAAATATGGCGGTAAGGCCTTTTTGAGAGAACATTTCCAAGACCAGGTCCAAGCCCAAGTCGCCTTGACGGGAATCATATCCCTGTTGACGTAAAAACCCAGTTAAATAGGCCGTTGCGGGATACGGCGTATTCAACTGGGTCAAAGGGGGCGTAAAGAGTAAAATCTTGGCCACGGCTTTAGCCTAGGATCAACATCGCGTCTCCGTAACAGAAGAAGCGGTATTTTTCTTTCACGGCCTCATTGTAGGCATGCATGATCAAATCATGGCCTCCAAAGGCGGTGGTTTGCATCAACAAAACACTTTCAGGCTCGTGAAAATTGGTGATTAAACTATCGGCAATCACAAAATCATAAGGAGGGAAAATGAATTTACTTGCCCAGCCATCAAAGGGTTTCAACAATTGATCTGTGCTGATGCTGCATTCAAAGGCACGGGCTACAGTTGATCCAACGGCACAAACGCGATTTCCTTTGATTTTGGCTTCATTCACCATTTCCACTGTTGCGTCAGGAATGATCAATTGTTCACTGTCTGTTTTGTGCTTGGTCAAGTCTTCTACCTCAACGGTGCGGAAAGTGCCAATGCCAATGTGCAAGGTCAATTCTGCCATATTCACGCCTTTGATCTCCAAACGCTTGCACAGCTCACGTGTAAAATGCAAACCCGCAGTTGGGGCTGCAACAGCTCCCTCATGCTTGGCAAACATGGTTTGGTAGTGGAATTCGTCTTCAGGCTCTACTGGTCGGTTGACATATCTTGGAATCGGGGTCTCTCCCAATTTATACACCAAGGCTTTGAACTCTTCGTGCGTTCCATCAAACAAGAAACGCAAGGTGCGACCGCGAGAAGTGGTATTGTCAATGACCTCAGCCACCAACTCATCGTTTTCACCAAAATACAACTTGTTACCGATGCGGATCTTGCGGGCAGGATCCACAACAGTATCCCAAAGGAAATTTTGCGCATTCAATTCGCGCAACAAAAACACTTCAATCATGGATCCTGTTTTCTCCTTGTTGCCATACATGCGGGCGGGGAAAACACGGGTATTGTTGTTCACCAAAACATCACCTTCTTCAAAGTAGTTGATCAGGTCTTTGAACATTTTGTGTTCAATTTTTCCTGATTTCTTGTGAACCACCATAAGACGAGATTCATCACGGTGATGCGCAGGGTATTTGGCAATCAGTTCTTCTGGAATTTTATAGCGAAATTGTCCTAGTTTCATTTGATAATCAATTCGTTAATTTTTTAGGGTCGGCAAACATACAACTTTTTGAAGCCGTTGTAAAGGGGTGCGTATCTAACCAATTGAAAATAAGCAAATTATTTTTCAAAAAAGGTCCATTTTTTGAAAAAAGCGTTGATTTCTTCCATGGAATGTGCGGTAGAAAGATCGAACGGAGCGCTTTTCGTACGTCTCAAACTACTGAGGTAAGAGCCGCTATTTAACCGCTGTCCAAACTCGTGCGCAATGGTTCGGATATAGGTTCCTTTGGAGCAAGTGATTTCGAATTCGATATTGGGCAATTCGTATTGGGTAATCTTAAAAGACAACACCTCAATCAATGATTTTTTCAAATCGATTTCGATGCCTTCACGCGCAAACTCGTAGGCTCTTTTTCCATTGATTTGCTTGGCGCTGAATGCCGGAGGAGTCTGCCATTGTTCGCCTATGAAGGATTGGGCGTTTTGCTCCAGTTCTGATTGGGTCAAGTGCGCAAAAGGGAAATCTCCTTCAGGTTGGGTTTCGAGGTCATAGCTCGGAGTGGTTTTTCCCAGCGTGATTGTTCCAGTGTAGGTTTTGATTCCGCCTTGGTATTGGTCAATTTCTTTGGTTTTTTTTCCAACGCAGACCACCAATAGCCCTGTGGCCAAGGGATCCAATGTTCCAGCATGACCAACTTTTACATTGCGCGTTTTAAGCTCCTCTGATTGAATTTTCTTTAGGCTTTTCAGATGTGATTTGAATTTATTCACCACATCAAAGCTGGTCCACTCCAATGGTTTGTCCACAATAAATACCCATCCATCAATGAGCTCTTGATATGTTTGTGGAAATTCCATGTGGCGCAAAGCTAATCACGAAACGGATTGGATTAAATTTGATCCATGCTTTTTAGAATGTTGTTGGGGTGCGCTTTGCTTTTGATGTGGGCTTGTCGCGGAGACTATCGCAAGGCGCAATGGCATTACAACATCATCATGTTGCAACACAATGAAATCGTGGGGGTCATGGAGCGATTGGAATTGGGATTCTCTGATACTGCCTCTTACAGAGCGGTGAATGAAAAAATGGACTCTTTGCATTTGTTAACTCAACGTCTTCAATCCACCTGCGACACGATTTCATTGCCGGATGAAGACGCGAGCATGAAGGAAGCCACTATGCATTGGACGGGAATCCTTCAAAATGAAATATTTCCACTATATCATGAGAAAATCAACCTTTGGAAAATGATGCACATCCAACAAAACAACAAAGATGTTATGCGATTGGATGCGTTGACAAAGCGTATTGAGGAAAAGAAGACAGAATTGAACGCATCTACCATTCCGGCTTTTGAGTCTTTTGTAGATGATTATAAGTTGTCTTATAGGCCGTTATAATTCTGCATAATTTATAGGACTAAAAAAGGGTTGTAATTAAAATATTTATTTCATTTTTGTTGCATTAAAATTAAACAAAATGAAAAAAACTTTTTACCTTCTTCTCTTTCTACATTTTATTTCCTGTCAACCGGAAAATGAAATGAACGGCAGTATCACAGGAAAGCTGCTACTGTTCGGAACACAAGACCCTGTCTCCTCAGCCGAAGTACAGTTGTTGGGCTCTACGGGTGGAAGCTCCACTGGAGGAAACGCCTACGTCTCCTATTGGCAAGGCCAAACACAAAGTGATGGCAGCTTTATCATTCCCCGATCATCTGTAGCAGATTGGTTGTATTTTAAATCTACAGATGAGTATTGGGATTTGGGCTTCTCTTCTTCTAGTGAAGTAGACTACAATGGAAGCAATAGCCATTACTATTTGTACGGGAAAGCCAAACTTCATATCCAAGTTTGTGACAGCAGCTCTCAGGGAGATGTTGCAGCGGTTTATGTCTACCCATACGCTCCAGAAGCGGATTTTGTTCGATTGCTTGCGATACAAGAAGTATACACGGTTGATGTTTTGGCAAACGAGCAACAGCGCATTGCCTATCAGCTCTTGTATACGAATGGTGAGCAGAGCCAACCTTATTTTATCTATCTCACGAATCCAAATATTTCGGGGTCAGACACCCTGAAAATTCAAATTTAATTATTCACCCTTTAATTTTTTTGACATGATTGCAAATACATCGTGCAGGAATTCCCTTGCCTTTATTTTTCTCTTTATTCATTTTTCCATTCACCTTTCTTTTTCGCAAATGCGTATTGACTCCAGTCATGTTCCTTCTGGGATATTGTGGAAAAGTTCACCTCTCTTAAAAAACCCTCCGGTATCTGGCGATACCATTGAATTCCATAGCGGATGGCAAGCCATGAAATGCTTTTTGAATTGCCGTTTGAATGCGGATGGAACAGGAGTAATGGACAGAATGAAATCGGAAGAGGGGGTAGACCATGCGGAAAATACCATTGTGCTTTTTCCAACGTTGTTGCGTTACCAAGAAATGGATGGAAGCCACTCAGAATATTTTGATGAGCTGGAAGATGAGCACTTTGTATTATCGGAATTTTTGGATTCTGTTTATCGTACCAAAACAAGTTTTTTTGTTCCCTTGAGTGAAGAGCGCATGCGTTCGAAGGAGGTGCGGTTTGTGATGACTGAACAATCGACATGGATCAATCTTGAAGGTTCATTGGAAGTTGATTTTGACGATGGGAATGGTTGGCAAATTTTAACCAACGGAATTACCCACATTGTTTTATATGACAATGAAATAGCCGACAGGTTGATTCGATTTCGTTATAGCATGGGAACCCAAACTTTGACGAGCGCAACGGTATTGAAAGGGACTACAGTTAATGGATGTGATATGTTGCCACACAGCCCGCCTTGGATGGAAGACCCCGAATTTCCGTGGCGCATTCACGCAGAATTCGAAGGAGGTTCAGTCTCTGGTAATGCTTACACACTGTGGAGCGAGGACAACATTTTTGATAAACCATTTGTTTTCGTTGAAGGCATCGATTTTAATATGCAGCAGTGGGTTGGTCAGATTGGTGATTTTGGGTGGTGTCAATTTTTAGGCCATGACGAAGTAAATTATCCCATGTTGGCGCAATCGGCTCAGATGGTTGATTCGCTTCGTGAAATGGGATATGATTTGGTATTATTGGATTTTGCAGATGGCGCGGCAGACATTCGTCGAAATGCAGCTTTACTCAAGCATTTGATTCAATTGTGCAATGCATATAAGGAGGGTCAAAATCAATCAATCGTTGCGGGAGCAAGCATGGGTGGGCAAGTTGCGCGCGTGGCTTTGGCAGAGATGGAACTTGAAGGGCTGGATCATTGCACGGGAGTTTATATCTCTTGGGATTCGCCTCATCAAGGCGCGCACATTCCACTTTCTATACAAACAGCCATTGATTTTTTAACACCTTTTTCAGCTGAGGCCGAGGCGTTCAAAAATGGTGCGCTGCTTAGACCTGCTGCCCAACAAATGCTCATTCATCAATATTTTGATCCCAATGGGCAGATATTGAATCCATCCGCGTTTCATTCCTTTCAAATGTACTTGGATCAAATCGGATTACCGAAAAAGACCATCAATTGGGCTATAGCCAATGGAAGTGGAATTGGAACACCAATGGAAACAATCCCTTGGACACCACTTTTGGAGACAGAATGCAATGCTTCAGATTTGTTCCCTGGTGTAGAATTTAGAATGAATCTTTACGCTGCGCCGGGAAATCCCGACCACCCTTTTTCATCAGAGACAACGAATGTTATTGCGGATTTGATTTATAGTGAAACTTATTCAGGGCTGCTCTCTTTCGCTTATGTTGAGTATTCTGGTGTTTACAGCATTAACAGTGGGACACCCGCTTTGGATTATCGACCAGGTGGTTTTAGAACTTCTGTCAAAGAGTTGGTCGACGTGGTGAACGAGAATGCTGATTATCTGGACGTTTGCGAATACATTACCACAGATGAATACGCTTTGAGGCATAGTTTTATTTCACCTCATAGTGCTTTGGATTTTGAAGGCAATGACGGCATTGGTATTTTGGATGCCCTTGTTGCTGATCCTGCATCTGCACCATTTGATCAATGGTATATTCCACCCGGGGATAATCAACCCCATGTGGCCATGACGCCACAGAACATCCAGTGGCTTTTGCAACACATTCGGGTTATGGATGATGGACAATCTTTGTTTAGCCCTCTTGCTTGTAATCCATATCACATGGGGGCCTTGGGAGATGACTACTTGTTTCCCATTACCATAACAGGAACCCAAGAGATTGGGCTGAATGTCGGAGAGCCTCTTCATTGTGGTCAAGAAAATTTGTTGGCATTGCCCACAAAGAAAATGGAATTGTTGCCGAAATGTGGTCAATTGGGATTTGTATTAAAGGACAAGACCATTTTGCGAATAGGCGCTGCTGATGGGGTAAATCGTTGTCAATTGAAGTTGAAGCCTGGCTCATCGATAAAAATGCAGGACAAATCAAGGTTGATTTTGGGTATGGGCAGTCAATTGATTGTAGGTCCTGGTGCCAAATTGATTCTTGAAGACTTGGCTTCATTGACCAATCTGGGGGGTGAAATCATCGTTCAAGCCGGCGGTCAGATTGATTACAATGGACTTAATTTTTCTTTGGAACATGAGGAGGCCAAACTGATTTTTCAAGAGGGGACGATGCACATTGCACAGAGTAAGACATTATCACTGCAGCCCATACCAGGTGCAACAGGCTGCGTGGAAGTGCAAAGCAAAATATTTCCATCGTTTGTTTTTGGGAATGGGTCCAAGTTGATTTTAACAGGAAACAATCTCGAGGATGATGTTCTGCGAATAGACTCGGCAAGTGTTTTTTATTCAAACAATGATGCCAATGCGGCAATAAATGTTGAAAGGGGAGCCATACAATTTGCGTTCAATGCCAATTGGACATCAGGGACCTTGCTGAAGTTGAATCAAGTAAAATTGTACGCTCTTGGGGGCATTGATAACGGCAGCAGTGATGTTGTTTTGAAAAACAATCGGGTGCTTGTTGAGAATTGTATATGGCAGCATCTTTCAGTTTTTGGAGAGCAATCTCACCTCCGCGCTTTTCAATCAAGATGGGTTGGTAACGAAGTACAGAATTGGAAAAATGGATCATTGTCCATGAACGAATCGGATATGATAGGAGTAGGTTGGATTTGCAAATCGGTTGGGCTGCCTTTTGCTTTTCGGGGAGTATCCTTTTCTGGGAATGGAAATGCTTTTGGACTCGAAGTGACCGGTTTGGAACTTGCGCCTTTGGTAGTGGAGAATTGCAACTTTAGTGATTATCAATCTGGAATTAGACAGACTGGAGGAGTATTGAAAATTGGCTGCTCAAGATTTGAACAACTTTCAACGGGTGTGGATGTATGGAGCGGGGTAAAACTGACGATGAACGATGGAGCTGGGAAAAATACATTTGAGGAAAATGATCATCACCTGGTTTTGAACGAAGTTCCTTCACCAGCTTTGGCGCAAGGAGGAAATAACTTTGGTTTCTCTGAAGAATACCCAGTGTTTGGTTTATTGGCTTTGGCTCCAACAGAAAACATGTTGGATTGGTCGGGAAATCAATGGGAGTCAGAAGACCTATTCGTAGAGTCCTATTTTGCGCCAGAACCCAACAATGTGTCCTTGAATCTGATTCAATTGGAGCCCACGATGGCGTTTCAGGATTGTGAGGGCCATTTGGCAGAGAATAAAAATCGAATGGCTGCCGCCAATGTCCCAATGGTAGAGGTTGATTTTACAAGACCAGGGTTGATGGATGTTTATGACCTGAGTGGAAGGGAATTGGCAAGAAATTTAACAGCTGAGCAGCTTGAGGAGTGGAAGACCAATTTCGTCTTTGCGAGCGGTGTTTACATTGTGGTGGAAAGAAATAATGAGTCGATTTGGGTTCAAAAATGGGTCATGCCATAGTGCTGTTAAATACCGTTAAGTAGAAGCCTTCAATACGCCAAGTTTCACTAATTTGCATGCATGCGCAAGGAGTGGGTAAAAATTTGGTTGGGATTGGGGGCTTTTGCCATGTTGTCATTGTTGGCTCTGCAAGTTTATTGGGTTCACAACACCTACCTTTTGCGACAGCAGGCGTTTGCAGAGCATGTTCAGCGGGCCATGGCTTTAACGTTGGAGGAGATTGTGCGGGTTGATTTTGCAAAAAAAACCATTCAAACGCCATTGGCTCCGGAGGAGGATAGTATTCAATGGGCATTGGGAACCACCCCTTTTGTCGAAGTAGATATTATTCCAGCGGTTGAGGAACGTTTGGATACGGTATTGTTGAAGAATTTGCTTCAGAGTTTTTTGGAACGAGAGGGCGTGAAAATGCCTTTTCATGCCAGAGTGGTCAAAGAAAATGGGGTGGTTTTTTGGCAAAGTTTGTCTGATAAAATCGAACAAGAGGTAGAAATTTTTAAGGCCAATTTGTTTCCAGAGGATGCATTGGAGCAAGAATATTTTTTACAGGTTTCGTTTGCAGACAATCGGAAATACTTGTTGGGGTCAATGTGGAGTATGCTGGCAATCAGCGTTTTACTTTTAGCAGTAATCATTGGTTTGTTCATTTTTTCGTTTAGTACCATTTATCGACAACGTCAGTTGAGTGAGTTGAAAAGTGACTTTATTAATAATATGACCCATGAATTAAAGACCCCCATTGCAACCATTTCACTAGCTTGTGAGGTCTTACAGGACGATGACGTTGTCAAATCTGAAATGAGCAGGGACCGATATATCAAAATGATCAAGGAGGAGAACACCCGATTGGGCATGTTGGTCGAGAATGTGCTGCGCACTTCTTTGTTTGAGCAAGGTCAAATGAAGATGAAACTCCAAGACGTCAATGTTCACGAGGTGATTGGCACTGTATTGAAGAGTTTTGATTTACAATTCAAGAGCCGTAGGGCCTCGATGGATGATCAATTGGATAGTGTTTCTCCTGTGATAGAGGGAGATATTTTACACATTACCAATATGGTGTACAATCTTATCGATAATGCGTTGAAATACTCTTTAGAAAATCCAGAGTTAAAAATAAGAACCCATGATGAGGGTGGTTTTTTTGTTTTGGAGATAACAGATAAGGGCATTGGAATCAGTAAAGAGAATCAGAAAAAAATATTTGAAAAATTGTATCGGGTGCCAACGGGAAATATCCACAATGTGAAGGGATATGGATTGGGGTTGAGTTATGTTATGGGAGTAGTCACCAAACATTTGGGCACCATTAGAGTAGAAAGTGAATTAAAGAAAGGAACAACATTTACCATCAAATTACCCAGAAAACATGAAACGCTCCACTAGTATTTTGTTATGTGAGGATGATCCCAATTTGGGCCAGCTGTTATTGGAATATCTCAACGCCAAAGGATATCAAACAGATTTGGCAACAGATGGGCAAGAGGCCATTAAAGCATTCAAGCGCGGAAGTTACAATTTTATTATTTTAGACGTCATGATGCCGGTGAAGGATGGTTTTACGGTGGCTCAAGAAATTAGGGCAGAGGATAGGCACACGCCTATCTTGTTCCTAACGGCGAAGAGTTTAAAGGAGGATACATTAAGAGGATTTGATGTAGGCGCGGATGATTATATGACCAAGCCTTTTTCGATGGAGGAGTTGTTGGCCAGGGTCAATGTGATTTTGAAGCGCACCAACCCGTTGATAATGGCAGAGGAAGAATCAGCTGAAGAGATTTTGGGAAATTATCACTTTGACTATAGCAAACACAAGTTGTTTTATGGAGAGGGTGAGACCAAACTAACGACCAAGGAAAACGAGTTGTTGTATTTATTGGCCAAGAACAAGAATGGCATTTTGGAAAGAAGTTACGCGTTAAAGACCATTTGGGGCGATGACAATTACTTTAACGGACGAAGCATGGATGTGTACATTGCCAAATTGCGCAAACATTTGAAGGGGGATGAACGTCTTGAAATTATTAACGTTCACGGAAAAGGATTCAAATTACTGGTTCCCTGATTAAAGTCGCATATTGTCGATTAATCGAACCTCACCTAAAAACGCAGCAACGACAGCGATGGCTTGTTCAGAGTCCGACCAGTCTGCTACCGGACCAAAAGTTTCTGCGTCGATGATTTCAAAGTAATCCAATCGGAAATAAGGCGTTTCAGCAAAACGACTTCTCGCCCAAATCTCCCACTCCACAGGGCTGTTGTTGTATTTGTTTTCCTTTACGGTATTCAAAATTTGGTAGAGTAATGTTGCTTGTTCCAGTTGATTGGCAGTCAGCCGTTGATTTCTGGAGCTCATGGCCAAGCCTGATTGTTCGCGATGCGTGGGACATGGAACAATCGTTTCAGCGCGATTTTCTTTTTTTACCCATGAAGAGATGATGGACAGTTGCTGAAAGTCTTTTTCTCCAAGATAAACCCGAGTAGCTTGGGCCAGGTCGAATAGTTTTCGAATGATGGTGATGACACCATCAAAATGGCCAGGACGCATTTTTGCCTCTAAACTTTCTGTTAAAATAGGGACATGAAAATGTTCTACGCGGACTTCGGGATACATGTCTTTGACTTCTGGGATAAAAACGGCATCTACACCAAGATCATGGAGCTTCTTAATATCAGCCTCAATGGTATTTGGATAGTGCAAAAAATCCTTTGGATCGTTGAATTGAGTGGGATTGACAAAAATACTGGTCAATGTTTTATCATTGTCCTGCTTGCTTTTGGACATCAAAGAAAGATGGCCAAGATGGAGGGCGCCCATGGTGGGAACGAAGCCAATAGAGGCCGATGACCATTGATTTCTCCATGATATAAGGGCTTCAGATGATTTTAAAATCTCCATCTTAACGTACTTTATGGCCCCAAAGCTAACCATTTGCGTAAATCAAAAATTTTTTTTATTTACCTTTGCATTTCCATTAAAGATGAATTTCATACATGAGTAAGCCTAGAATATTATTTGTTAGCCACGAAATTCTTCCCTTTTCACCAGAAAGTCACATAGCGCAGACTTGCAGGCAAATGCCGCAGGCGGTGCATGAGCGCGGGAAAGAAACAAGAATTTTCATGCCCCGTTTTGGCAAAATCAATGAGCGCAGGCACCAGTTGCATGAGGTGATTCGATTGTCCGGGATGAACTTAATCGTGGATGATACAGACCACCCATTGATTATCAAAGTGGCCAGCATACCTCAAATTAGGCTGCAGGTATATTTTATAGACAATGAAGAGTATTTTCATCGCAAGTCCTTTTTTCATGATGACAATGAGCAATTGTTTGAGGACAATGACATGCGCATGATTTTCTTTACCAAGGGGGTGTTAGAGACGGTGAAAAAGTTGGGATGGGCTCCTGATATTATTCATTGCCACGGCTGGTTTTCTAGTTTGATGCCGTTGTATGTGAAGAAACTGTACGCTCAAGATCCCCACTTTGCAGACAGCAAAATTGTCGTTTCCGCTTATGACAAGGAGTTTGAAGGAACCCTATCTAAAGATATGCATAAAAAAGTGGCTTTTGATGGATTTGAAGGGTCGGACATCGAGTTGTTAAAGAAAGCAACGCATGCCCAGCTGATGAAAAATGCGATGAAATTTGCCGATGGAATTATCCTAGGGGATGGCAAGGTGTCCGATGAGGTGAAGAAGTATGCTACCGATTTGGATGTGCCTGTGATGCTGCAGAATGAAGAAACGGATTATTTATCTGCAACGGACGAGTTTTTTGATGTTGTATTGGCCAACAAACCAGTGATGGTTTAATGAAGCCCATGAGAGCTTTATTATTTTTTACTCTTATTTGCAGCTCGTTTTTGATAATGTCCTGTGAGAAGCCCGGTTTAACACCAGGCGATAATTTGTTGCCAGGAGGGGATGAATTAACGGCTTTTCAGACGGATACTTTTGCTATTGCCGTGCAAACTCAGATAGAAGATTCGGTTCGCACCGATGAATTGTCTTTGGCTGTGCTGGGTAGAATTGAAGATCCCTTATTGGGTTCAACGGAATGTCAGATTTTTACTCAGTTTAAACTCTCAGCATTGGATCCCGGTTTTCCAGCCGCAATGGAGATTGATTCTGTTGTTTTGGCTTTGGCTTATAATACCACTTATTATGGACATCCCAATCGTCAGCAATTTGCTGTATATCCGCTTACAGAAGAGTTAGAATTGGATAGTCAGTATTTTTCTAATAGTGTGGTTTCTTATACACCGAGTAATTGGATAGAACCAGGATACGATTATTTGGATGTCGATCCCAATAAAGACGTCATTGTTGGAGGGGACACCACTTTTCCGCAGTTGCGTATTCGACTAAAAAATGAAGTAGGTACATTTTTGACACAACCTTCTGATTTAACCGTTTTGTCTACTCAGGATAATTTCCAGCAATATTTTAAGGGTATTTGCATTACTGCCAAAGCAAGGATGGACGCTGTCATGCGATACGATTTGGTGGACCCAGGGACCAAATTGACCATTTATTATCGAGATTTGTCTGAGGCTACACCAGATACCTTACTGTACGATTTTGTTATCGGTTCGGATTGCGCGCGATTCAATCGATTCAAGCAGAATTACTCCGGTACCGCATTGCAAAATATTGAGCAACAATCCATGGATGGAAGCCAATATTTTTATGTTCAATCTGGTGGAGGATTAAAGGCCAAGCTGCAATTCCCAACCATTCAAAATTTATCCAATGGTAACAAAGTGATTGCGCAAGCAGAACTTCAAATTCCAGTGGATTTGGACAGTCGCTATACGGCTTTTGATCAATTGTTTTTGCGTTATATAGATGAGAATGGACAAGAAAAGGTTTTGCCAGATGAGGCAGCCCAGAGTATTGGAGGTTTTTTGAATACGACAACACAGAAGTATTCTTTTATCATTACCCGTTATATTCAAAGTGTATTAACAGGCGAAATCAACAGTCAGGGATTGTATTTGTTGGGAGGTACAACAGGGGTAAGTGCAAAGAGAATTATTGCACACGGCCCTGAATTCAACCCGTCCCAACCTTCGGAAAATACAAGACTTATTGTTACCTTCGCTCAATAAGATTTAGAACTATGTGTGGAATTGTTGGCTATTTGGGTGACAGACAAGCGTATGATATTTTGATCAAAGGTCTGAAAAGATTGGAATACCGCGGTTATGATAGCGCTGGTGTGGCCATGATCGATGAGGGAGACTTTAGATTGTTTAAATGCAAGGGAAAGGTCTCAGATTTGGAAGAGAGCATTGGAACAAATGCCAAAACAGGGACTGTTGGTATTGGTCATACACGTTGGGCGACACATGGTCCTCCCAATGATGTGAATGCCCATCCCCACCTGTCCAATGATGGCTCCTTGGTGTTGATTCACAATGGAATCATCGAGAATTATGCTTCATTGAAGGCAGAATTAATCAATAGAGGTCATACCTTTAAAAGTGATACCGATACCGAGGTATTGGTTCATTTTATTGAAGATATCCGAGATAAAACAGGCGCCACCCTGTTTGATGCAGTAAGAATAGCTTTGTCTGAAGTTATTGGCGCTTATGCCATTGTAATTTTAGACAAGAGCAATCCCAATCAAATGATTGCAGCGCGTAAATCCAGTCCTTTGGTGATAGGTGTAGGTAAGGACAATGAATTTTTTATTGCCAGTGACGCAACCCCAATAATCGAGTACACCCGCAATGTGGTTTACCTCGAAGATGAAGAAATTGCTCGTTTGGATAGAACCGATGGGCTGAAAATTGTGACCATTTCCAATCAGCACAAAGATCCTTATGTTCAGGAGCTAGAAATGAAGTTGGAGGCCATTGAAAAGGGAGGTTACGATTCATTCATGTTGAAGGAAATTCATGAACAACCGCGCTCAATCAATGACTCCATTAGAGGAAGAATGAGTCTGGCTACTGGGGCTGTTAGAATGAGCGGAGTGGATGAGCATGAAGATCGTTGGAACAAAGCCACTAGAATATTAATCGTTGCCTGTGGCACGAGTTGGCATGCCGGTTTGGTAGCGGAGTATTTGTTTGAAGAATTTGCTAGGATTCCTGTAGAGGTTGAATATGCTTCAGAATTCAGGTACCGAAATCCAGTAATTTATCCAACAGATGTAGTGATTGCCATATCACAGAGTGGGGAGACTGCTGATACTCTGGCGGCTATTGAAATGGCCAAAGAGAAAGGAGCATTTATTTTTGGTGTTTGCAATGTTGTTGGATCGAGTATCGCCAGAGCTACACACAGTGGTGCTTACACCCATGCAGGTCCAGAAATCGGTGTGGCTTCTACCAAAGCATTTACTGCGCAAGTTTCTGTGTTGTATTTATTGGCCCTTTCAGTGGCCATGCACAGAGGGGTGATGAAGCAAGAGCGCTTGAATCGTTTGATGGCCGAGTTGAACTCAGTACCTGAAAAAATTGCTGAGGTATTGAAAACCAACGAAGATGTTAAGAAAATTGCTGCCATTTACAAAGATTCCACCAATGCCCTTTACTTGGGCAGGGGATACTCTTTCCCAGTGGCATTAGAAGGGGCATTAAAGTTAAAGGAAATATCCTACATCCATGCTGAAGGTTATCCTGCTGCAGAGATGAAGCATGGACCTATCGCCTTGATTGATGAGAACATGCCTGTTTTTGTTATTGCCACGCAAGGTGCCAGCTACGAGAAAGTGGTGAGCAATATCCAAGAGGTTAAGGCGAGGAAGGGAAATATTATTGCCATTGTTACTGAAGGTGATAAAGTGGTGAAAGATTTGGCGGATCATGTCATTGAGATACCAAAATCAGACGATAGCTTGGTTCCTTTGATATCCGTTATTCCATTGCAATTGTTGTCTTATCATGTTGCAGTGATGAGGGGTTGTAATGTGGATCAACCAAGAAATCTGGCCAAGTCTGTAACGGTGGAATAATTGGAATTTGAGAATCTGAAAAGGTGACATCAATGTCGCCTTTTTTTATGGAATGTTCAGATACCCTTTTATTTCTTTTTCATTCAATCGACCTTGGTTGAGCTTCAATGTTTTCTTGAAGTAAGTTTTGGATTGTTCAATAAGCCCCTCTTCAAAAAGACATCGACCTATGAGATAAAGTGCGTTGATGTCATTGGGATACTGAATGAGAATATCTTCGCAAATGAAAATACAGATATCCGATTTTTTTTCTTGGTAATTTTCAATGGCTTTTTCAAGCGCCTTCAAATAAGGAACCCGTTCAGCAATGAAGTACCCTCTAACGCCCTCATTGGCAGGCAATCCCGGGAGGTTGATTTCTTCTTTTACAGCGCGTTCTTTGTATGGATAAACACGGTAACCCAGTATTTCAATACAAGGGTTATTTAGTTTGATATAGCCATTTCCAGGAGCCCCTCCATGCTGCGATACAGAATTGAATCGGACGATATCACGCCCTTTTATAACCACAGGACCGTGATCAATTTCAGAAACGGTCTCCGCTTTGCTGGGTAACGATTTCTTTTGCTGTTGATTGGGCGATGCAGTTGATGGTTTGGATGGTTGGTGTTTGAGTTGGGCGGTGTCGATTGTTTCTTTGATTGTTTCTAATTGTGGTGCGTTTTGCTGAATAGTGTTTGATTTTAAAGACAACTCTTCAGGTTGATGAATAATCAACAATGCCAACAAAACACCCAATCCTAAGCCCAATGCCCAGCCCAAGAAATGAAACTTGTAGGTGCCTTTTTTAGGGCCAGGCATTTCTAAAAATGAAGGCGTTTTGAGTCCTTGGCAATGTGGATCCATGGCCAAACCTTCCAATGCTTCTTGTCCAAAAGGATTTTCCTCAAGCCATTGCTTAATTTCGGATTCCCTTTTTGTATGGGCCATTTGCCCTGAGGAAAATAGAAAAAGCTCGTGTGATGTGGGAGGATTAGCGTTCATTGTTTTCTATTTTTTCGAGTGCAAGTCGTAAATTTCTTTTGCCGTTTTGAACATGAGATTTGATTTCATTAAAACCATAACCAAATTCTTGTGTGATTTGCTCATAAGAAAGTTGTCTTAAAAACAGTGCTTCGATGCATTGTCTTTGTGGTGTTTTGAGTTGGGTCATCAGGTGTTCCATCTTTCCTAACAAGTTTTCTATTTCATGCACTGAATTGGTGTGCATCCGAGACGCATCCAGTTGTTTGTATTGTGCCTTTTGCGCGCGTATTTTCATTAGGCAATGAAACTTGGTGACTGTATGCAGCCAAGCGGCGCCATTTTGAATGGGTTCTTGCGGAATGTGAACGAGTAGTTTTTCAAAAATATCAGAGACGCAATCGTTCGCTTCTTCTTTATTTCCAATGTATTTCAAGGCAACTCCATAAACAAGATGACCCCAGTGCCGAAAGATTTCTCCTAAGGCATTAGGGGTAGGATTTTGTTGGTAATTCAAAATCCAATCTTGTTGTTGGTGTTTACTCATTCCTGACTCGCACGTTGTTTTTGATAAAATTCTTGCAGATAACTTTTGGTATTGATAACAACCACCCCTCCTGTACAATCTCCATAGGAAGCTGGTACACCCCCGGTGTAAACGGAAATGGAGGCAATGCCACTGGAGGGAACATTGGGCACATTCTCTCTCACTTTAACGCCGTCGATGAAATACAATACACTTCCTGCTCTGCTGCCGCGAAAATACAACTCTTCTCCACGACCTCCCGTTTTAACATCGGAAAGCATACCAGCAACGATGTTTTTGATGTTTCCTCCGTGCGCGCTGGGCAAGTGTTTCATTTCCTTGGCCGTGATGGTGTGTAGCGTGCCACCGGAGATATCAATCAGCGGTACGGATTGCTCCTCAATCACCAACGCTTTGCCCATATAGCTAGAGTCACTCATGCTGATGTTGACGACGGTTATTTTATCAGGATTAACAACCACGTTGGTTTTTAGCACGGAAGTCTTTCCATTCATTTGAAACCGTACATTGTATTGGCCTTGCTCAATGCCGCTGATTCTGAATTTACCATCTAAGTCGGTTGCACCGCCATAGGGGATGTGTCCAGCATTGTTTTCAATGGTAACCACCACACCTGGAAGACCTTCTTGGGTATCAGTGGCCTTTACGTTTCCGTAAATTTCGCCTTGTGTTTGGGCTTGAAGCGTGGTAAACAACCAGGCAGACAAGCAAAGGGTAAATATTGTTTTCATCTTGCTTTTTATGGTATGATGCTATTCTATTTTAAATTTCACATCAACCCGAAAAATAATTTCAACCACCAAGGGTATCCATGTATCTTTGCGTGCAAATTTTACACTCCCTATGAGTGATGCCATCAAGCACGAGTGCGGTATCGCACTCCTTAGATTGAAGAAGCCTCTTCAGCACTACACCGAGAAATACGGAACAGCATTTTACGGCCTCAATAAAATGTATTTGTTGATGCAAAAGCAGCACCATCGCGGACAAGATGGTGCAGGCTTGGCGAACATTAAGTTGGAAATTGATCCCGGAAAAAAATACATTAGCCGCATTAGAAGCAATGATTCCCAGCCCATTCGAGACGTGTTTTCTAAGGTCATGGCAAGGTTTTCAGATTTGGAAAAGAACAATCCTGAATTGATCAAAGACAGTGCTTTTCTTAAAGAGAACTTTGCTTTTACAGGAGAGGTTTTTTTGGGTCACCTGCGCTATGGCACCTTTGGCGGGAACAGTATAGAGAATTGCCATCCATTTCTGCGTCAAAACAATTGGATGACGCGGAATTTGGTCTTGGCTGGAAACTTTAACTTGACCAATGTGGATGAGTTGTTTTCCCTACTGGTAGACTTGGGTCAGCACCCCAAAGAGAAAGCAGATACTGTGACGGCCATGGAAAAGATTGGCCATTTTTTGGATGAAGAGAATCAGCTGCTCTTTGAGCGATTCAAGTCTCAAGGGTATACCAATGTTCAAATTTCTGAACTGATTGCGAAGCACTTGGATGTTCAGCGAGTGTTGTCCAGAGCTTCAAGAGAATGGGATGGAGGCTATGCCATGGCTGGAATGTTTGGACATGGAGATGCGTTCGTGGTAAGAGACCCGAACGGAATTCGACCCGCGTTTTTCTATGAGGACGAAGAGATTGTGGTAGTAACGAGTGAAAAGACACCCATTCAAAGTGCATTTTATATTGATGCCGATGACATCAAGGAGATTCCAGCGGGTTATGGATTAATCATCAAGAAAGATGGTCAGACTTCTTTAAAGGAGGTTCGCGAGCCAAAAGCATTGGCGCCTTGTTCCTTTGAGCGTATTTATTTTTCCAAGGGCAATGACAAGGACATTTATAAGGAACGTCAGCAATTGGGGAGAAATGTGGTTCCAGCCATTTTGGAGGCGGTTGAGCATGACATGGACAATACGGTTTTCACCTTCATTCCCAATACAGCTGAGACAGCCTTTTATGGCATGATCAAAGAGTTGGAGGATGAGGACAATCGAAAGAAGATTGAAAAGCTTTTGCAAGTAGGAAGTGGAATCACCAAAGCGGAAATCGAGAAAATTATTTTAACCAGAACGCGCATCGAGAAAATTGCATTGAAGGATGTTAAATTAAGGACATTCATTACACAGGATTCTGCACGTGATGAAATGGTGTCCTCTGTTTACGATGTAACCCATGGTGCAGTGGTTCCCAACCAAGACCACTTGGTGGTAATTGACGATTCGATTGTTCGCGGAACGACCTTAAAGAAATCGATTCTGCGTATTTTGGATCGGTTGTCACCAAAGACAATCATCATTGTTTCATCTGCACCGCAAATCAGATATCCTGATTGTTATGGAATTGACATGGCCAAGATGGGCGATTTTATTGCGTTTCAGGCCTGTGTAGCTTTGCATAAAGAGAGAGGGACAACATCGGTTTTGGATTTGGTCTATCGCAAATGTTTGGAGCAACAAGATATGCCCAAAGAACAGGTTAAGAATTATGTTAAAGAGGTTTATGACTCATTCACCGTGGAGGAGATTAATGAGAAGATTGCTCAACTATTGACCCCGGCAGATTTGAAGGCAAAAGTAAAAATCATTTATCAGACCATAGAAGGATTGCACCAAGCATGTCCACACCATCAGGGAGATTGGTATTTTACCGGAAATTATCCCACTCCGGGAGGAAATAAGGTGGTGAATCAGGCATTCATTAATTACATGGAGGGGCGCAACCAGCGCGCATATTGACCTATATTCGTGGGGTAATCTACTCCCGAATGAAAAAGATCAATCTTACCCAATGGATATTTATTGCCCTATTGTTGGGTATTGTTTTTGGTGCGTGGCTCAATGTTTCTTTTCCGCCATCTAACCCACTTTCCAAGGCCGAAGCGTGGCAAAAAATGTCTCAAAACATTGGAGAGCATCATCAAGCGGCCAAGCAAACATTTGAAACCATTGCGCAAGATTCATCACTCACGGATGAAGAGAAGTACGACGCTGCCTTGAAATGGGCGCACGATAAGAAAATCGACTCCAAAGAGCAGGTTGTATCGGATGCCAATCGAGAATCTAGAATGGATTCGACATTGGCCAAAATATTAGAGATTCTGAGCATTTTTACAGAAGTGTTTTTGCGATTGATTAAGATGATCATCGCTCCGTTGGTCTTCGCGACATTGGTTGCTGGAGTGGCTAAATTGGGAGACCTAAAGGCAGTGGGTAGGATAGGAGGAAAGACCCTGTTGTGGTTCTTTTCAGCATCATTGATTTCATTGGCATTGGGAGCGGTTTTGGTGAATTTGTACCAGCCGGGGCATCAGTTGCAATTGGAAATGCCGGATCAATCAGCGAGTATTGGTTTGGAGCATCAAGCCATTACCCTAAAAGGTTTTGTTACCCATATTTTTCCGTCGAGTATCATTGATGCCATGGCCAAGAATGAGATCTTGCAAATTGTTGTTTTTGCCTTACTTTTTGGAGTTGGTGCGGCCTCAATGGGTGAGAAGGCCGATGGTTTAATCAAAGCCATGGACGCGATAGGTCACGTGATGTTAAAGATTACAACCTTTGTGATGTATGTTGCTCCTTTTGCTGTATTCGCAGCTATAACAGCGATTATTGCTAAGAAAGGAATCGGTGTCTTAGCGACGTATGCGACGTTTATTGGCGAATTTTATTCTGGATTGGCATTGTTGTGGTTGTTGTTGATTGGTGTAGGTTGGTTGTTGTTAAAGTCAAGAATAAAAGTATTGCTAAGTCATTTAAAACAACCCTTACTATTGGCTTTTTCTACCGCTTCCAGTGAAGCTGCTTATCCAAAAATGTTGGAGCAGTTGGAGCGATTTGGTTGCAGAAACCGCATTGTCAGTTTTGTATTGCCCTTGGGCTATTCTTTCAATTTGGATGGTAGTATGATGTACATGACGTTTGCCAGCTTGTTCATTGCCCAGGCTTATGGGATTGAACTTTCTGTTGGAGATCAAGTAACCATGTTGTTGACTTTAATGATAACGAGCAAAGGTATTGCAGGTGTACCAAGGGCTTCATTGGTGGTAATAGCGGGAACAGTAGCGACATTTGGAATACCTGAAGCGGGTTTGGTTTTGCTTTTGGGAGTGGATCATTTGTTGGATATGGGGCGTTCAGCAACCAATGTAATCGGTAATGCACTGGCTACTGTAGCGGTGGACAAGTGGGAAAAATAGTTGTATCAAAATGAAATTTTTGTATCTTTGATTATTGTAACCGAAAACAAAAATTAAAATGGCACAAAAATTCAATGAAAAGGCTTACTTGGCTTCTATCGGAGCCGGTATCCGCGCTCTTCGTAAGAAGAAAAAAATGACCCTAGAGGTATTTGGTGATGTTGTTGGTTTGGACAAATCCAATGCATACCGCATCGAGAAAGGCCGTAACATTACTTTGTTGACCTTAGAGAAAATTGCTCAAGTGTTCAATATTAGCTCATCCAAGTTGTTGGATAGCGCAATCGAAGTAAAGGAAGAGCCAAAGAAGGCTAAGCCCGCAAAGAAAGCTGCTAAGCCAGCGCCAAAGGCTGCCAAGAAAGTGGCTAAGCCTGCTAAGCCCGCTAAGAAAGTAGCTAAAAAAGGTAAGAAATAATTTTGCTTTTTAATACAATAAGGGGACATTAGTCCCCTTTTTTTATTTCCTCAACAGAAGGAGAATAAATTTTTTGATAGGCATCCCAAGATATTTTGCAGGACATCAAGAGCATGAAAATCCCGAAAACCAATTTCACTTTGTGAATATCCATGCCCAAAACCCATCGACTTCCCAGTAGCGCGCCAATGACAAATCCTGCAGCAATTGCGATGACAGGAATGAATTGAATGTGTCCGGCTTGGTAGTAGTTGATGACGGCAAAGATGCCCACGGGCATCATGAGAACGGCGAGGCTGGTACCTTGGGCCTGAAATTGGTTGTATTGAAAGAAATACATCATGGCGGGAACCATGATCATTCCTCCACCGATTCCAACGAAACCGCTGATGATTCCGGCCAAAAGGCCAATCAAGGCCAAAAGAAGAAGAGATGTGATGCTCATAGAATGATGAAAAAAGGATTTCATGATTTTTTGCGGTATTCGCAGTGAGTTCGAATATAATGTCCTATTTTTACCCCACACGAAAAATTTATGAACTATCCAGCAGAATTAAAGTACACCAAAGATCACGAGTGGGTTCGTATCGAGGGTGATGTAGCCACAGTAGGAATCACAGCCTTTGCTCAAGGTGAATTGGGTGATATTGTGTTTGTAGAAATCGAAACAGCGGGAGAGTCTTTGGATGAACATGCTGTTTTTGGTACAGTCGAAGCTGTAAAAACAGTTTCTGACCTATTTATGCCGGTGAAAGGAAAGGTGTTGGAAGTGAATCCTGCCTTGGAAGCTAACCCAGCTTTGGTGAATGAAGATCCTTATGGTGAGGGTTGGATGATCAAGGTGCAAGTGGATGCGGGATTTGATATGAGCGGATTAATGGACGCTGCAGCATACGAGGCTTCTCTTTAACCACATGTTGTCTTGGCTAAGAAATAATAAGGTTGCTCCAGTAGCAACCTTTTTTGTTTTGGTGCTGCACTTGATTCAAGTTCCTAAGAATGAGGCTTGGGATTGGTCAGATGTTATTGGAATAGACAAGTTCGCGCATTTTGCGCTTTTTGGAATGTTGACTTTTTTGTGGCTGCTTTTCCCATGGAGAAAAACACCTTCTGGCTTGGCTCTATTTGCGTATTTGATGGGGTATGCGATTTCCTTAGAAATCATGCAAAGTGGACTGACAACCTATCGTTCTGGAGAGTTGATGGATCTTCTATATGACGCGCTAGCGGTGATCGTTGTTTTGACCGCAAGAAAGAGAATTATTCAGCGTTAGGCTTGGTATTGGCCAATAATATGGTATAAGCGATATAAATGAACAAAGCGCCAATGGCCAGTTGCAATTTTTGAGCGGTTGCCCAATCTTTATTCATGTAAAGAAAGATGGTCAAATAAGACAATGTTGCAAACATTTTAATGGCGATGGAGGCCAAGAATTGATTGATCCAAACTTTCCCATTTTTCGCGTTCACCATGGCTTTTGAAAAGAACCAAGTGATAATGCCAAAAGTCACCACGAATCCCATAATGGCCCAAAGCACTCCCTCAGATACCCATCCAAGAGGTTCAATCAAAAACAATATTGCGCACAAAATAATGCTGAGGTAAACACCCGTTGATGGTTTGGTTTTCATTGTGGTTTCATGAGGGATTTGATGATGGAATACATGGACAGCGTAACGCCAAGAATTGCCCCAATTAAGGTAAAGGACTTTCGATTAGGACCATCCAAGTATCGACCAACACCAATAAAAACAAGCATAATGATGGCCATTTGGGTGGCCATACTGGCATATTTGATGAAACTAGAATTAAACGGCGGCTTTGGCATCCTGTGGAGCATCAATTTTGATGTCCTTTATTTTATTGCCCATGCTGCAATTACCTGTAAAAGTTGCACCCGGCTCAATGGCCAATTTATCCGTAACCATATCCCCATCTACTTTTGCAGTAGACTTCAAAGTAAGCAATTGCTGAACCTGAATTTTTCCTTTGACTTGACCTTCCAATTCGGCATTTTGGCAAGTGACATTGCCTTCAATTTTTCCATTTGGCCCAACTACCAAACGACCTTTGGTAATCAAATCGCCAACAAAAATTCCATCGATGCGAATATTGCTCTCACATTTGATATCACCTTTGATTGATGTGCCTTCAACGATGCGGTTGATGGAGGTATCTACGGGGTTTTCAGGGGTTCTTGACATTTTCATTTTATTTCGGATAATTTTCTTGGTAAAACTTTTTGTAACTGTCTAAACTTTTGATCTTAAACAACTGAACATAATTCTGCTTCGAAATCAAGAAATACTGGAATTGTTTTTCGTGAATTTCTTTTACTTCATCGGTGTTCATGGCGAAAGTACTCATAAAATCCTGTGCATCAGATAGTTTTTTGAAACTTTTGGTCATGAGCAGCTGGGTCTCGGGGTTGAGCATATTACCTGTCACAGTGAGCTTATTGGAGGCATAAAGCTTTTGGGTGTAGTCGGCCATTAATGCTTTATAGCTGTTGATATTGGGTGTGCTCAAAGGGATTTCAATGGCAAAATAATGTTCTGCGTTTTCATCAAATTGAAAGGTTATTTCGGGGACGGGAGGTGTGGAATTCTCCACTGTTTTTTCGGTTTTTGGCGCAAAGGGTAAGAGTAATTCTTGCGCCTTTTCTGCTTCTGGTGTTCCTGGACAATCTTTTACGACGTCATTGAGGGCTTCTTGGTATTGATCGCTAAGTCCGGCCATGGCATCGACATAGCCAACACAAACTGCCCTTAGGATTTTGTATTTGCAGATGAGGTGATTGGTGGTATCCTCCCTTAAAACTTTATTACAAGCCGTCATGGCTTCAGGGTAATAGCGTTTTGCGTATAATTGGTACACCTCTTCATACCCAGCGAGCTCGTTGGCCTTTTTCACTTCGTTTTCATCTTTGGCATTGGGATCTTCAACAAACCGTGCCCATTCTGATCCTGGGTATTTTGATTTGATTTGATTGGCCCAATAACCAGAGTTGCAGGTAGCGCAGGATTTGATTTTACCCGTCCCCAATTGTTCAATGTTCCAATAGGTTCGATAGATCTGGTAATAGGACAATGGGGTGTAATCATTGTCTTTGAGCGTTGTGATTGATTTTTCCCAGATTTGGATCGCACTGGAAGGATCATTCAAGTCTTCTTTGTATACCAACCCCGCTTTGTAATAACCCTCTTCTCTCCCCATGTTCAGGGCATCCATGGCTTTTTGGTCTTTACAGGGAAGAGTAAGCCATAAGTCATCGGCAGAAGCAATACTTTTTTCGACGCTGTTATCGCTGTTTTCTCCACCTTCCGAGGATGTATTGGGTCGTTCGTCAGGAACATCATTCATTTGAGCCAGTTTGCTGCTCCAACGCCAATTGTCTTTTAATGGTCGGTCTTCCCAAAACGATAAAAACTCTTCGTAACCTTTGGTTCGTTGATCTTTATTGTAACACCAAAATCCACCCGGAATACTGTTGGCCAAAGCTTCTGCTTGGCGTTCAGCTGCCAACCGTGCTTCTTCTGCACGCTTGTTGGTTTCCTGGGCAATGAGGATTTCACGAACTTTTTTCATTTCATTCAATTGTGCAGGGGGATCCAGTGCACAAATGCGCATAAGGCTATCGGCTTTGTCAATGGCATTGAGATAGGTGACCAGTTCCGTGAGGCTTTTGGCCCGCCCTTTTACCTCTTCAATTCTGGGGTGTTTGGGATCGATTAGCTTTTGTGTACTGTCATAGGCACTTTGAGCTGAAACATATTCTTGGTCATCAAAATGCAAATCAGCAAGATTTAGAAAGGACTTGCCTTTTTGTTTTTTATTTTTTTTACTAGAACGAATGGATTTATTATACAACTGTTTGGCTTCGGCGATGCGCCCCTGCTCTTGTTCCATTAAAGCCAGTGTGAAATAAATTTGGTCTTTGTAATCACTGTATTTGGAGTTCTCTAACATCTCCAATAACTCCTGTCGAGCAATCAGAGCGCTGGATCCGTTGCGAATGGCGTTTAGCGCCTTTTTCATTCTTGCCTGAAAGTCGAGTTCCGTATTGGGTTTCGATTGCAAGGTGTTGATGTACTGATTTTGCGCGCTGCTATATTCTTCTAAGTGTTCATAGATTTGGCCCAGAACGAAATACAACCGTGCTTTTTCTTTTTTCTTTTTGGTAGCGCTGATGGCGCTGTTCAGCTGATCTTTTGCCTTGTCCCATTTTTTGGTTTTGATATAGAGTTCAGCCAATGTAGAGTGGTAGAAAACTTTGGTTTTGGGATCCAAGGTTGTTGGGTTTAATTCCTCTTTGGAGAGTATTTGCAGGGCCTTACTGAATTCATCTTGTGTCATCAAGGTGATGGAAAACCAAGCGGCGCCCATGGCAACAGCATTGGGATCAGGATATTTTTTATAGACAAACTGGAAGAGTTTTTCAGCAACGTCATATTCTTTTTTGTAGTAATGTGCCTTTCCTAAAAGGATATAATTCTCATCAATCCATCTATTGAAGTGGGGTTTTTTTATGCTCTTTTTTTGTTCGCCAGTGATGGTATGTTTTTGAATGACCTTTTCTGTTTTGGCGATAACCCGTTCTAAGTCTTCTAGTGCGGTTTGTGCGCCTTCTGGACTACCAAGCGCAATAACGGAAAGAATGCTGTCAAAGTCTTCAATGGTATTGGAACGAATTTTTGTTTCCGCTTGAATCATGGCCTGATCAGCGTTGAAATGACCATTGTAATGCGCAGTGGTATTGTGATATGCGCGATAAGCCACCCCATCCTTTTTATTGGTGCAGGCCCAAAAGCCAGCCACCAACAGGACAAGCAGGAAAGGGTAGACGATGTTTTGTTTGATCATTAAAAATTGGATAAAACCCTAAAAGTCCAAATTTATTTCATTTTCCTCCTTTAATTTGTAGTAATTCTGAATTTTTCAATGAAAAGGGAACGCCGACCAAGGAGGAAAAAATTGCTCAAGAAATTGAAGTCTCGTTTTAGGCTTACCGTCTTGAATGAGAATACCTTTGAAGAGCGGTTTAGTTACTCACTCACCCCAATGAACCTTATTGTGATGTTTGGTGGGTTGCTTTTGGTCTTTGGTTTTATCATTTATCTATTGGTAGCCTTTACGCCCTTGAAGGTGTATTTGGTGCCGGGATATGTGGACATTGAATACCGTGAACAAGCGCGTGATGCGCGGATTAAAGCTGATTCATTGGCTCGAGCATTGAAGCAAAATCAAGCTTATTTAGAAAGTGTTCAAACCATTTTGGCCGGTGACATCGTGCGTCATTCTGTTGACACCTCTGAAATGAAAACCACCAAATTGGAGTGGACAGAGGCGGACTCGTTGTACGATATTGAAATGCGCAGCAAGAAAAGTGCTCGTCCGTTGGTTTTTTCCCGACAAGAATTCATTGTTCCGTTGCGAGGTCAATTGCTGAATAATTCGGATCAATCGGCCTATGGCGTGGACATCGTCGCTGTGGCAGGAACACCGGTTTTGGGTGTTGCTGATGGGCGTGTTATCAGTTTGGCACCGGTTGCAGCAGGGGGTTATCAGATGGTATTGAGTCATGGGGATGGATGGGTTTCCATCTATCGCAATTTGGGTCAGGTCACCCATCGGGAGGGAGATTTGATTTTTGGCGGTGATGCTGTTGGGGTAGTTTCAGCTTCAAATAAGAAGAAAATTGCACCCCACCTTCACTTTGAGCTTTGGCATTCAGGACAACCCGTGGATGCCTCAAAATTCATTACCCGATGAAGTTACATTATCAGCATCGTGGTCAATCATGGGTGGCTGATTTCAGCAAGCCCATGGATTTGTCTATTCCGTTGAATCCTCATGGTCCAAGAGCTTGGTATGTCCAACCACCAATTTTTACTCCGGTAATGGAGAATGGTTTTGTAGGGAGTGTTGCCAAAGGAGGAAAGGTCAATTTTTTTAATGTTTTCTTTAATCCTCATGGGCACGGCACGCACACAGAGACCTACGGGCACATCGATATAAACCAGTTTCCGATCTCAGATTGGAAAGGACCATTTTGTGGGCATGCCCTGCTTTTGACGGTAACACCCACAAAAATAAATGAAGATCATGTTATTCGTTGGTCTCAAATACAACAATCTTTAGAGCGACATCAGCCTGATGCTCTCATTATTCGAACCCTTCCCAATGATGATGCAAAGAAATCGCGCAATTATAGCAGTAGCAATTTCCCATATTTAGAGCCCTTGGTAGGATTAGAGTTGAATCGTTTGGGTGTAAAGCATCTTTTGGTTGATTTACCAAGCGTAGATCGTGAGGAAGATGGTGGTGAATTGGCTTGTCATCATGCATTTTGGGGCTATCCTGAAAACCCGAGAAATGAAGCGACTATTTCGGAAATGATCTATGTAAAGAGTGAAATTGCCGACGGATTGTATTGTATTTATTTACAACCACCTTCATTTGAGATGGATGCAGCGCCTTCTCGACCCATCATTTATCCTACTCAGCAGCAAGAATAGGAAAAACCAAGTAAAAGGTTGTTCCTTTGCGGTGTTGACTTTTACAAAAAATTTGCCCATTCATTTTTTCTATTAATGCCTTGGCAGTAGCCAGTCCCAATCCAGAGCCTGTTTTCTTGGTAGTGAATTTGGGTTGAAAAAGTTGCCCCATGCTATTTTCAGGAATTCCACAACCGTTGTCTTGAATAGCAATAAAAACCTTTCCAAAATGGCAGCCAATTTTCACATCGATTTTCATCGAAATATCCTCTTTTTTGGCTTGTATGGCATTGGTGATTAGGTTTGTGGCAATGCGATGAAGAGCGTTGTGGTTGGCCGAAATATGAAGTTGTGTATGTTGGTGAAATACGGAAATGGCGCAGTTTTCATCTTTGTAAAATGGCATAAGGGATTCAAAGAATTGGACAGGGTTGATTTTTTCCATCTCCAATGATTCTGTTCTCGCCAATTGACTGAAGGTATTGGCAATATTGGCCAATGCATCAATTTGTTCGGTCATGGTTTGGATGAAGATGGAGAGGTGGGCATGAAATTGTTCGTGATTTTCATTTTCAAATTGTCTTTTCAGATGTTGAACCCTTAAGCGCATGGGCGTTAGTGGATTCTTAATGTCATGGGCAATTTGTTGAGCCATTTCGCGCCAAGCACCTTCTCTTTCTTTTTCCGCCAATTGATCAGCACTGGTTTTTAGTACTGTGAGCATTTTGTTGTATTCGACAACAAGATTTCCAATTTCATCTTGGTATTCCCAGTGCAATGGTTCAAAGTTCTGTGTGAGGTCGGTAGATTTCATCCGCTGCGCTATGGTTCGCAATGAACGGGTGATGTAACGAGACAGTATGAAAGCGATTACTGCAGCGATAAAGAATAGAACCAAATAAGACCCTGTTACACCAAGAAGAAAATCTTTGACGTCTTTGGACTCTTCATCGGCATTGGAATAGTCCATGGCGATAATGGCAATGGGATGACCATCAATGTCACTAAACAGCCAGTAAGCTAGGGTATAACCTTCATGATTGTATTCTTCAAAAAGTAATTTTTTATCATATCCATGTTGGATGCTTTTGAGGATAGGTAGTGGAACAGATTGCGGTATAGCTAGAGAGTCCAGGTATGCGCTGTTGTTGGAGATGAGGTATTCACCATTAAGATCAAAAAGCCCTATGAACATTTGGTGAACGTCGGCCAATTCGCAAATTTTATCGGCAAACTTATATGCGACACTATCGGGTGACATGTGCCCACCTTCATGAATAAGGAAATAGTCTAGCGAAGCCCGAACAGATTTTTCTTTTCGCTCTAAGGCCTCTTGTTTGAAAGCTTTGTTTTGTTCGATGTCGCTGTAAATGGCAACGATGCCGGTAACCAAAAAAGCCAGTGCCAATATGGCCAACATGGATAAGTAGATGCGTGTGCGTAGAGTGAATCCCCAAAGCATGATTATATTTTTTTGAAGAGCTGAACCCTTTCTGGTTGGTAACCCAATTTCTGGTACCAGGCAATGGTGTCTTGCTTGAAATGCGCGGTAGCCACATCGATTTCAGAAACGCCCATTTGGTGCGCTTTAGTTTCCAAGGCTGTCATCAGGCGGTCGCCAATTTTTAAACCACGATAATTTTCATTGACGATGATGGCGTTGATGCAGATTCGCTTTGTTTCGATAAAGGTTCTGGGAAAGGCCCAAAGAAAGCCAACGAGTTGGTTGTTGTATAAAGCTGCAAAAAATATGATCTGATTGTTTTCAAACAGTGATGGAAGCTGGTCAGCTTTTTTTTGGATGTATTCCACTGAAATGATTTTATCCAACTCATGCCCTTGGGTATTTTCTACGTACAGTTCAAAAAAAGCAGGGTAGAGTTGTTGTAAATTATCCCAATTCCAGTTTTCGATAATGATCCCATCCGTTAACATGGTGGAAAGGTACGTTAAAAGCTGAAATCGACCAATTCTCTTTGACTCAAGCAGATTAGCGGGCATGGTCTTCCAGAGAATAATCAATAGTTCAATGAGGTAAATGATTATTTTTGAAAATAAGAAGTAGAATAGGATTCACAAAATTGTTAAGTCCCAAAAATGAGAAAAAGGGTTGTATTATTAACGGATTACAAAGGAAATTTTGGCGCAAAGTACAACGCAGTTCCATATCGAAGTGGATTTGATAAATCGTTACTCTGTCAAATTTTTAATCGTTCTGGAATCGAGGTTGAGTTTATACCTTTTTCAGAGATAGATTGGAAGAGAAAAGATTGGTCTGATGAAATGGTGTTGTACACAAGCTCCGAAGAATTTGGCTACTATTACAAGAGTTTTATTGAGGATAATATTCTTCATCTTGAGCGCTTAGGAGCGAAATGTATCCCTGGATATCCCCACTTGCGCGCTAACAATAATAAGGTTTTCATGGAGTTTTTGGCCAATTCCTTGGGTATAGAGACTCATTTAAAAACTTTTGCATATGGAACTTTGGAGGAATTGAGAGATTACGCGCAACGAGTTCAAATAGATTTTCCAGTTGTTTTGAAAAAGCCTGATGGAGCCAAAAGTAGAGGTGTTTTTTTGATTCATAATGAACAGGCGCTACTGAGAAAATCGGCGAAATTGCAAGAAGTATTGGGTGTTTTTGATAAGTTCAGAGAACTAATTAGATCGTGGAGGCATAAGGGATATCAAAAGCAGTCCTTTTACCAGAAGAAAATGGTTATACAATCTTTTATTCCTAACTTAAAAAATGACTGGAAAATACTCATATACGGGGAAAAAGGGTTTGTTTTAAATAGGGGAATAAAGCCGAATGATTTCAGAGCAAGTGGCAGTGGTTTTTCTTATAAATCAGGATCTAAAAGTGAGATACCGCTTGAAGTATTGGATTTTTCCAAAAAAATTTATGACAAGATGAATGTCCCGAATTTGTCGTTGGATATCGCTTATGATGGGAATTTGCCCTATTTAATTGAGTTTCAATCAGTGTATTTTGGCATGGCGACCATTCTTATGTCTGAGGACTTTTATTGTTTTAAAGATCGGGAATGGAAGAAAAAACCAGAGGGGATTTCCTTGGAAGAGATTTATGCACAAAGTGTTATTGACCATGTGCTTAAGATTGGTTAAATGGATATTTTTCAAAAGATAGAAGGGGCATTTAACCCGACCAATTCTCTCGATCCAAACTTCTGTAATTGATGGCTTCAGCGATGTGATGCGATTGGATTTGGGATGACGCCTCCAAATCGGCAATGGTTCTGGCTACACGAATGATGCGGTCATAGGAGCGAGCTGAAAGCTTTAAGCGTTCCATGGCCGTTTTTAAAATCGCCTGACACGTCTGATTCAAAGCGGCGTGTTTTTTCAAATCTTGGCTCTGAAGATTGGCATTGGACATATTGCAGCGTTGCAATTGAATACAACGCGCGGCAATCACAGCTTCTCTTATTTTTTCTGAATTCTCCTCCTCCACTTGCGCGGTTAACTCGTCAAAGGCAACAGGTGTAACTTCAACATGCAAGTCAATCCGATCCAATAAGGGTCCACTGATTTTATTCAAGTATCGCTGTACCACTCCCGGTGCGCAGACACAGTCTTTATCGGGGTGGTTGTAGTATCCACACGGACAAGGATTCATAGAAGCAATGAGCATGAAACCCGCAGGAAAATCTACTGAGAATTTACTGCGCGATATGGTCACTACCCGGTCTTCCAATGGTTGCCGCAATACTTCTAAAACGGTTCTTTTGAATTCAGGCAATTCATCCAAGAATAACACGCCATGGTGTGCCAAAGATATTTCGCCCGGTTGAGGAATACTTCCCCCACCTACGAGGGCGACGTCCGAGATGGTGTGGTGCGGGCTTCGAAAAGGGCGTTCAACAATCAACCCATATTTGTTTCTGAGCTTGCCTGCCACGCTGTGAATCTTGGTCGCTTCCAACGCTTCCTGCATGGAGAGTGGGGGAAGTATAGAGGGTAGTCTTTTGGCCAACATGGTCTTGCCGGCGCCGGGAGGTCCGATGAGCAGGAGGTTGTGTCCACCTGCTGCAGCAATTAAAAATGCACGCTTGACATTCATTTGCCCTTTGACATCCTTGAAGTCCAGTCGATAACGGTTGATGGTGGTGGAGAGCAATTGTGTAAGGCTGGATTGTAGCGGAGTGATTTTCTTTTCTTTGTTAAAAAAGTCAACAACCTCTGTGAGTGTATTTACAGGTAAGACATCAATCCCATCTACGATGGCGGCTTCTTCGGCGTTGCAAGCAGGAAGGATAATGCCCTTAAAACCTTCCTTTTTTGCCTGCAATGCCATAGGCAGAGCGCCCTTGAGGGACCGCAAGGACCCATCCAAGGACAGCTCTCCCATGATGATATATTGATCCAGCTCATCAAATAGCATTTGTTCTGTCCCGGCCAACATCGCCAACGCCACAGGCAAGTCATAAGCAGCTCCTTCCTTCCTCAAGTCTGCAGGCGCCATGTTGATGGTAATGTTCCTCACAAGATTCTTATACCCCAAATTACTCAACGCGGCCCTGATGCGCTGCATGGATTCCTTTACTGCAGTATCTGGCAACCCCACCATCATCAAGTGAGCGCCACGCTCAACTTGCACTTCTATGGTGATGGTATTGGCATCAATTCCAAAAACGGCACTTCCAAATGATTTGACAAACATGTCGCAAAGTGAAGTTGTTTTTTATGGCCACACAAGAAAAGGTTATGCGCATAATTTGGCATACCTGTGGGTTATAGCTATTTGGAATAGTTTATTCCTATAAATTTCACACCATTACAATTTCATTTGTTAAGAAAAAGGCAACAAAAAACCCCGGATAGCCGGGGTTAAGAGTTTGTAAAGAATGACTTTAATTTATTTCTTTTCTAAAGAACAAGTGGTGGTATAAGTTGCTGTGCCTTTGCTTCCACCCATGATTGGATTTCCAAAACTATCGAAAAATCCAGTGCTGTAGGTATAATCGAATACATCTTTACTCTCCGTCTTGGTAGGACAAGTTCCAGCAGCAACGTACTTTTTGGTGCCTTCCATTTCAGAGACACTTGGCCCATCGGTGCTGCTTTGAGAATAAGGTGCAGTGATTTGGTAGTAGGTTGGATTTCCCCACCCATCAAAAGTTACATCATAATCATAATCAGTTCCACTCTCAACAGAAGTTGATGTGCAGGTGCAGCTGTAATCCTTGGTGCAAGAGGCAAATAACATTGCAATGACAATAAAGAATGATAATTTTTTCATGGTTTTTCTTGTAAACATAATACAAGATAAATAGAATCGCAAGTCTTGGATCAAAAAATTTCTGTTACTTTATTATCTCTAAAATGAATTTTTTATTGCGTTAATGAAAAAGGAAAAGTTTATTTCTTCCCTTTACAGAGTCATTACTGAAAACCAAAACATAAATACCACTCTGTAAATTAGAGGGTAAATCTATGGGTGAAACTGCGTGGTTTTTGCGCATCACTATTCTGCCGCTTTCATCCAATAAAGTAACATCAAATATAGTCTCATGCCATTCCCCAAGAGCCAATAGTTGTTGATTGGTATTCATCCACCTGATTGGATTCAACAGTGATTGCACTACATTGGTTAATTCTACTATCATTACTTCTGAGATGGCGTCACACCCGTTGTCATTGGTGACAATCACTTGGTAGTTTCCGTTGTTGTTGACCTCCAGGGAATCTGCAGTGGAGCTTAATAAAAGGTCGCCATTCATGTACCAATCAACCCACAGGCTATTATTGTTGGTCAAGTATAGGGTGTTGTTATTCAATTCCAAAATGGGAGTTTCAGGTAAGGGAAGGACATCCAAGAATATCGTAGCTGAGGTAAAACAACCGTTACTGTCAGAGGCTGAAATCGTGAAGTCTGTATCTTCAATGGGGAACACATCGAATGCAATGCTATCCAAAGTGGCAATGTTAGGATTGTCTTCCCAAGTCAAATTGAGCGTGTTGTTGGGAATGACAAAAGATGCGGTATCATCCATGCACAGCGAAATGGATTCGGGAAGAATGAAAGTTGGAATCGCAAATGGATCAACGAAAACGCTTTGGCTTTGAGTACAACCATCATCGTTTGTAACGGTTGATGTGATGGTCAAAGAATCTGTTAATGGAAAAGCATACAATTGGTTTCCGATTGAATCTATATTGTTTTCGCTCCATTGAATATAGCTGCCATCTGTCGTTAACATTAAGATGGCGGTATCACCAGCACAAGGCGTGGAATAAATAGATAGATCGATAAAGGGTTGGGAAGAGATTTCAACCATTGTGGTATCGGAATTGGCGCAGTTGCTGTTGTCTGTCAAATAGGCAATTAGAATACCGCTCACAGGATTGGGAATGAGGTATTGCGTGGGTGCAATACTGACGATATTGGGAATCGAAAATCCCGTAATGGCGATAGAAGAATCCACATCAATCGAAAAGACAGCACTGTCATTCGCGCAAAAAACATCATCGATGTCCCACTCAGCTGTGGGCAATGATTGTGTATTAACCGCAAGGGTGTCTGATCCTTGACAGCCATAGCTGTCTGTGACGATTAACGTGATTTCTGCATCTTGAGTTGCCATCCATTCGATGCTATTGGCGGTATTGTTGTACAACTCACCATTGATGGTCCATTCCGGAGATCCTGGCGTGTTGTTTTCTAAAACAATCGAAGCGTTGAAACAAACAGCCATGTCTTCTCCAAGCTGCACATTGGGATTTCCTGTTCCAGGCAATAATTCCACTGAAGCAGTTGGGTTATCCGATGATACACAAAGTAATGAGCTGTTCATGCTGACTGTCAATTGAATGGTGTCTTGAACATTGCTGTAGCTGTACACGGGTGAAAAGCCATTTTGTATTTGGCCATTGATTTGCCATGTGTAAATAGGGAAAATACCACCGTTTTGTGGAATTGCTTGGACGGTATAGTTCTTTTCATTGCAATCCCCAGATTCATTCACCATCAAAGTCAATGAAGGCGTGTGGCTGTTGATAATGCGGACGTCGTACCCATTGTCTGGACTGGTCATGGCTGGATTGTCACAGATGACACGAACACGGTAATGTGTTCCATTGGCCATGGTAGGAAGCGTGCACGTAATCACTCCTGAAGCCATCGCTGTGGGCATCATCAACGTATATGTTCCAATATTGGTAGGATTGGCAAAACTTCCGTTGGCATCGCTCAATTGAGCACTGAAGACATGGGTACTCAACATGAGTCCTGTGGCGTTGAAGCCAACAAGTATTTTGCTGCCTGAGCAGTAACTGGTGTCTTGCAAGCGACAACTATAAATTGTATTTTGTTGCAATGTGTGAAAAACACCCTGAAGACCACCACCAGAAAATCCCCAGCCGTACTCTGGTAAATGAATGGTATTCATTCCTCCGTTATTGGCCAAGCAGGCTGTTGATTCAGAACCAATATTCACACAGCCATCGATGGTTCTGCTTTGACTACTGAGTCGTGCAAAGTAGGCTTCATTTTCGCTAAAGAATTGCATTTGATCGATCTCAGCGTTGGTATTGGAAGTAGGGAAAATCCCTTCCCACAATGCTCCGCCATTGAGGGTTTTGTGAACCTTACCAAATCCACTTCCAACATAGGCGATGTTATGATCAATCATCCAAACATCTTCAATAT
>JACCDO012253061.1_pt1 | contig 39380 bp, 30 predicted proteins | sample 7446101 | NCBI WGS metagenome assembly JACCDO01 (sample SAMN15323440, study PRJNA562643) | freshwater metagenome | isolation source: river surface water | place: USA:Blue River Watershed | collected 2017-08-16 | reverse complement strand
GTATTATCCACATCACCTAGACCTACCATAGACTTAGTGATTCCAGCAACGGTTCCAGTGAACGTTGGGGAAGCCAAATTGGCCTTCAGATCCAGCGCAGTCTGTTGAGCCGTTGAAACGGGTTTGGACGCATCACTTGTATTATCCACATCACCTAGACCTACCATAGACTTAGTGATTCCAGCAACGGTTCCAGTGAACGTTGGGGAAGCCAAGTTTGCTTTCAGATCCAGCGCAGTCTGTTGTGCCGTTGAAACTGGCTTGGACGCATCACTTGTATTATCCACATTGCCGAGACCCACCATAGACTTGGTGATTCCACCGACTGTTCCAGTGAATGTCGGCGATGCCAAATTGGCCTTCAGGTCAAGCGCAGTCTGTTGTGCGGTCGATACAGGTTTGGACGCATCACTTGTATTATCCACATTGCTGAGACCCACCATAGACTTGGTGATTCCACCGACTGTTCCAGTGAATGTCGGCGATGCCAAATTGGCCTTCAGATCCAGCGCAGTCTGTTGTGCTGTCGATACGGGTTTGGATGCGTCGCTCGTGTTATCCACATTAGCGAGACCCACCATAGACTTGGTGATACCACCAACGGTTCCAGTGAATGTTGGGGACGCTAGGTTTGCTTTAAGGTCCAAGGCAGTCTGCTGAGCAGTGGAAACCGGTTTCGCCGCGTCACTTGTATTGTTTACATTACCAAGACCTACCATAGTTGATGTAACGCCGACTGTGGTTCCGCCTACATACAAATTACCTATGATTCCTACTCCGCCGGCTACCTGGAGTGCTCCTGTTGTAGTGCTCGTTGAAACTGTGTTGCTCGTAATAGAGGTCGCTGGAGTGGTTACAGTGCCTGTGAATGTCGGAGACGCCAAGTTTGCCTTGAGATCCAATGCGGTTTGCTGAGCAGTCGATACTGGTTTGGATGCGTCGCTTGTGTTGTTCACGTTACTAAGTCCTACCATTGTTTTTGTAATACCAACGGTTGTACCGCCTACGTATAGATTACCGCCGATACCAACTCCACCACCAACCTGGAGTGCCCCCGTAGTTGTGCTATTAGAAATTGCTGTTCCGTCTACGGATAAGTTCGACGAAACAATAGAGTTACCAATCACATGAAGCATTTCCGTCGGAGTCTGTGTTCCAATTCCAACAAATCCACTCTGTAATATAGATATTCGAGCATCAGCAATTGCTGCGGCATACGTTGATACTGTATTGCCTGTATTAACCAGATGAAGTGTGCCTACTCCACTAGAACCAAGTCTCTCATGAATAATTCCAGATTTTATAGTACGTGCTGTTGTAGATACGCCAAACCCCAATCCACTCCATACGCCATTTGTAGTTGAACCCGTCTGTGTAACAATACCAAATCCACTCGCGCTATTTTCTACATATGCTGTTGTCGATGAAAGCGCACCAGTAGTACTTATATCACCGGACGTTGATATAGCAATCGACGCACTCAAGTTGGAGCCTGTAATTGTAGCAGACGCAATCTTAGCACCAGTAACCGACGCATTTGTAATAGCAGTAGTTGTAACTGAATTCGTTGCCATAAATGTCGATGTAATCGAACTATTCGGTAGTGTTACTGTTCCGGCTACGTTCAAGCCATTACCTATATACGCGCCACCGGCGACGCCTATACCGCCAGTAACTACTAGTGCACCAGTAGAAACATTTGAAGTTGCATTTGTAGATCTCGCGAATATAACACCACCCGCATTTACATTACCTCCAATCCCGATACCACCTACTACTTGGAGTGCTCCCGATGCTGTACTTATTGATACTGTTGTATTTGTTATAGATGTTGCTGGCGTAGTGACTGTGCCAGTGAATGTCGGGGATGCTAAGTTGGCTTTCAGATCCAAGGCGGTTTGTTGGGCAGTCGAAACCGGTTTGGACGCATCACTGGTATTGTCCACATCTCCAAGTCCTACCATAGACTTGGTTATTCCGACCGTTGTTCCGCTCACATATAAATTACCACCGACGCCAACACCACCCGCTACTTGGAGTGCCCCGGTTGTGCTACTAGTAGAATCAGTTGTGTTGGTAATCGATGTTGCCGGTACAGTGACGGTTCCCGTAAACGTTGGCGATGCTAAGTTGGCTTTCAGATCCAATGCCGTTTGTTGTGCTGTCGATACTGGCTTGTTTGCATCACTCGTATTGTCCACATTGGAGAGACCTACCATAGACTTGGTTATGCCAGACACAGTGCCTGTGAATGTTGGGGAGGCGAGATTGGCTTTCAGGTCGAGCGCGGTTTGTTGCGCAGTCGAAACAGGTTTGTCAGCATCGCTCGTGTTATCCACATTGGAGAGTCCAACCATCGTCTTGGTGATTCCGACTGTTGTTCCACCCACATATAGATTACCGCCGACACCAACACCGCCGGCTACCTGGAGTGCGCCTGTGGTGGTGCTGGTTGAAACGGTTGCGTTGTTAATAGAGGCAATTCCACCTACATACAGTTTATTGTTCATAGAAACATCACCACCGTCCTTTATTGTGACTACTTGGATGGCATCATCATAAAACGCTGCAATATCTTGTGCGCCGAACTGTCGCACAATTAGACCAGGACCCGTTCCCGAATTCGAAACATCGACTTGCTCGGAAATATATACTTTGGATTGGATATCAGTTCTCACTATATTACCTGTTACGTTGAGAGAACCATCGACGGTTAGCCCGCCACTTATTCTGGTATTCCCACCGATATTCACGCTTCCTCCGATTCCGACGCCACCCCCTACCAAGAGTGCACCGGTGGTTATGCTGGTCGATACTGTTGTATTTGTTATTGAGGTAGCGGGAATAGTTACTGTGCCGGTAAACGTGGGTGAGGCGATTGGTGCTTTCAGATCGAGCGCGGTTTGCTGTGCCGTCGAAATCGGTTTATTGGCGTCCGTTGTATTGTCTACGGCCGAGAGACCGACCATGGCCTTCGTTATTCCAATCACGTTACCGCCGGCTATCTTGAGTCCTCCACCACGGATGATTACATTTCCACTAATATCCATAAACCCGCGGACATATGTCTGCTTTAGTTTATTGGATGCTGGTGCGTACTGTAACCAGTTGTTATCCATATATATACTAAAACCATATATTTCCATCTGTATTTTTACATATAGTTTATGTGAAAATATTATTTATTGTTTATTGCTTATTGCTTATTGCTTATTAACTAGTGTTTTCACCAATTCCATTAGTTCGGACACTTGGTTCTCCAAGACACGGATGCACTGTCTCGCGTCCTGTAACTGTTTGTCGAGCTCCTGCGTGGCTCTTGTGGTTACTGTCCATATCATATCCTTATTCAAACTATGGAAGTCGGGCACCTCTGGACCATATACAAATATTCCATTCTTGACTATACCATTATAAACTTCATCAGTGTCTTTGTATCTATAGACACCCGCATTCAGTGTTAATTTGGCTCCGGAAACATCGACTAGTTCTATTTTTTCTTTATTGATTTCCGTTTTAATACGGAATGTTTTATCATCGATTACCTCGGTAATGTCATATGGCTCATCCGATATTCTTATTTTTTTCCAAGAACTTTCGGTGGTCTTGTTGATTAGTGTTACTGTTATTTTGTCGTCATCGACAAATGCCATTTCGTAAATGGACGGAACGAAATCTGTTCCGAGAATCACGGCTTCTGGGATGGTTTGCATAATTTCCTGGGCGATGAATCCATAGGTTTTGGGTTTTTCGGGATTTGCTATGAGTTTGTATTCGGATGGTTTTAAATTGCGGAATAATTCAAGTGACGATTGACCACATATATCTATTATTTGTGTTTTAATCCTAGAATCGGATGTTGCGTTATACGAGGGTGCAGTTACTTCTTTTCCGAATCCAGCTCCACCCATTACTTGAAGCGCTCCGGATGCTGTGGTAGCTGACGCCGTTGTTGAATTAATTTTCAAACCAGCACTAGCAGCAGTACCAACAAATACTGTTCCAGGGCTGATAAGATATATTGAACCTCCTGAATATTCATTCGCCATTGTCAGATCTGTCGTGCCAGTTGCGGCAAAACCAAAATATCCTCTTCGGGTTGCCGGACCCTCTGGATATAGTGTCATATAAACTCCATCCGAACCAGTTCCAATCATATTATAACCAGGACCACTAGCAGTGGTAGATATAGACCCAACCAATGTGGCTCCTACGTTGGTTAGACGTCTATTTAATGCACCTCTTAAATTATTCGTCGCAATGATTTGATTTGCTGGATTAGTAAATGTTCCCGAAAATGTAGCTACTGTAGCGCCATTACTATCTATTGCCCCAGGAAACGTGCCAATATTACTACTCACTGTAGTATAATTCGATGTTCCATTTGTATTTACAGTTCCATTTGTGGTTATATAATATTTAGATGCGCCTCTCGCATAAACTATCAGACTTCCAGTTACCGCTGATGATGTCATCGAAGTTTGCGCTACTGTTTGCGATTGATTAACTGTATACGACGAACCATTTGTTCCAGCAACTCCTCCATTGTTTCCAGTTATATATGTTCCAGCTAATACATTCGTTCCATATATATAATCACCAATTTGTGGAGCGCCAGTTATAATAGTAGCAAGCGTTAGAATTGTCCCAGTAATATATCCATTATACGATTTTGTGGCTGATGACGTAGTCATAGTTGCGGTTGATGCTACTGTCTGTGAAATATTTACAGCATATGTTCCAGCGCCTCCTGTTCCGGTTAAACCTGTTCCGGAAACGATTATTGTTCCAAATGCTACTCCCGTACCAAATAGTGGCTGACCAATCGCAATTATACCAGTAGTTGGTGCCACAGTAACCGTCAGTGTTATTCCTGATATAGAACCGGTGAATGCTGACGACGCAGGCATTGATGTCATTGAAATCGCGGTTGATATAGTAGCATTTGAAGCAGATAGAGTATATGTTCCCGTTCCGCCAGTTCCAGTTCCAAGGGCACTTATTCTTATTCCATTGACAATTCCAACTCCAATGATAGGTTGGCCAACCGCAATTATTCCAGAATTTACTGACGTAACAGTTAATGTCGTGGTTGATATAGTTCCAGTGAATGAAGCAGCGGGTGATACTGTTATCATTGCCGTTGACGATGCTATAGTATTCGTTACACTGATCCTATACGTTCCTACTCCACCAGTAGTCCCTGACAGTTGTCCAAGTATTGTTGTTCCGGTAGCTATTCCCGAGCAAAATAAACACTGGCCATTCGAAATTATTCCAGAATTTACTGATATAACCGTCAACACATCTGATGCTATTGTTCCGTTGAATGACGTCGATGTTGGTGTTGAACCTGAACATACTGCGAAAAATTTCGAGTCACTATCGTCATTACCGACTTGTGTTATATCATAATACAATTTATGGTCTGGACTTGAACCTTGAGGTCTTATTGTTCCAATTAAGGTAACGTCGGCATATGGAGCGGCTTGGGGTGTTCCAATCAATCCATTATCACTTGTAATTTGGAAGTCAATCGGAGGATATACTCCAGTAGCAACTTGTGTAGGACTTTGTATTTCGATCGCGTAGAAATTAGTGCTAGTAGTATAACCAGTATAATCGACGGTATATGTATTATTTCCAGCACCTCCACCTCCACTAGATAATACCTGTCCGTTTACATAAACATTATTTCCAGTGTTTAAGAATATGTTTCCACCGACGCTGACATTTCCACTTATTCCGGCTCCGCCAGATACCACGAGTGCTCCTGCCGATGTATTACCATTTACTGCCACCATTGTTGAACCGACGTATAAATTGCCTCCTATACCGGCTCCACCAACCACTTGGAGTGCCCCGGTTGCTGTGCTCGTTGATGCCGTTGAATTAAAAACGTCTAGGATTCCTGCTATGTTCACTTCTCCCGTTATACCAGCTCCGCCGCGGACGATCAGTGCTCCCGTCGAAACATCAGTCGATGTTGTCGAGTTATTTATATCGATCGTTCCGGTTGTTACTACAGTTGATGCTAGTAAATTTCCGGTTAAAGTTCCCAGTGCTATCTTCGCGCCAGTTATTGTTGTGTTTGCTATATCAGAGTTTGTTATCGCTCCTACGTCGAATTTGCCCGATGGTATGGTCGCATTTGTTATAGCGGCTCCACTTATCGTTCCAGTAGCGAATGAAGTTGTTCCTGTTACAATCAAATTACCCGCAACTACATTTCCACTCACGATTGTGTTTCCTCCGACATACACATTACCGCCGATTCCGGCTCCGCCACGGACTATTAATGCTCCCGTCGAAGCGTCAGTTGATGCCGTGGTTGCCGTAGCAAATAGATTCCCGCCCACATAAACATTACCTACAATACCGGCTCCGCCCGATACTACAAGTGCTCCCGTGGATGTAGTCGTCGATACAGTTGATGATGTGGCGAATACATTTCCACTACTAAAATTAGCTGCGCCGCTGCTACTGCCTGAAAGAACTTGTCCATTTATATATACGTTACCATTCAGACCTAAGAATATATTTCCTCCGATAGTTACATTCCCGCCGATTCCAGCACCACCGGTAACTACAAGTGCTCCCGTCGAATTATTACCATTTATGGCCGCCGTAGTGCTATTGTTGAGCGATGCCACATTGGTCTGTCTCAAATTCGGATTATCATACAATCGCTTGCCTGATACACTGGCAATCGTTGTGGATATACCCGTAGCATCGGATCCGGTTCCATCCGGATTTTTACTTGTAGCAAAAGTCGTGCTGACTGTTCCCGTAGTGGGATTTGATGATACAGAAGACCCATTTGTAATAACCGTATATTGATATCCTCCCCTCGCATATATAACAATATGTTTATAATCATTAGCGATCGAGTAATATATATCTAAAAACCTCTGGTCTGTTGTCAGATTCGTTTGTGTGTAATCATACATTAGCGGATTGAGTGACGCTGTTAGTCCAGGTGGTCTGACGTATCCATATAGTGTTACCATATTTTGGGCGTTTACTGTGAACTCGATTGGTATTCCGGCGCCCGAAGTAAGTTCGGTCGGTGCTTGTATCTCTATCGGATAGAAAAACGAACTCGACTTTCCTCCAGTCGTCAAATCGATCGCAAAAGCTCTCGTAGTTCGAACCAATGTGTCCTTGTGATACAGATTATCGCCAATGAAAACATTTCCGCGTATTCCGGCTCCACCAACCACCTGGAGTGCTCCCGTGGATGTGCTTGTCGATATTGTCGAATCAAACACTTTCGTATATCCCGCTATGTTAGTTGCTCCCGTTATTCCGGCTCCGCCGCGAACTATGAGTGATCCGGTCGATGCGTCCGTCGATGCCGTGGTTGCTGTGGCAAATACAATTCCGCCAACATGCGCGTTTCCTCCTATACCGGCTCCACCAACCACCTGGAGTGATCCCGACGCTGTGCTCGTCGATACCGTAGAATCAAACACCTTGGTTGATCCCGCTATGTTCGCTGCTCCAATTATTCCAGCTCCACCACTAACTATGAGTGATCCAGATGATGCATCAGCGGACGTAGTGGTTGATGTGGCAAAGACAATTCCGCCAACATATGTGTTTCCTCCTATACCGGCTCCACCAACCACTTGGAACGCCCCCGATGATGTGCTCGTCGATACTGTCGAATTAAATACCTTGGTTGATCCTGCTATGTTTGCTGCTCCTCCGATACCTGCTCCACCACGAACTACAAGCGATCCAGTCGAAGCATCAATCGATGTGGTTGTTGCTGCCGAGAATACATTTCCACCAACATACATATTACCACCAACACCTGCTCCGCCAACCACCTGGAATGCCCCTGATGCTGCGCTAGTTGATTCCGTCGAATTAAATACCTTGGTTGCACCTGCTATGTTCGCTGCTCCGCTGATACCTGCTCCACCACGAACCACGAGTGCTCCAGTCGAAGCATCATTTGACGAGGTTGTTGCTGCCGAGAATACATTTCCTCCGACATATATATTACCTCCAACAGCCGCTCCACCAACCACCTGGAACGCCCCCGATGCCGCGCTAGTTGATTCCGTTGAATTAAATACCTTGGTAAGCCCCGCTATATTAGTGGCTCCACTTATACCAGCTCCGCCACGGACTATGAGCGACCCAGACGACGCATCTGTTGAATCAGTTGTTGCCATAGCGAAAACATTTCCGCCAACATACACATTACCTCCTATCCCGGCTCCTCCCGTCACTTGGAGTGCTCCAGTTCCGGTTGTTGTCGACGCGCTACCATTTGTTATTGAGGTTATTCCACCAACGGACAGCGCGTAGTTCATATTAACGTTACCTCCGTCTATAATTGACATTGCTAGGTTCGCGTCGTCATAGAACTCGGCGATTGTTGCAGTTAGACCAGTTCCATTTTGTCTGACAACTAGTCCTGGGCCGGTTCCTTCATTTGTAATATTAACTCGTTCCGAAATTAAAACTGTTTCTTGTACAGTTGTGCTGATAACACCATTCATTATATTCAATGACCCATCTACTGTTAATCCGCCAAGTATTCTTGTATTACCACCAACAAACAAGTTTCCACCGATTCCGGCTCCACCACTAACAACTAGACCACCGGTTGTTCTACTGGTCGAGTTTACACTAGAGTTTATAGTCATAGCGCCTCCAATGTTCGCGTCTTTCTGTATTCCAACGCCGCCAACTACAACTAATGCGCCAGTAGATGTATCCGTTGAATTTGTTGTAGAGTTTATATTTGTTCTACCGCCGATGTTTGTCGTTCCTGCTATTCCGACTCCACCACTTACCACCAACGATCCGGTCGATGTGTCGTTTGACGCATTTGTTGCCGTCGCGAATACGACTCCTCCTGCATATACATTTCCTCCTACGCCCGCTCCACCAACCACTTGGAACGCTCCCGATGCGGTGCTCGTCGAGACTGTCGAATTAAACACCTTTGTAGCCCCCGCTATGTTAGTTGCTCCTCCTATACCGGCTCCACCACTGACCATAAGTGACCCGGTCGACGCATCAATTGACTCCGTGGTCGCCGTGGCGAATAGGTTTCCTCCAACATAAACATTTCCTCCTACACCGGCTCCACCAACCACTTGGAGCGCTCCCGATGCCGTATTCGTTGATACTGTCGAATCAAATACTTTGGTTGCGCCTGCTATGTTAGCTGTTCCTCCGATACCTGCTCCGCCACGGACTACGAGTGATCCAGTTGACGCATCATTTGACGCGGTTGTTGCTGCCGCGAATATGTTTCCTCCCACATAAACATTTCCTCCTACTCCAGCTCCACCAACCACCTGGAACGCCCCAGATGCTGCGCCAGTTGATTCGGTCGAATTAAATACCTTGGTTAGCCCCGCTATGTTTGTCGCTCCAATTATACCCGCTCCGCCGCTAACTACGAGCGAACCAGTTGACGCATCAGTTGAAGCAGTTGTTGCCGTGGCAAAGACAATTCCACCAAGATATGCGTTTCCTCCTACGCCGGCTCCACCAACTACTTGGAGTGCTCCCGACGCAGTGCTCGTAGATACCGTCGAATCAAATACCTTGGTTACGCCTGCTATGTTAGCTGTTCCTCCTATACCGGCTCCGCCACTGACTATGAGTGACCCAGATGATGAATCTGTCGACGTCATGGTTGATTTGGCAAAGACGATTCCGCCAACATGCGCGTTGCCTCCTATGCCAGCTCCGCCAACTACTTGGAGTGCTCCTGACCCCGTGCTGGTTGAAACAGTTGAATCAAATACCTTGGTTGCACCTGCTATATTAGTTATTCCTCCAATACCAGCTCCGCCACGGACTACGAGTGATCCAGTGGACGCATTGGCTGAGGTAGTGGTTGCCGTAGCGAATACGTTTCCTCCCACATAGACATTTCCTCCTATACCAGCTCCACCTTCTATTCTGAGTGCCCCTGACGCTGTGCTCGTTGAATCATTTGTAGTTCTAACGCGTATAATTCCATCCGTTACTATACCTAGACCTGTGTATAAAGTTTTTGCTACATTCATTCCTCCCAATGTTTGGTAAGATCCCGGTGTGTAAATGCCATTACCACTATCTACGGTATCTGTAGTATTTGTTACAACAGTAGCCGACGCTGTATAAACATTTCCAATAAGCACTAGATTTCCATGTAGAATTGTTTCGCCTTGTATGTTTATATTTCCTTTAATTCCGGCTCCACCCTCCACCACTAATGCTCCCGACGCAATACTTGTGCTTTGTGTCGTTCCTCCAATATAAACGTTCTCACCGACTCCAATTCCACCAGTAACAACTAATGCTCCAGTTGTTTTATCAACGGTTGATGTATTATTAATTATTTTGGTTATTCCTCCGATATTTGCCTCACCACCAATACCTACGCCACCACTCACTTGTAATGCTCCTGACGCAGTTCCAATCGAATTTGTGGAATCTAGGATCTTTGTCATACCGCCAATATTCACTGTTCCAGCAATGCCCGCGCCGCCACTCACGATCAGTGCGCCAGTGGAAACATCGAGAGAGGTTGCCGTAAATTTGGTTACTATTTCCCTATCCAGATACATAGCACCACCAACGCCTACGCCGCCAGTTACTTGAAGCGCACCAGACGAAGTTCCAGTGGAAGCGGTAGTATCCGTTATTTTGGTTTGACCGCCAATATTTGTAGCCCCCACTATACCCACGCCTCCGGATACTATAAGTGATCCAGTTGACACATTTGACGAAGTTGTTGTATTATTTGCGAATACGATTCCACCAACATACGCATTACCTCCGATTCCAGCGCCACCTATAACTTGGAGCGCACCTGACTCTGTGCTTGTGGAAACTGTCGAGCCGATTGTTTTTAGTATTCCGCCGATGTTTGTAGGTCCAGCAATACCGACGCCACCACTTACTATAAGTGATCCAGTTGATACATCGGTCGAATTTGTGGTCGATTTCGCGAATACAATTCCACCAATATTTGTATTGCCTCCGATTCCAGCGCCACCGGTCACTTGGAATGCGCCTGATGCCGTTCCAGTTGAAATCGATGAATCTGTTATTTTAGTTGTTCCGCCAATATTCGTAGCGCCCATAATACCTGCGCCACCATTCACTATCAACGCACCAGTTGATGTATCGGCTGAAGTTGTGGTCGCATTGGTTACTATCGCGCCGCCTGTAAAAATAGCACCACCAACGCCTACGCCTCCGGTCACTTGAAGCGCGCCAGATGCCGTTCCAGTTGAAACTGTCGCGTCAGTTATTTTTGTAGCCCCACCAATGTTTGTTTGTCCAACTATTCCGGCACCACCACTTACAACAAGTGCGCCAGTAGACGTGTTGGACGAATTTGTTGAATTATACACACAAATGATTCCACCAACATGCGTATTACCACCTATTCCGACTCCGCCACCAACTTGGAGAGCACCTGACGCAATACTCGTAGATTTGGTTGTATTTGATATATTAGTATCCCCCGCAATATTAACATTTTTCTCGATTCCAACTCCACCTTTTACCATTAATGCGCCAGTTGATGGGCTGAATGATTCAGTCAAGTCATCGAACATAACATTCTCCTTTACTAAGAGTGTGCCTTCTAGCGTAGTATTGTCACCCACGGTTAGTTTACTACCAATTCCGACACCGCCATCAACTACGAGAGAACCTGTCGACGCATTTATAGAATCTGTTAAATTTCGCATGCGCGCGATCCCGCCGACGTTCATATTTTTCAGTATTCCTACGCCACCTTTTACCAGGAGTGCGCCATTCGACTGACTTGTGGATTCCGTTGTATTACTGACAGTCGCGATTCCACGTAGGTCCGTTGTCTTGGTTACATATAGATTCTGATTGAGTGATACATCTCCTCCGTGTTTGAAATCAACTACCAAATCATCACCATGAAACAACTTAGCGATCGATGATGCTCCATCAGTGCCATATTGTCTGACAGTTAGCGCGGTTCCTGTTATTAGATTTGATATATCGATCTGCTGTGATGTTTGGATGTTATGACTTATGTCCGTTTGGAAGATATCACCAGTAAAGCTGACTTTACCATCGACTACGAGCGATCCTTTCATATACACATTTCCACCAACAGTGAGCTTCTGATTGAATGACACATCTCCAGCTGTGAATAGTTTCGCATTCAATGACGCGTCCGAAGTAATTTGTAGTTTCTTGCTTCCAATAATATCATCCAAGACCCGGAGGTTGTTTCTCACGATTGTGTTACCATATTCTGAACCTATTGTCGTAGTAGTTGACTCGAGACCCATATTAATCGTATTCACCGTATCTTTCAATAAATCGAATGTCAGATTATTTGATCGTATCTTACCCTCATTGTTGATTTGTAGGTCGCCGGATAGTTTCATATTTCCACATAGGTCCATAACACTCGTATTCTCGCGATTGAATAGGTATGGTATGAAAGCGTGATATAGATATGTCGAACCCATTACCGTCGGGGTTCCCGATGAATTGTATGTATATGCCGATTTAATACTTGGTATCATTATGGTGCTGGCATTCTGGGCATACACGCTCGATATGTTCAGACTACGATCGATACTATATCCAGCCGAATTTATCAGATTGTCCGAAATTGGCTCCCATGTTTTGTATCCGTCAGATGTTACATAAATCGCACCGGCATCACCTACTGCGATCGCTCTCATATCATCATGAACATATACACTATTGAATGTAGTTCCTGGAATCGTAATATGTGTCCAGTTGGTTCCATTCACTGTATATGATATCATATTTGTTCCTACCGCTACTGCTTTGGTTGAATTATATACATCGATCGATTTATAGCCACCGGACGTCATTGTCGTATTTTCCAAATTGTAAATATGAACCAGTGGATTGTTAACAGGTATATTCCTGATGTAATTATTATACACAATCCAGGCATTCGTTCCGTCGCTACTGGTTCCAGTCTTAATATTTTCGGGTAGCGTAACATTCGTTATACCAGTCGCGGTGTATGATGCAGACCCTGTAAAATTCATTGTAAATACGGCGAATCCGTTATCGTGTCCAACAATTACCTTTGTCTCGCTTATTATGTTTACAGATGTGAAATTGCCCATCACTCCGGTTAATCGGTACCACGTGACTCCGCCATCATTTGTATAAAACATGAACGAATTTCTTCCCGCGATTATATACCGATTACTATCCAGAACACTTGTGCACGTAAATATATCATTAGTAGTGTTCATATCTCCAGTTAGAAGTAAATTTGTCCATGTCTCTCCGCCATCTGCAGTTCGATATACGGAGTAATATTTGGCAGTAGTGTATGGTGTTCCAATCGCTATACCTGTTTGGCCCATTCCCGACATGCTTTTGATTTCGAATGGAACTGTTGCGATTTTAGTTACTTCACCATTATTTACATGGATTGGACCATTAATGTCCATCACGTACTGATCGACTTTCGGTGCGTATGTATTTATTCCTATAGTGGAATGGTATTTGGTAATATTATTTCCAGTTATGATCATCTGAGATGGCGTGGAATTCGATACATCGATTACCGCCATTCCTCTTGAGCGATCATTTGGATACACTCCACCAATCAAGCGCATACCATGTTTGTCTGGCGTCATAATATTCATTTGGGTGTTCGAATTATTATCTTGTGCTACGAGCGTTAGGGCTGTTCCCGTTTTTATGAGTGTGTCATTATACACATTATATCTATACGCTCCTGTTAGTGTATCATATATAGCTAGGGTTTCATTTGAAATATGCGAATTTTCGTCGCGATTTGTGATTGTCGCCGTAGATAATAGTTTTATATCACCGTTGGTATCTAGAACCATATTTCCGCCAGTGTATGATACTTTCGCATCTGGGCTCGTGGTTGCCGTGGTAACGCTTGTGCCACTATAAAACTGTATCGATGATTCTGTTATTCCATTCGTGTATAGCGCAATACCCCGATCACTCACGTTTCTTGCCAATATATTTCGATTGATTAATTCTGATGTTTGAACATCTATAATTCTTTGTAGGTTGCTTGAAATATCAAGTGATGTGGTCAAGCTGGGTATTTTATTAACACCTATCGTGTAATTATTCCCACCGGTTAAATATGACGGGTTTTCCATTTTTGATAAATATACTTTACCATTGAGTCTGGTGTTTCCACTCACATCTAAATTCGCTATGTTTGCTATTTCTCTTATTGTAATCCTTTGATCAATAAGCGCATTTCCGTATATACTGAAGTCTCCTTGAATTTGAAATTCTGACAAGAACGACTGCCTTACCGTGAATTTGTCGGCGACAATTGTGTTGACCGTTATATTGTTCCGCTGGTCCAATTTATTCGTTCCGCCATATTTTCTCCAGGACATTTTATACAATATTCATTTATTTTTTATATGTCGGAACTAACTAAAATAAAAAATATAATAACAAGTGGTATTGCTTATAATCGAATAATCTTTACGGTAGGGTCTGGCGCCGGTGCTAGCGCCGGGGCTAACGCAGGGATCGAATCATAGAACGCTTTTACCTTCGGATGCGCCTTGATACGAGCAGGATTAAAGTTTGCTAGATATAAACCATCGAGTGACCGTATTCGCGATAACGCAACATATGTTTGACCATACTCGAATATACCGTTCCCTATATCAATCTGTGCCTTATCCAATGTCGCTCCTTGAATTTTATGTATTGTCAGTGCCCATGCCAATTGGAGCGGGTATTGGCTGATTGATATCGTCGGGTAGTCCGATGACTGCCATGAATGATAGTCTATGGTTTTTATAAGACCGTTCGAGAATTTTACGACCGGCGACCCATTATATGCGAAATCCAGCACGATTCCCTGTGATCCATTACATATACCATTTTCCATATCGATATTTGCCGTACACATTACCGCCGACCCACGTTTCAGTTCCAGTGTTTCTATACAGGGCGTATTGCTGATGAGTTGGTCTAGCTCATATGTTATCTCTGCTGGCGTGAGTTCTGCGCATAGTTCGAGTGTGCGCGTGTCAATTGGCTTACCAGTGTCGGTATATGTTGTACAGTCTCGGTTTTTCTTTACATTGGAGGTTTTTATCGGCTCATCGATTTTATCGAACATCATTTTATTTACAAAGTCGGCGCGTTGGCGTAGTGGGAATAGTTTGGTGACTACGGCATCAGGTTCTTCGCGTTTTACATATTGACGTAGTATGTCGGCGCTTTCGGGCGTGAGAGAACCTTGACGCACTTGTGCGAGAATATTGATATAAACTGGGTCTGTTTGTCTGAATATAGTTTTCAATTCAATATGGTTCTCCGGCGAGAATACCGCGTTCCATCTATCTGATTCAAAACAGAATTCGCCTGTATCTGGTTCGCCTGGGGTCGGGACTGGAGGCAGTTGGTAGAAATCCGCACTGAAAATTACCTGTATTCCACCAAATGGCGCATTGTTTCCACGGACCAATCTCGCTGTCATTTCCAATAGATTAAATATCTTCCGGCTCATCATCGATGTCTCATCCACGATGAGGATCTTTATTTTCTTCCAACTCTTCTTTGCGTTCTTGTTTTTCATTACCTTACCTATAATATCATCTACCGACCCTTTCGCCAATTTAATACCACTCCAGGAGTGGATAGTTTTCGCGTTACATCCCAATAGAACCGACGCACAGCCTGTCATTGCGCATACTTGGATTGGCCGATCTGTGCTCGCCACCAGTCGATGGATGAGTTGGGTCTTACCTACACCGCCAGGTCCGGTAAGGAGTAGGTTATGTCCCTGTTCAAACCTAGCGAGAGCATACTCTTGTTCGGGGGATAGTTTTAGCATTGTATTTGGTGCTAACTGATTGACGTTATTAGTGGTTTTCAATTTTGCGTTTGTTTTATAGTTCTTATTTATCTCTCTATAATAAATAAAATGCGCTTCGTAGATCTTGTTTTAGGCTGGATATTCCCCTCGGTTCTCCTACGAGGACCTGCTGGCACGTATTGTGGAACCAAGACCGTCTTCGGAGAGTCTATTTCCGGAGTCGTCGATCTAAAGACGAGTTCCCTTCTTGATTTTACCATTTCCGGCGATTTTAGTATTGACTGTGTAGATGAGGGGTATTCAGTGAGTGGGAACCAGATTCTTTTGACTGGTATCAATACACCGGGCGATTGCACGCATGACGCACTCAGTGATAATAAGATTACGCTCAACTCGATCACGTATGATGAGGCGCTGAATCAGATTGATGTTTCCGTTAAGTATTCGATAGCGAAGTTGGATATTTTATTGACACCTTGTTAATTAAAGATTATTACTATAAAAAACATATAATAATACATTCCTTTGTACTATTATAATTAAGCATGGCTGTTAAAAAGAATGCGATTTGTTTAGTTACCATCAAGCCACATGTGGTATGGGTAGATTTCCTAGCGAAGTTCCATAATTATGATGTATTTATAGTCGTCGACCGCCCTCTAGATCCCGAGTGTCGCGATTTCATCCAGATTACAAACGAGGATTGTATTAAGGCTGGATATATTCATTCCAGTTTCATGCCAACGTCATCCCTAGTTTTCAATGAAATTATTGCGTGGGATAGGGCGCTCTATTATTTCACGAATATCCGCACCGAGTATGATCATGTCTGGTTTTTCGAAGATGATGTATTCTTCTATGGGGAGAACACGATTCTAAATGTAGATAAAAAGTATCCAAATTCAGATATTTTATGTAAACAGAAGAACCCCGAGCCCGGCGAAGGTGAGTGGGCTTGGTTCTGGCCGGCTATAAGTATTGATTTCCCCGGACCCTATTTCCATTCTCCTATTTGCGCTGTTCGCATGAGTCGTAAGCTCTTGTCATGTATCAATGAATATGTAGCGCGTCCTCATATCCGGAGATTGTTTTTTATAGAAGCAATGTTTCCGAGCATCGCCCATTACCATGGACTTACCTATGATATGCCCACCGAACTTGGCGAAATCCATTGGAGACGAGATTGGTCTATCGAGGAGATGAGTCGCGGGACCTTTTTCCACCCAATGAAAGATATGAATCAGCAGCGTGAATTTCGGGAATTACTCATGCTCCAGGCGGAGGCAGAAGGAGAAATCGGTTCCATTTAGATCCATCACTATTCCATTCTCATTCACCAATTGAACATTCAGTTTTTGGATATCGACCTTTCCTGTATACGAGCGCACATCACTCAAAAGGCCATTTGTCCTATGGAATGGAAATACACTCATGAATGGATAAATTTGTAGTGAAATGGGAATACGTGCGATAATATTCTTATTTATCAGTGATGTAGGCAAAGGCGATACAAATGAGTTCTGATTACCAGTTCCGGTGAATTCATCTATAACTAAATATAGGTAACGAGGACCCGACAAATCGATCAAGCACTCAGAAGTCATAGACTGCGCAGAAGATATCGTATAGGATTGTTTCCTGAAACCGAGTATCCATCCCAAGCGGAATTTGAAGTTATACTTTGCGAAATTACCGGTCGAATCCACATCGAAATCGATTGTGTATGGAGTGCTAGAACTGGTCGTTATACTCGTTTTATTGTTGGATATAGCAAATGTCACATTAGAAATCGATAGTGCTGATAATCTAGCGGCAACGGCGGATACTAAGCTGGTTTGGGTATATTGTCCGTCTGGAATAATTATCTGTTTCGATGTGGAACTTTGCGTGATTTTCATTGTATTGTTGCCTAGGTTCTCCGATATGTTATAGAAAGTCATTGGTAGCTCGATGTTAGTAACACTCATATTTTTAACTTCGTTGACCTTCTGAGGAAGAGTTATGTTATAATTCGTAATGGTATTCGCGTTGTATTCATCTCTAAATTTGGTGTCGATATTGATGTGTTTCACCTTCGTTTCCTTCAAAACATTTGACATGACCATATGACTTCCATATTGGCGTGTCGTAGGTTCAGTAAATAATTCCTTATTATCGAAATACGAACTGTTCATTTATGATGTATATTATATAAAATTATTATAAAATATACGATTGGTTCTCTATTCGGGTAGGTCGCGGCATGGACTTTCACAGGTTTCCTCACAAACACAACTCGTATTTCTGCACTTACAAACCATCCTATACTTCTTGGTATTCGGAAATGGTTTCTTTGTATTTTCATCCAGTAACTTCGGCATAGGCCTTCCGGGAGGTTTCATTACAGGGAAGCAGCTCTGTTGAACGGCATCGAGAGGTCTGCGATTCTCGCGCGCATCAGTTCCCGTGCATACAGTAAAATTCGGACAACTGGATACATTTTTTTCTACATCGAAGATTGTCTTTGTTCCTGGAACACGTAACTGATTGAACGTCGGTTTTGTGCTCGTTATAGTTTTCTCTAAACTGTATTCTTTGAATGTCGTATAATCTGTCGATTTATATACGGCATCATGTTTCGCCTGCTCTTTTAAGTTAGTGGCAGTTCTCTTTTGTTTTATATAATCACTCTGTGACATTTATACTTTATAACTATATATTTTATTACATAATCCTGCAACCAACGCGCCAATTGTTGTACCCACTAACAATTGGGCGATCGAATGGCGTTTGTATTTATATCGTTGATAAACTGTGATAGCTCCTATAAAGCACGCCCCCATGAAGATGTCGGGTGACTTTGTAAATAAATATAGAAATGTCGCGGTATAAGCAACAGTTTGAGCATGTCCAGATGGCATTCCATATTGTTCGCTCCCTTCGGTATTTTCCATATCATTGAATAATGTGTTTCCTGTTGGTCGAGGTTCTCTGAACAGTAACTTGAGTGATCGGTTCAGGTAGATATTTACTATAAAAAATAATATGTATAAAATTAACGTTTTTGTTCTCGCTATTAATATCATAATAGCAGCCACTAGTAATATGATTGGTCCATAATATCCGACATAATCAAATGGTGATGGTGTTGGTATCATTATAAAATAAGATGTTATTATTATTTCTTATATAATTGTTCACATATGAATGAAAACGACCAGTTCGCGCCGTTTAGATTCACAATTTCACCACGATCGTTTACCAGCTTCACTGTCATTCGACTTATATTTACTGGGCCGAAATATGTGCGCTCTTGGTCTTGTAACGTGCCGCCACTTTCCACATAGACACTATTGTTTGCCAGTCCCGAGAGTTTCAGAGGTACCAGCGCAAATACATCCTTTGTGAATGGACCTTTGGCATATTGTTTATTTTTTTTCTGGGCCTCTTTCTCATTCAATATTACCTGTTGGGCATATATACTACTTCGTGTCAGATTTGTTCCAGTACTAGATGTGGTGTCGCTTATTGGTAGCCCAGTTATAGGGTCACACCTGATTAGTGCACGATTTGTATATGCCGGTAGAGGTATATCCGTCTCGCTTTGTGTTGTCGTAACTACACCGGCATTCATGTGACTCTGGTTATAGTCATCTAGAACTATCATAAAATAATTGTATATACTCACACTGACTGCTGTATCTCCAGTTGTGCTACTTATTTTATATGTTGTGTTGTGAGCGTCTTTATTATCGAAATCTTTTGCGCTTTCAGATAAATTATATTCCGTTTGATTTCGGAATCCAATCGTCCATCCCAAGCTTGAATCCCATGTCGTATTGCGCACACTCGATGAACCGGCGTTACATTTTGAGAAACTCAGCGGATCATAAAAAACTAATCTATAATCTGACGCATCATATATTTTGTTTATATTGAATCGGATTTTTGTATAATCAAGATTACCTATTGTAATTCCAGAGAACTTCGAACCTCGAGTTATCGGATTTGCATAAAGTTGAGCATTTATTTCTGTGAATAGTTCATCTCTCGAATATTCTTTCACCGGTAATGTTACAATTACGCTATTCGCTGATGTATCTGTGTAAATACCTTCACCACCATCGTTTTGTGGTACTGTGTCAAACCGGATTTTATTATTAGTGTTTGTAAGAGTAATTGCGTCAACAAATAATTGCTGTGTCGACATATATTGCGAATAGGATTGATTGGTTACTCGATATGTCTGCCAATTGAATGAAGCATCTGCTATTTTTAAATTGTATGCCCATGAATTATCCTGGTCATCCACACTCCATATCGGATCTGCCAAATTGTCGATAAGTGAAACCTGATATGACGCCTCTGATAGAATTTTTTTTACATTTATAGTTAATGTGATTTTTGCCGTGTTGCCGGTCTGGACGATTGATACAAGCGTTCCGGAAACAAGTTGATTGCCATCTAATGTATCAGTGAACCCACCGAAAGATGCTCTCAATCCAGCAGCTAAATCACTGATGTCGGCATATGTCTTGCCAAACATTTCTGGTGTCACTTGATAAGCCGGAACATACTTATTCAGTGTTCCAGTTTTCGGAGTCAATGTCATTAAATATGGCGTGTTAATCGTATACCCAGCACCTGATATATTGAATGTTCCTTCAAATACACGATTGATAGCTAGATCAGTTTCAACGGATGTCAATCCTAGTGAATTACTTAGAAATGTTCCTGCCATACTTACTTTGAAATTTGCGGTTTCAAATGTCTTGTTGATGTCCATTTTGAAATCCATTCTTGAAAATTGGTTGATTGATATGCCACATGTATTTGGATTGTTATTTACATTACCAGTTGCATATAGTAATTCATTTATTTTGCTTATATAATTACTAAGCGTATATGTGCTATTAGGCATAGTTATACTAAAATCATTCATTGATAAGTCTGTATTTGATATTATATTGTCGCTGGTATCACGTCCATTGAAATATGGCGTTATGCATTTGAAATACATGATTGGTGATGATGTAATATTGATTTGTCTTTGGACAGTTCGCACTTTTGATACCACAGTATTCAATTCGTTCTGTTTTTGTTCGAACTCAAATACCGATCCTGGACCAGTCCATATCTTGGATGTTGTAGATTCATCATTAAATATTATCGCCACCTTCGAGTTAGGCACATTTTTCGTAGTCATTCGATTCAATCTAATATTCAATAAATAATGTGACCTTCCTGTGAAACTATCCGCTGGCGACTGTATGCGATAAATTGATGACGAAACCATTAGTTTTGGGTTTGATCCTAATTGAGTGTTCAAATCGTTCATTATTGCAGTTTTTGACCATGACGTCGGTGATTTTGCGAGGGACAGCGTTATAGGTATGGTTTCCAATATTGTACATTGGCTCGGGCTTGTTATATATTCAATAGATGTATCTCCATTATTAGGTAAATAGTGAACGATTGTTATGTAATTATTACTTGTGTCCAATTGGTAAGCACTAAATGTTGAATCAGCCTCAGGTACCGGCCAAGGTAGCGAATCTACACTGGATATTAACCCATATGTGTTATATTTTTTTAAATCCAACCCTAAGAATGCTGGTATCGATAAACGACGATCCGTTGTGTCTATACCGCCAAATATTTTTGACCTTGGCGTTGACCATTCGGAGAATTCCATAGAATAAAACGATTCATCATATCTGTTTTTTAGTTTTATATCAAGCGTGGCTAGCGAGTTTGCACTATCATATGTTATTTTCGTATCTCCGAAACTAATATCACTATACGAAGCATCTGATTTAAGTGCAGTTATAGAACTATTTATGGTTGTTATTAAGTCCGCCGCCGTATAGTTACCGATTCCAATTTCGACTTTTATGTCGTGATATCCATTATCTATTCCGGGCGAATTTCCCTTTAGATAGAAAAAATTACTACCATAGCTATCATTGATGGTATACCACGTGTATGGGATTTGTATTGAATAAAGACGTAGATTCACAACATCTTTCAACGGATTCGATAGATTGAATGTATATTGACTGGATAGTGGATATTTCGATCTTTCGCGATATTGGCTATCTATACTCACTATACGTTTTGTTGTTTGTTTGAGTAAGGGGTTGAGTGAATCTTTCGTATAATCCAGTGGGAAAGAATATCCTAAGACTGCGCTTTCGTCCTTTTTTTCTTTATCTGCATTCGGATTATTGGTTGGTATCTCGTTTATATTTGAACCCGTGGTTGCTTTGCTAGCACTACCAATTGCGGTGTTCACATCTTCTGTTGTGAATCCCTCAACCGTGGTTTCCTCGTTATCATCTTCAAAAAAACGGTCGTATATATCGCGAAAAAAGGTTGATAAATGCTTACTATTCCCCATATTATCGTATTTCCATATCATGTGTAGTATTTTTGCTTCTAGTTCTCGATCTGTTGGGTTTATCAGATCAAGAATATCATATAATTCTTTGTCGGAATATCCATTCACGTTATAAATATTATCCGCCATTGTTATTGTGTATTGCTTATACAATAGTTTTATATTTGTTACTTACGTATTCGTATTCTAAACATATTCGTGATAAATTCCACTAAATCCAGGACCTTCAAGCACCGGCATAAGATTTCTACCGGAAATGATAGTAAGCCATGCCCACGTTTCATGTGATGATTGCCGCGGAAACAGAGTTCGTCGAACGCGAGCATAACCAGTTCTTCATCACCTGACATTTCTGACCTATCGATTCGGTGCTTTCCGGTGTATACATATCTCGTGTAGTTACGCTTTTCATAAATATCCGGATTTGAGTTGATCGGGTGGTTCTTTATCATACCAATGCCCATGATCTTGTTGGTGTCGTTATTCATTTCCAACATGAAGACGACGGAATCTATCGGGACATCACTCGATATCTTTATTGGTGCGCCATATACACACCCAATTTGTGGATTTCGTTTGCGATAGTTTGCGTTCTCCGCCCATGTCTGATTATTGAACCGGCTCGTCAGTATATGACGTTTGAGCTGGCGTTTATAGGTGCGCACATAGTTTTGGTCTCGGATCTTCTGTTCCATTTTTTAATTATGTTTCATTTACCGGGTTTTTTCAGATTCAATTTTGTTGATAAACTGTATAGCATACATGGATGAGGATGACCTTTTTAGCGTGAGACTTGACATCAGTCTAAATGAACTCGCTCTAACACGTGAAAATTTAGTAGAACATGATTTTAATTATGGTAGTGGTAGTAATAGCCCCGCCACATTATCCAATAGTAGTGGCGAACGTCAATTTCGTAAATTGACATATACAGATGTGGCGCGAACATTCAGTGCGTATGATTCTTCGAAATTCTATAATGAAATGCGTATTATTCAAACATATTTCAATGGTCAGAAGAATTTATATAACTACTCGAAGAACATCACGTTTCGTAAGTTGAATATGTTAATGGTACCAGCTTTCATTTTATCTGCTTCCGGTACAATCATTGTTCCGTTTGTTATGAAGTTCGAATGGAGTGCTGGTTTAATATCTGCTATATATGCCGTTATTGCGTTTCTACTTACATTGATACATTATTTCAAATTAGAGTCATCCTATCAGCAGTATTCTATACTTGCAGATAGATACGATAAACTTAATTCATCGATTGAAATTGCGAATAATCGCATTTTATTCGAATACAAAGATACTGTCGAAGAACGGGCAATACGTCGAGATTTTGAATCCAAATTAGCAGATGTGTCAAATGTCATTGTTCCGGAAGATGTCAAGTCCTTATTTCCAGTCATTTGTAATATAAATATTTTCTCATTTATACGAAAGATCGAGAACCATAAGCGGATCCTATATATTGAATATATGAATACGAAAAATGAAATCCGATATATACAACGGAAAGTATCAATCACCACTACTAATAAACGCAATCGTGATATAAAGTATCAGTCACTCCTCGATACCGAAGAGCGGCTCAAAACCGAAATCATCGAATATAATAATATTTATGATTCCATAGACGCTGAGTTCTCTCGTGAGATTCGGGATGCCGAACGCATCATGAAAAAATGGTTTGTAGTTTTTTGTTTTGGCGTCAATGTAGAGCCAATTAGTAATCCTATTATACAGAAATTTATGTAGTGCATGTCTTACCTAAGACGATCTTCCAGAACCATGGACTCTTATCCGAGTGAACTAGTTTAATACTATCACCCTTGTTGATTCTATCATGATATTCATTCGATGAGTTCCATTTGATTCGTATTAATACACGCTTTTGTGTTGGGTCGTTTCTTAGCGGAATCTCGTTTATATAGAGAATCTTGCCCCAGTTTAGTTTATATAGGGTCTGTTGGATATAATTCTTTGGTGTTGTTAAGTCCATTCTCGGGATACAGAGTGTTGATTCCATTGATTTGAATATTTATTCAAATTGTTTTTACTTATTCAATTTTATGATTCATGACGAATCATAACATTATGTGGTATGTTGTGGTTGGCTGCCTCAGGTATTTAAAATTACGTTATTTATTTTTTTATAATTATAGATACATTTCTTGCTGCTCTGAGACAGTATTACTTGTGTAATGTCTTTATATTGTGTTTTATATATTGATTATTTTACGCTATTCGTTATATCGATAGAACTATTATGCGCGTAATAAGTAAATGTCGTGGATTTTAGAAGAAGACAAGCTTTTGAAAATACAACAGAATCATCCGAGAGAGCCAATGGAATCTATCAAGTGTTATTTTTTGTATTTGAACTCGGAATCTTCTATAGAAAATGTGTCGACCGATACCATTACGCTTGAGTGGAATAGTGAAAATACGTGTAAATATATATCGAAAGAGCGGGTTCTCCGACTTATCCAGGAAAAGCGTAAGCGCTTGTCATCGACAACACAGTATGTGTTCAAAGAGGCGTGTTTGTTCTTAGTAGATTTAGAGCCTGAGCATGTTCAGACATATGCCAAGAGTGATATAAGTGATGCCAATTCGTTCCTAGTCAAACTACCAATCGTCGATGATATTTTCGTCCAGCCATCCATCTTCGTGTTTCACGGGATGAATTCCGTTTATTTTATTTTTCAGGAGATTCGGTCTATATTACGCAAGGGTGGATCTGCAACTAGGAAGCGTGTCCTCATTGGCGAGGATAACAATAAAACGCGAAAGAATCTAAATACTTAGCGCGTTTATACCATAATGAACTTAATTAATTTATTCTTCTGTCGAACAAATGAAACTGAGTTTCATTTTGTTGATACAGACGCTCGTGCCTTTTTACCTATTATTTTCTATACCCGTGATATTTCGCATGGTCGAGGACAGCGAGATCTTACATACGCCATGATCATTTCCCTGTATAGGAAAAACCCAGATTTAGCGATGGAAGCTCTACATCGTTGTGCTTCCGAATATGGCTCGTGGTGTGACATCAAGTATTTCTGTAGGTATGTTTCCATGTCTGGCGAGTCGTTAAAGGATGAAATGATTGACGGAGCGATTGACATAATGATTAATCAGCTTAGAATCGACTATAGGAACTGGACTGACGCACTATCCGAGCATTTGGATAATCTTCGAACTAGTTCGCGACCAATTGGACGCGAGATATTGTCACATGCCGCCAAATGGGTTCCTCGTGAGAAGAGTGCCATGGGCTGGTTGTTTGACCGTATCGTAGAGCGATGGGCTTGCTCACACTATAATAGTCGATATAAGCGTGAGTTCCGCAAGATGGTATCCGAATTGAATCGAGAAATTGGGACTGTCGAAATCAAGCAGTGTTCAGGCGATTTTCATAATATTATGTATGAGAATGTTCCCATAGGGGCGCTCGTTAGTCAATATCGGTCATTTGCTAATCTCGAAGTATATCCTAAAAAAGATGGGTCCAGTTTTGGGTCTCGGTCGTTTGAATATATGTGCAAAAATCTCGTGCGTATTGCGCTATCATCCGATGATGGTAAGTATGATAATATGCTGAATCATATCTGGTCCAAGAATAAAGCAAATTATAGTTCGAAAAATATCGTTCCTATTGTAGATATATCAGCAGGTAATGGTGATTGGAATCATGCTATAGGGCTTGGTATCCTCATTGCGCAGAATTCATCACATGGTCATCTTGTCTTGTCGGAACATGACGCGCATTTGATTCCAGCTGGCCATGGAGATTCATTTACATCGATTATTGCTCGAATTCGTCCATTCCTGTCCGGCGTAACGGATTCCAGATTGGATCTTGCGATTCACATGGCTTGCGACAGAAAATCGGTCGAAAAGGGTGCGGGCGTTGTTATTTTAAGTCAAACCGGCAACCGTCATACACAGACATTTTGGTCTCCTATTTTTTACTGGTTTTTTGGTAATCGAGCAGAGGATTATATACAAAAAAATGATAATTTAGATTGTGATTATACATATTGTGATTCGATATACCTGCTCTCACATTACGCGAATGGCGGGAATTTGTATGATTATATATCGATGGTTCTCGGTTCCGATAGGTATAAGCCAGTAATGAATGTTTATTAGAAAATCAAAATAAAAACAATGACATCTATTTATGTAAATAAATGCCATTCCAGTTTGATAAGTCGAATGCCTTCTGTATTTCGCTATTGTCGAAACCCGAGCGATGGGCACGCATGGAAACGCGGTTCGCTCATTTTGGACTGGAGTGTAATCGATGGATTGCCACCACTCCCGATCTAGTTACCGATACGTTTTATGATTATTTGAATGGCGGGCAGCGCGCTTGTGGGCAATCCCATATCAATGTTTGGCGTCATATTATTGCGAATAATCTTCCATACGCGCTTGTTCTGGAAGACGATGCCATGTTCGATAAGGACTGGATCTCCAAGTTACCAGTCGGGGAAGTCGACGGTGATTGGGACTTGTATTTGTTGAATGCGTCGGAACCTATTACGCCACAGGGTCATTGGATTACTGTCCAAGAACAGTATTTGACGGGGGGTTATATTATTTCGCGTGCAGGGGCAGAACACCTTCTCAATAGTTTTGCCGGGTGTTATGCGTCGAGTGATTGGATGACATCGCGTCTCCAGTGCCGAGGGCGGTCCTATTCATACTTCCCTTGGCTCATCATTCAAGAGGGAACGGAATCTACCATTGGAAGTGGTTATGAAGCGGACCATGCCAAGGTGATTCGGTGCTTGGCGGAGGCGCAGTATGATATAGGTAATTATGTCTAGAATCCGGGAACCTAAGGTTCCCCGGACGCCCCTCCTCTAAGGGAAGGAGTGTCAGACGAAAAGGGAAGGAGCGTCCGAGGAAACCGTAGGTTTCCTGGAGTTTCCCGGATATGTATCGAGAGCCCCTTCCATCCATTGATTATTTTTTTCGGAGAAGTTCTCCCCACATACATATAATGGTATTTGTGGGATTGGTCGTCGGATCTGTTTCAGCATCGTCTCGCTATCGAATCCCGGTTTGAAATAGACCACTCCATGCTCCCAATAATAGACCTTGGTGTCTTGGGGCATGGGGACATCTAATCCCGTAGTTTTTTTTATTAATCTCTGATGTTCTCGATTCAGCGCATCGATACCATCTTTATCCAGTATCCGTTTCCAGAATCTAGCGTATTTATTATCCGTATACGACATCATTATTGTTCCCGATTCTTCATCAATAGGTATCATGATTCTCAAGTTATTATTGGTCGTCACGTGAGGCATTCCTTTGAACCAAGGTGTCGGGGTTGTTGGGAATCTCGCATATATTCGACATAGTGGCAATGTTTCCATCAATCCGAGAACCTTGTGTATTGGTTTGAATATCGGTAGTTTCAGCAGGGTCTCTTTTGTAACTGCACAAATACACTTCTTAGAGTAGTATTTCCTTTTGATTTCGTTACATGTAATTTCAAAATGGTTTGTTTCAATGTATTGGATATCAACCACTCTCCGACGTACCATGATTTTAGCATCGATTCGATTGATAAGTTCTCGAATGATCTGTGAAAGTCCGCCTTCCATTCTATAAAATTGGTTCGTATGATTCAAATGCTGTTTCATAAGATTGATTGTATCATACGCATTCATGTTCGTCAGTTCGGAAGAGTAACCATAGAAGTCCAAGAGGAAGGCTGCGTCATCGACCGAGAGAACCTGTTTCACATAATCTAAGAATATAGTGTTTTTCAATGCCTTTTTATCAGTTTTCTTTGCGACAGATATCACATAATCTATTATTTTATTGATTGGCTCCATAGTATGTAGCTGTTTGTTCGCAATAAAATGCTCGTATGTTCCTATGGGAACCATTCGATCGGCTAGACCGAGTTCTCTTATGAGACCCATTGTTAGTGGCTGGTTCTCATGGAATCTACCGGCACCGGCTTCCAAACCATCCTGTGTGTCTATTCGCCCACCGACATCACGATTTCGCTCTAAAATGAGTATTTGTAGGTCTGGGTTCTCCTTCAGTAGTTTATACGCCGAGTAGAGCCCAGATAAACCGCCACCCACTATAATATAATCGTAAATGGTCATGATTATATTATCACTTGATAAATATTTGTTTATTTTGTTTTGTCTATATAGGTATTGGCTCATAGTGATAAACGCAAACACAATTTGGTGTTGAGGTTTTATATAGATTGGTTAGTCCGATATCGATCGTGTATCCATTGATCCTCATAAAGGAGAATAATTGTGGTATTGTCATGTATTGGCCATCCTCATTGATTATTATGTTCTTACAATCACTCGTGCTGATCCTCGGCTTGAATTCGGATAGGTCCTTGGTTCGAATAGTCTTTGTCCTATCACCGAGCGGTCCCTCGGGAATACCTGGCGCGGTTAGGACATCGAAATATTCGTTGGTGATTGGGTCCAAAATTGGCTCTAAATAAATGCTCATCGTTATTTATTAAATATATATAAAAAACATTTTTATATCTATTTATTCAAAGCAAATGGATTATAAACAGTGTTTTGAGAACCGAGTACAGCGATATAAATACGCCATAAGGACATATCCCAGAACAATGGTCGATGAACATTCCGCTGTTATGGAGCGTCTTGACCTATTTGATGGATGCCGTGTTCTCGATATAGGTGATAGTGGTATGGCAATTGATGGTGGTGTTACTATTGATTTTGAATTTGAGAGTCTGCCTTTTGAAAACGGGTCATTTGAACGTATTATTATACTTGCTGTTTTACATCATATTTCTATTGAAGAACGCGCCATTCTATATAAAGAATGTATGCGTATTTTGACGCCGGTTGGTCGTCTTATCATTTCTGATGTCATATGTAATTCAATACAAGACTACTGGCTTAATACAATCGTAAATAAATTTAATAGTAATGGACATCAAGGGGTGTTTTTTAATGAATCGGACGCCCAACTTATACGTTCGGCAGGTTTTGATGTCAAATGTGAGCGGGTATCTTATTATTGGCACTTCCGGAATTTTATGGAGATGGAAGACTTTGTAATCAATCTGTTCGGAATGGATTTACTTGGACCCGGGGAGAACCTATCGGAAATTGTGAATCAAAGCCTTTGTTTACATGAAAGCGTGGATGGAGGAATTAAATTCGGATGGGAACTTATATTTTTTATAGCCACTTTGCCCCGAGACTATATTCCAATTGATTAGACAGCACTGGATTGCCGCCGGCTGGTGTAAATGTATATTCGCTCAAATATATTTTATCTGAAGATAAGTAGAAATCCATCCTCACAAACTCAAATGGTTTCGATAGTTCTCTTGCACAATATACCAACTGTTCGAGATTATCCGGCTTTGGTATCTTGATCCGAATTGTCGGAAGTGATATATAATTCCAATTTATATCATAATGATTCATTCGACCTTCATGTCCAACTCCTATACTGACAGGTTCTCCGTTTATACATCGTATCATATAAACGATTGCTTTGCCAGTCTCGCCTAATATTCGATCCACAACCTTTTCTTCTATATAAAATCTCGGTTCGATATTAGCATACTGTGGCTCATTGGATTTTGTTTCGTATTTCTTATTCCACGATTTCAGTTTTTTTTTAATTATGTTCAGTTCGGCTTGTGATGGCGGGTCTGTCACGAACTCATGATTCCAGCCACATCCATGTGCCGATTTCAATATATGATTTGTATTTATATCTGATAAATGTATATCCTCATGATTCGCTAAAATACGTATAATCTTGGCTACCTCTATTATTGGGCACTGTTCTTTTGCCAATGTTTTTGCAGTTATTTTATCCACATAAGCGGAATGACGCTCTGTGAGTTGTCTTGAATATAATTGTATTTTCTTATAAAAGGGCAGTCTTGACCAATTTTTTGGTTTTTCCATTTGTTTATATTGGGCATATTTATTTTTGTTTTTATGCGTATGGGTCGATACCATTCGCCGTGAGAACCTTCAAGATAGTTGCTAGTTTTTCCGGGTCGAAACCGACTCCAAATGCCGGAAGACCATACATCATAATATAGTAACTGAATAAAGGCGCCAGCACGAACGTCTTCGTCGCAGTGAATTGACCACATGTATCGGACACTGCCTTTACTTCATTCTTTCCTGACAGAATGTCTTCTATTCTTTTCTCTAAAATGATATTATTGAGCGATAACGCTATATTTTGCGTATATAGCGTGTATGCATTCATTGTTCCTTGGATACCATCCATTGTAATTTGTAGAAGAATCATTAGGTTTGTATTTGTCGCCAATGCCTTTTGCTGATATATTTCGTCATATAAAATAAGGCTCTGATTCAAATCCGTTGGAATCGACTGATACTGACGATTCGCCAAAAATGTGGTATATTCATTCCTCGCTCGATTGATTGCTGTGCTCGGAAAATTCAAATCTTGGTTTGGTAGTACTACCGGCTCTGATAATTCCGGTGAATATACAGTTATTGTCTTGATTCTACCCGCCGTAGCCGACGAATTTACTGCGAATAGTGCCTTACCCATTTACTTTATCGGGATATAAAAATAGTGAATAGTATCCGGAAAATTGAACTAACAAATATAAATAAATCTAAAAGTAATAAAATGATGAAACATGTACCCGATAAATTTAAGAAACTAACGATTGTTATCCCTCCACCAACAGACGAAATATCCGTTGCTTTGTGTCCAGGTATTCGAAATAAGCCTGACGCAAAACCAACTCCGAAAAAGGTGCTCGAATGTTGGGCGTGAGCTAGTAATATGCGTCATTCATAGTGAATTTCGGATGATCTAGTGTAAATGATACATGTATCTTATTATTTATTCTATAGATGCATTTCCTACCGAAGCATGGATTGTATTTACGTAGTTCCCGGATCTGTTTTATTAATAGTGCGCGTGTGGTGGAAGACTTTTCCAAGCCATTGATGTGATAACTCGATACCATATATAAATAGAAATATGGCCGCATAATTTTTATTAATTCTAGTTTCGGAACTTCCGTGTTGACTCGCATCCTGAACACACGACACATGCTTATTATTTCATTAAATAATACGTCCGGTTCGGCATTGTGTATATGTTTTTTTATACTAACTTCGCGCAGTAAACTCTCATTGCCGACTCGGAACCTATATAGGTCAAATTCCGACAGGAAAAATCCATGTAATATCATCGATGGAAGAAACGTGCTGTTTTTGTGTTTAAAATATATATTATATAGAATCGATTTTGGAAATGGGATATTAGTGTATGGATTCTTTGGCTCTAGTGGCTCGGCGAAATAACAGGGCGAATTCGTTAATGCCGTCTCGATCTGGTTCAATAGGTCTGATAGCGAGAACCAATAGTTAGTGTTATTCTGATGGATCATTATTGAGTTTGGGTTGGATTTGTCAATCTCATTCATATATAAGTCCGTGGTTATCGTCTGTTTTGCGTTTTTTATTCTCCAAAGTATGGCCAGTCGGGAGAACCCGACATATGTTCTGCGCGATCTTGCGTATACTTCTATAAAACTATCCTTTTCTTTTTTTGGGATAAATGCGTTTTTGGTTAATTCTTTCCAAATTCTATGTATATCATAAGAGGAAAATGATAGATATATGTCAAGCACTGGGCACTGTTTGTCTTTGTTATGGCGGGCCAAAATTCGATTCATTAATTAATTGGATATTTGGTGTGATAAAATTGAACTCTTTATTTTATATCTTTTATTCTACATAAAACAAAGACCAAAACAATGTCGATATCCGCCAATTCCATCCTCGAATATGTTAAGTTGGAGAACCAACACCCGCGTCTCGCCGGAATCCTCCGAAACCATATTCATAAGTATTACTTCTCGGATATGAATGCCGCGATTGCCACGGTTGTCCGTCTGAACAAGTATCTCAACTATCGGACGAATGGCGATGACCTATTTATGATCCAAACCAAATTTAAATCCCCTACTTCGTTCAAAAATGGTTCGGTTAAATACAATACGAACAAGGGCATGGTAAATCTATTCCTCGAGAATGAAGCCTATATAAATACTACATGTGCAGAGATTGTTCGGATTGGCTCCGAGGTCAAATCCTTCGAGCGCGATTGGAATCTGGCTCTGGATCTACCTGTGCCTACTCTGGGTAACATGGTGAGTGTGGATGGTTATATAAATAGACTTCAGCGGCAATTGACGGAGTTCGAGGATTATAAACGCAACTGGACCGAACTTGGTGACCTTTCCGAGGAACGCTCTGTATGTAGTTCGAATCGTCATACCTATATACGTGCGTTCAGGCTCGATTGTGAGTTGATGTATGATACTCTATGTGATGATGTCATCGGCGTGATTCGTGAGTTTGTCGGCGAGGAGTTTATGGAATCGGTTCGCAGGAAAACCATTTCCGATAAATACTTCCCTGTGCCTCGGAGAGATAGTCTGACCGAGATGCTTGGAACATGGCGTCTTGCAGATTTGAAACAGTATTCCAAACATATGTTTATTGCGCATGAGTTTCGCTGGGTACCGCGCACCAAACCCCTTATTATCGAGCGAATTTTATGTCACAGGCTTCGGTTCTGGGAACTCCATAGGGATATTGTTTGCTTGACGAAGGTGTTCAAGGAGAAGAGGGCGCGGGAGCGAGAGTTGAATCGGATTGTGGCGAAGGACCGGGCGGCTGCATTATCACTAAAACCTAAGGCTATGACCGATGAACAGGTTATCAGACAGGTGTAAAATTGATTTTGGGTTTATTCTATTTTCTTATATGTTAATTTTTGTGTTAAATGATCCCCACACTAACTATCGACCATGGCATGGACTTTGTCCGCAATCACCCGATACTTCCCGTGTGGATTGTTTGTGCCTATATGGGTTTCTGCTACTTCGGACCGATTTATATGTCCAGGCGCCCAGCATATATGTTACGGGTTCCTCTTGCACGTTGGAATCTAGGTCTTTCCGTGTTCTCCTTATTGGGTGCCATATTCACGATTCCTTGTTTATGGGAAGCGGACGACTTATGTGTAGAACCGTGTTTCGATGGTACATGTGGTTGGTGGATCCAATTATTCATATTCTCTAAGATTCCGGAACTATTAGATACGTTCTTCATTGTTGCGCGTAAGAAACCCCTACTGTTTCTACACTGGTATCACCATGTGACGGTTCTGTTGTTTTGTTGGTATTCGTATGCCAACAAAGCATCGACTGGAATATACTTCGTAACCATGAATTATTCGGTTCATTCCATAATGTATGGTTATTACTATTTGATGGCTGTTGACGCCAAGCCATTCTGGCTTAATCCGATGTTCATCACTGTTTGTCAGATTTCACAGATGATTGTTGGGACGGTCCTGTCGGTGATTTCGTTCTATAGGAAAATTATGGAGCCAGATGACTGTGCGATTAAGACGGTTAATATAGTTGCGGGGTTTCTCATGTATGGGAGCTATCTCTACCTGTTTGTAGATTTCGCTCGTAAGAAAATTGAAAAGCGGAAGTAATATGTTCAATATAGGTAAAATATACAGAATGGATAGAATACAAGTTATTATCAATCGGATATTGGAGTCTATGGACCGGTCAAACGTCGATTCCGAGATTGCGCAATTGCCCGCAGCATATACTGATGGGCGTGGTCCTCCCGCGGTAGTTCGCGGGGCCGAGGAGATATTGCGAACCATGGACGTTGTAGAAATAGTCTCTCGGAAGATAGAGTCCCTTGAAGACTTGTTAGAAGAATTACAAAAGGAATTACATTTATTTCGGAATAGTTTATAAACATTTATCGTATATATAGATAGAAAGGATGTCGGAAAAAGAAAGGACATTATCAGAGGATTTTTTATCGCGCTCACCCGCAACCCAATATTATATAAAGAGCTTGGTTGGCACTATTCCGACATCCACCTATAAACGCGACAAGCATAATGTAGACGTTTATTATGCTTCTTCGCCAAATACACAACGAAATATGGTGGCATATGGTCTGGTTCCGCCTACAATGATTCGGAAATAGTGTGTGCGTCTATCTTGGCTACGATTGTGTCGAGCCTTGCTGTGGTCTGAATACAAAGAGAATATGTATCTCTCATGTTGAGTATCCCGGTCTTGGCTTCCTTGAGGTATTGGAGAACCTGAGGGAAAACCTTTGTATAATTCATTGATTTTGTAATAGTTCTATCGATCTTTTTGATTGCCTCGTCGCGGTTGTCTTGTCTATACCATCTCCGGATCCCTTCGGGGATTATGCTGGCTTGCTCGATGTTGAGGAGAGAACCTTTGGTATATAACTTGGAATTTACTGTTATAGATGCTATTACTTTTAAATTTACTACGACCTCGTCATATTCGGCGTCAGTTGCCATTTGTGTCTTGTATCAATATATATTTATATTAGTTGTTATTGATTTATGTTATAGTAGTGTTTATTGTCTTTGTGATCGATACCATAGGCTTGACTCAATAGGCTTGACTCAATACCATAGACTTTGCTCGATACAATAGGCTTGACTCAATAGGCTTGATGAATAAAGTCCTCGGTCATTATATTGCCCTCGAGAATCGAGCTTCCGTTATCCCCGGCAACGGACCATTTTACCAAGCCTGGTATCCAAGGTCTTTACCGAGGCAATGGGAAAACCTTGGCATAATTTCTGTCGAGAAATCGGTGTGATAATGAGTTTATAGTGACAAAATATATTAGGGTATTTGGCAAGGGTCTAATCATAGTTTTATGATAAATAATGTTGTATTTTTATTTTTAATGTTCTCGGGTTCCGAGGTAAATTGGAGAACCTGTTAAATAAAAACATAAGAATCTATATATTAATCTTGTCCAAATTATGTCCCCGGTGGGGACGATGAAGGCGGCAATCCTGTCGATTGCTGCCGGCAACGGACCATTTTACCAAGCCTGGAGGCCAAGGTCTTATCCAAGGAAATGGGAGAACCTTGGCATATATGATGCGACGGGAAATGACCGTGATAATGATAAAGCAGTGTTTTAACGATAAACTAGTATAGAGATAGAGTGAATATGGTTATGAATATGGATTGGATCTATTACGAGCCGAGGTCTAGCGAAAGGTATTCGATAAGAGTATTTGACGATGGGAATGAGAAATATACGGGATATGTGAATGTCTGGCACAAGTATGGCGAATGGCGCGGGAAGGTGGCTTTGGTGAATAGTGTCGATCGGGCGGTGCGGGTGGAAAGTATATCGGCATGGAAGTTAGACTCCAGGGGCGGCAGCCCCTGCTATAAAGGAAGTCGAGCGAATGGTGCCGACGCCGGTGGTGGTTAAAATCCTGGCAAAAAATAAAATAGAATAAGATTTGTATATGATTCCACCATCTTTTTATGCGCATGTTCTCGGCGGGGTCTTGGCATTGATAGTTATGATACTAATATTATTTAATTTTCGAGAGGTTCGGACGTTAGGTCTATACAAACATCTGATGTTATTATTGGCGCTTTCCGTTGCGGTTGGGATACATGGAATATCACACCAAGGTATGGAGGTTATATACGGGTATTATCCTATGGGCGTCTGAATATCGCTTTCCCAACCAGGAAAGCGATATTGTGCGTCGCTTAACCAGTGGGTTAAGCGATACAAGATAGTATCATTCAATTGTAAAATGTTTCCAGATTGTGTTCGGAGAACCTTTGTGTTTATAAACATCGAAAATTGATCATTTCACACAGGTTCTCTATAGATGATACCAAAGTCTAACAAACTAACCAAAACCAACAACCAAAGCAAAATGAGTGAGACGATTTCCAAGTCGATTAACTACTTCATCAGCAACTTCTCTGGTCGTCAGGGAGATGCCGATTATGACGAGACCAAGTTGTTCGGTCTCCACAGGCGCCAGCGAGCGTATGTATGGGGGCGTGACAGGCAGTTGAAGCTGCTCGATAGTATCTTGAGGGGGTTGTATATTCCGCCGATTATTTGTAACGAGTATTTCACTCAGAACGGCGTTAGGAGGCGCGACATTATGGAGGGAGGTAATCGTGCTACCACTATGAGTCGAATTATGAAGGGATTAGTTCGCGAATTGACGGAAGATGAGCTCTTCACAGTTCGTTCTTACCAGATTCAGATTGTCTTGATGAACGACTTGTCACCCAATCTCCAGCGCGAGATGTTCCGCCGTTTGAACAACAGTGTTAAGGTTTCTGACGGACACCTCTACGCTATGTCTGAGGACGATTCTCATCTTGTCAAGGAGGCATTTGCCTTCTTGAACGACACTGAATATCCTCTCCGTGCGCGGATCACTGGCGCGTTTTTCGATACAGTTAATGCCGACAATGACGGCAAGGCTAATCTCGCGAATGCCGTCGCGATTGTTTCTGGCGCTGCTAACGGCATTGAATATATCACCAAGTCATTCGGTCGTCAGGAGGACAAGGTTGAGTCGCGCGAACCGATTGACCGTCACCAAGTTGTTGCGCTGGTAGGAGATGTCATACGTGTATTCGAACGCGCCGAGGAACAGTTACCATTGAACAATAAGACGAAACAGAAGAGACTGTGGAGTGTTGGTTGGGCACTTGGAGCTATTATGTATGATATGAAAACGAATCCCATTGAAAATCGCCAGCAGCTGATTGAGAAGTGGGCGTCGTGGCTTGTTGCTGTTCGTCGCGGCGATGCTAACGCGGAAGCTGCCATTGACATTAAGGGTGCGCAGAACATTAACCCCGACAAGTTGAAGCGCAAGTGTTATAAAGTGAATAAGTTTCTCGAGACTGGTGAGCTCGCAACGGAAGAAGAATTGAAGTCAGTCAAACACGGTAATAATGATGAGTCGGAGGATGAGGACGTTGATAGTGATTAGAAAAATCCATAAAAATAGAAAAATAGAAAAATCCATAAAAATAGAAAAATCCATAAAAACAATTTGTATATATTTTTTCATTGCGCTTTGTTGTTCGGAGAACCTCTGTGTTCATAAACATCGAAAATTGAACATTTCACACAGGTTCTCTATAGATGATACCAAAGTCTAACAAACTAACTATGTATTCCGCTGATGAAATTATGTGCGCCAATGTTCTCTTGAGTCTTCGCTTGAATGTCAAGCAAGCGCAATCAAATAGTGTAAGTGACCGCACTCTCAGGTATGAGCGTCGATCTAAGCCCAAGGCTTGTGTCAAAGTCCAAGAGGATGAGTGCTCGCGCGAGGAGCGATACAAGCGCCGCTGCCTTGCTAAGGAAATGGAAGAAAAACGGAACACCGACAAACGGTTTCGACAGAATGTTCTCCCAGTCCTTAAGCAGTTGAGGTAAATTATAAATCGATTAAAAATAAAAATAAATATGGACCAAATAAAACTCTTTTTTATTGACAGGTTCTCCAATCTACTATAATTGATGACAACTCGACAATCGACCTATCACCTTGGGTCCAAGCCTGGTAGCCAAGCCTTGTGACCAAGGTCGCCTCCAAGGTAGATGGGGAGAACCATACCATATATTGTCTGACGAGAAATGAGTAGGATAACGAGATTTCATTTAGTGGCGCCCACTATAAAAGGAGGGATCGCAAGGGATGCCGGCGTAGCCGACGTATGCGCCTCTGGCGCAAAAAACCTTGGTTTTGAAAGCTACGCTTTCAGCTGCGTCTTCGACGCAACCCTGCTGTGTTTATAAACATGAAAAATTGAAAGAATACGCACAGGTTCTCTATAGACAACACTCAAGTCTTAACAAACTTAACCAAAACCAACACCAAAACAACAACATGTCTGCTGCTATCCAGAACAACAACAACTCTGCCTCCCCCGCCAACGCGGAGAAGGTCAAGAAACCCACCCTCAGTGCCCAGAGCACTAAGCACATGGTCTTCGGCAACTGGCTCATCGAGCGCCTAGTTGCCGGCGGTCAGCTTACCCCTGACTCTGTCACCGAGTCTCGCAAGATTCTCGGCATGTGGTCCAGTGTCGAAGATCAGATTGCTCTCTATGACCAATTCACTCTCGAGTTGAAGGCTCGCACCAAGGACATCAAGACCATCATTCGTCAGTTCCACAAACCTCCTAAGCCTACCAAGAAGGCTAAGACTGCAGCCAGCGAGGGCGAGAAGAAGCGCGGACGCAAGAAGAAGGAGGTCGTCGAGGAGATTGACCCTGTTCTTGCGCTCAATGAGCGTCTTATCGCTGCCGCTCAGAGTGACGAACCTATTGTCCAGGTCCCTGAGTTTGTACGCGCTCCCAAGCAACCTGACTCTGTCGAAATCAAGACGCCTGAACCTCCTACTGAGGAGCAACGTGCCATGCCTGCCAAACCCGCCAGGCCTATCAAGAAGAAGGTTGTTGCTAACGACGACAACAAAGAAACTGAGAAATTGGCTAAAACCGAAACCAATGAAGCTGAGAAGGCCGCTGAGAAAGCTGCCAAGGAAGCTGAGAAAGCCGCCGAGAAATTGGCTAAAGCCGAAGCCAAGGAAGCTGAGAAGGCCGCTGAGAAAGCTGCCAAGGAAGCTGAGAAAGCCGCCGAGAAATTGGCTAAAGCCGAAGCCAAGGAAGCTGAGAAGGCTGCCAAGGAAGCCGAGAAATTGGCTAAAGCCGAAGCCAAGGAAGCTGCTAAGGCCGCTAAGCCTGTCAAGGAGAAGAAGGAACCCAAGAAGAAGGTTGAGCCTGCTGTTTTGCCTATCCCCGAGCTCAAGCGCAATTCTCCTAACAACAACAACAACAATCAGCAGGAAGAAGAACAGGAAGAGGAAGAGGAATTGGAGTGTGAGGTTTTCAAGTTAGATGGTGTCGAATATCTCATCGATTCACTCAACACTGTATATGACAGAAACACTCAGGATATCATTGGAACCTATGACTCTATTAACAAGAAAATCAATAAACATTAAATCCGGGAACCTAGGTTCTTGAAAACGAAGTTTTCATCCTGCGCTTCTTAAACGCGAAGCGTTTATATGCGACGCAAGCGCAACCGGACTTGCGACAAAGTCGCATATGAGCGCGAAGCGCTCAAGCCCCTCCTATCAGAATTAAACTCTATAAAAAAACATCCATTAAAACATAAACATAAACATCCATTAAAACATAAACATAAACAT
>JACCDO010411697.1_pt1 | contig 39450 bp, 18 predicted proteins | sample 7446101 | NCBI WGS metagenome assembly JACCDO01 (sample SAMN15323440, study PRJNA562643) | freshwater metagenome | isolation source: river surface water | place: USA:Blue River Watershed | collected 2017-08-16 | reverse complement strand
GGTAGAGTTACTCATATGTTACTGAATGTGGGATTAACTGACTTGAAAACTCTTGATCTGCTGGGACTATACTACGAAGACGTGTTTATTTCCCCCTACGTATACCATGAAGCGTTTCTGAATACACAAGATTGGATGTGGTACCCTTTCTCTAGGATCGAGAAGGTTGAACTTGATGCGTCAAAGGACAAGAAGTCGTGCACTGAAGAAATAATATGCGCGGGTCTGCGACACCTTCATGTCTATGATTTCGAGTCTATTGAGCCGGATTCTGAGGCATTGCCTTTGAAATGGGGTCACAATGTGAGGGCGTCCTTCTCCAACGTAGCGATGTATTTTCAGCCTCGGACACGGTATGCTGGGCGGTCTGGAGCGGGTGTGAATCCTCTGATGGATTTTATTTTTAAGGGGCAACTTAATATGGGCGTGGGAGTAGTCGTGAATTACCGTCCTTCCAATGTTGAATGGCGGTTAAAAAATTTTGAGGAAAATGAAATATTGAAAGAGAACGGCGTTGTCTTGCACATTGACACGAAGGGGAGCGAACTGGTACTAATGTCACCCGATAAAGACTCCAATAACAGGATCTACACATTTGTCGCAAGTCGCAATGAGCTTTATCGAGGCACGGAATCAGTTGCAACCAAAGTGTGTGCAGGCTTGAAACCTAAGGTGTAGATGAACACGTCGAACTTTTTCAGAAAATATATCGAAGGAAGGATCAGGACAGGTCATTGCACTGCCGCTGTCCAAGCCCGTAGCGACTCCGTATAAAATTCTTCTTAGTAATACTAACAACACCTCTTTCTTCTCTGGAAATTTCTCTCCGCTGCGGTTTCCACATCCTTTTTTAAAACGAAAAAAAGAAGAAGAAGAAGAGAGGAAGGAGGGAGTACCTTCCGATAGTGGTAGAATCAACGATGTATTTTGTGTCCTTTTAATGAACTTTTAGTAAATGTTGAGAACTCAGCCGTATAAAGCGAATACTAAGCAGGGAAGTGCGAATACAACACGTACTCGTGCTACAATCACTAAAACAGAAAAAAAAGTTGTGGACCCAAATGACCCATCTTTGACTTGGTCTGATGATGAAAGTGATTGGAAAACAAAGCCGCCTCCCGAACCAAAAGCACCTGAGTTAGATGAATATCAGACGGCGCAGTCAAAGGTTATTGAAGAACATAAGAAATGGGATTATAAACGATCAAAATTTCATGGTGATGTAAAATTAAAGAAAATCCAAGGTTTACTTGAAAGAGAGAAGGTTATGCCATATGAATATAACTTTGAAATCCCATTTCCTCATGTTCCTGCTCATGTTATGGAGTACCTTGGTCATGATACAGTTAAATGTCTATGGCGAGAGTTTATTGACCATGGTGCTGATGAGACAGAAATGCTACAAGTAAGATTTCTTGTTAGTATAAGCAAAAATATGAAGGAGAAGTACGGTGTATCGTTACCATTCGGTGACCTAAAATTCAGTTACGTTGAAAGCCAGGATGATTACGTGCAATTCAAGGATGTAGTTGGTCAACTATACAAACCTTTTGTTGCCAAAGATCCCCGCAAACAAAATTCAATGGTGCTTGACAAGGCTCTTCTTCCTCCATGCTGTGCTCTGCCTAATTGCCGTTATAATTTTACGGGTGTAACTGGTCACCATGAGGAACCATACCGTGGTTTACCCAACCAATTTTGTTTAAACACCGTGTATGAAACAATGAAGCTGCAACGGCACGGCAATCTGCGCGTCCGACACGTCACGGAAGTCATGGATAAGGCATTCATTCCACACGATAAAAAGCGATTACCAAAATTATTTTGGGATATAAGAAGTAATTTCTTAATAACTAAAACAGAAGAATTAGAGAATTTAGTTGAGGCAATACGCACGGATATGGATGTGGAGCGCAGGAAGGATCCCAACGACATTTACCCAATCCCTAACTGGCTCGCAGAAGAGTTCACAACATCAGAAATTATGATGTATAAGAGTAATTTTAAACAAATTGATGTTGATCGTGGTGGTTCTATTGATGTGCACGAGCTGCAGCAGTTGACCGAGAACCTAGGGAACAAAATATCATTGGAACAGGCGCAGCTGCTGCTAGACGAGTACGATATTGATAAATCGGGGACGATTGACTTCGCGGAGTTCATGATGCTGGTGTATAAGGTGCAACATGGTGCAATTGAGATGGAGAATAACTTGTTAGCTCAGTCAATGGTGGAGATGAAGTCCCAGCTGAAGATATTCGAAGAGATTGATGTACTCACTTACTTACTTACTCACTCACTCACTTACTCACTTACTCACTTACTCACTCACTCACTCACTCACTCACTCACTCACTCACTCACTCACTCACTCACTCACTCACTCACTCACTTACTCACTCACTCACTTACTTACTTACTTACTTACTTGCTTACTTACTTACTCACTTGCGCAGGATTTTAATGATAATCCCGTTGAATATTGCTCTGTGTACTACTACGGTGGTACACCAGTAGTATGCGAGTTCTATATCGACCCACCTGATGACTCACCTTATGAAGGTGGACGTTTTATATTCAAAGTCAAGTTTTTGGATGGTTATCCCTATCGCTGCCCCGAAGCCACGTTCCCCCATAAAGTATTCATGGTGAACGTGTACCAACAGTTCGATGGTACCGTTAACTTACCGCATTTAAAGTATATTTGGGACAGCAATTGGAACCTAAAGAAGCTGTTAAACCACGTAGTATCCGTTATGTTAGCACCAGATTTGTCTCTAATCCCTCCAAAGATAGTATATATAGCAAAGGCTTGGTTTTGGTGGAAAGAAGAAGAAAGAAGACAAGCAGAAGCATTAGCAAAAGTAGAAGCAGATTTGAAGCTAGCAAAGCAACTTGAAGAGCAGAAGAAAGCAGAAGAATCCAAAGCAAGAATGCTTGCCTTCTTACAAGCAGCGAAAGGTGAAGATAGTAATAAATCCGTTGAGGTTGCAAGTAATAATGAAACACCAACTGTTGCACCTGCAAAAGAAGAGAGTGATAACACCCAAGTAGAAGAGAAGAAAGAGGTGAAAGAGGTAGTGGATGAACACGAAATAAAACGTGAAGAATTCTCAAATTTAACGGATTATGGACCGTTACTCGAGGAGTTGAACCGGATCGAGCAGATGCACGTCAACACCGTTGCGTTATGGCTGTGGAATAAGGAAAGGTTTAAGGAAACGGTACAGTTCTATATAACCAAGTATAACACAGCACATCGAGAGAAGAAAGAAGTAAAATCAGTTGATAATTCTGATGAAGAAGTTGAAGTTGAAGTTGAAGAAGGTAATGACGACGCCGGTATGAGAAAAGAAACAGGTGATGAAGGTAATGATCCTGACAAGGTACTTGCCGACGAGGATGAGATCCCTTTATCGCGCTACGACGACCTTCCTATCACGAAGGAAGTCAAGGATTACTTCGGTGTAGTAGTCGTGAGCCCTAAGCGTGTCAAGGATGACGCGGATAACGAGTACGACGAGGATCCGTTGGTTATCAACACGGAATTCAACATGTCGCACCTAGAAGAGTTGGACTATGAGGAGCATATGAGGTACTTAGTGAGTGATAAAAGAGTCGTTGATCATTTATCGAGGTATCCGTTCCATGCCATGCCTAAACCCACCACCAAAAGAGCTGTGGAAAGGTCAAAGAAACCCTCGGTGCTCACCTCAGACATGAAATTCTTTGAAGAGTGTAATCCCTGGCCTATCAAGCGCGGCGACGATAGCGACTAACTGTGACCTTATTATATACATGTATATTAGCATTAATTTTTTTTAAATTTTCTTCTTAACATTGTGAACATAGCAACAACAATAACAAAAGTAATAACAAATAGTGTTGACTCCATGCTGTATAGGTATAGTTGCTCTCTCGCTACCGATCCCGGGGATCCCGGTTGTAACGTTGTGTCATTATTATCATCATCATAACTAGCGTCATCAGTAGCGAGAGGTTCCCGTCAACCAAATATCTCAGTAATTGCCTTATCACTTGGCCAGAACACCGAGTACTTGATGCTACTAGTAAAGCTTTCACCTTCACTCAACCAAACGATGTAGTACAGGTTACCGGTGGGTTTATAGTGATATATTTTATTATTTTGACTTGTATCTCCGAGGGATTTGGTGATAATCCCTTGCAACAAGTCCCGCTCTGTCATGTATACAGTGTGCTCAATATCCTCTATCTTATCCTCTTTCCCTGGCTTCAATAGGTCAACTCGGACGTCCGTGTTACTCGAGATAGGGACGTTCTCACTGAGGAGATAGAGGTGCTTCCTCTTGTCACTACTACCCTCTTTCACCTTGTGTTTGATGCTGAACACATACTCTTCTGTCTTCACCTTGTACTTACTTTTCGTGTCACCTACAAGTGTCATCCAAACTGTTTTCTCTTCAGCTTCTTTACTATTTTGAGGTATTTTAGAGTAATAATTTACTTCACAATTTTTATTCTTGCCCAACGGAACTGTGAACTTGTCGTTGGGATGCATTTCACTGGGATTTACACGACCTACATATGCACCATCCCAATATAGTCTTGTTGAAACATGCGGGATGTAAGGGATTTGGGACTTGTATTCACCCATTGCTTGGTAATACACATCACCATGGTGAGAAGGGATTACATAGCTAAACACTGTAACATCCATCGTGCTTTTATGAATAAATATGCGCATATTATCAGCATCAACAGGGCTAGCACGAGTCCCTTTGGCAGTTGTAATGTTGACTTTATGGTCAATAACAAAGGTAGCATCGGCTTTGCCATAGCTGTGAATATCACTTGATGGAGCTGCTTGTGCATACTCTGCAACACCCGCCGATCCCATGGATGCAGCTGACAGCATCATGGTATCAGCAACCGCGGCGTGCTTACTAAGTCGAGGTGATGCAGCAAATGCAGCACTGTGCACAACAGGCTCAAGTATATTGATTGACTTTCTATTGGGATGGTTTAACGGATACATGTGCTCCTCCTGTGACGTACCAAGGGCCAGGACCGTGTTGAACCAGTCTTCACCGGTTGACTGTTGCACTATACCAAAAGTATCTACATCTAGGATGTAATTACCCCCTTTGGAACTCACTGTGAAATCATAAGAAGGGACCCAACTTGCACCGGTAACAAAGTAGTGCATAGTAAAGAGCAACTCAACGGAACTGTAGAAATTTGTGGAACTAACACTTACACTTATAGTACATTCTTTGCTTGTAGTGACGGTGATGACCTCCGGTGTGCACACGTTGCCGTTGCCTACCGTCTTGAGACTCACTTGGTTGATAAGTCCACTAGATTGCAGCAGATCCCGCATGTTACTAAGCAACTTGATGTCCATTGTATTGTCGTTTATCTTCTGTTTCAGTGTGTTATGTTGTTCGAATAACTGAGATGTTGTTTTCTCCTGCAAATCCAGCAAATCAACGATACTAAGTTGTTTACTATTGACTCCAAAGTAACTTTCACTTGTTTTTATTTTCATTTCAAGCTTTCTTAGTTCATTCATTAGGTTCTCATAATTGGTGTATAGAGTAGAATTCAACATACTTATTGTGTTTTCACATGCAATAAATTTGGGATTTAATTCTTTGGGTTTTGTAACAGTATTCATTACTACATTGTTGACTTTTACCTGAGTGAATAAATAAGATGATTAAGATGATTGATGATTATTAGCATATGAGTAAAAGTGAATAAGCGAACCATGATATCCTTATACATATTAATATCTTTTGGAATAACATTCATACGAATCGAAGAAGGATCAATGGTATCAGCAGTAGTAATGACGACTTGGGAAAGACCAAGAGGAAGAATCAATTCAAATTTCTTGTGAATATTCGCTACATTTCCTTGAAATATAGTGACATTCGAATATGTCAAATCTTTCACTACTTTATTAGCGATTGACCGCGAAATCAAAGAGCAAATGAAAAGAACCAAAAATGGATACACTACCGCCATTTATTTTGATGGAAATATCTTCAATTCGGACCACGGAGTCAAACCTTAACTCTATTTCTGCTTGAATTTTCAAGATGGGTAAGAGTGGTACCGGTATCATAAGTTACGTTTTATTGAAGTATTATTTGCAATAACTACATGTGCTATGAATGGCTATCACCGATTAGTAGTGTCACATGGCTATTACATCATAATTACAGTTACTTAGTCATTAAAATGAGAAGAATCCGACACCGGTAACTTGCAAATTTTGGAGAAAAAAAATTACAAAATAGTGGGAGACTCTGGGAGTGTGATTCCGATTCCCTTGTGATGTCTTTGTCTTCGGGCGCATTGGATGTTGCTGACTCTACAAATATGGAAGTAGTATATGATGATCAACTTGCGACAAATGATGATTATGAAGATGATGATGATGAGTATGAAGAGGTAGTCGTAGTTGCTTCATTTCACGACTTAGATGAGTCATTTATACTGAAAAATGCAACCCAAATTGATTTCCATGGCATAGAAACGTCCCATCCATCGTGTGTTATTGATGGGAGATTCAAATTTCAAGGAAATTATGAACATTCTTTAGGTATTTTCAATATTACAACATTTACTATTATTCAGTACTCATTTCACTTACTTTATCAAGGTACCCAGCTACTGCTGACTTCAGAGGAGCAATTTAGTATACTTGGTCAGACAGATAGATCACTAGTATTCAAATTAGAAGGTATTGAACCTAAAATAGTTGAATCAAATATTACCGAGACTACAACAATAACAACAACAACTACTACTGAAAACAAAGAAGATGAATATATGGATTTGTAATATATTGTACATTATTTAACAAGGATCTAATAAATAATCGTCGTCATCTATGCGTATTTTACAACTTACGGCTTCGCCTTGTAGTGCAGCGGATCCCGGCACAGATATTGTCACTTGGATGTATTTCATAAACCTTTCCTTACATAAATCATTCATAATTCTTACATCAAAACCACCTGAGACAGATCCCGCGGCAAGACGCAACACTCCTTTAGTTTGCTCATAATCCCCACATCCCGCTGGACCTCTTTCATTCGTCGCCAAACCCATGCATGCTGTGAACTTGGTGCTATCTACACCTTGCGCACTTAAATCAGACGTTGCATATTCAATGTAGACTTCACCATCAAAAATATCTTTATTGCGCAGAATAGTGACTGACGCGTACGACGAAGTCCCTTCAAGCACCGGGTATTCAACTGCCGAAAAACTTAAAGCAGCAAATATTGCATTGTATGTGTATATTGCACCTCCATCCTTCGCATGGCCATCATTTCCTACTGAACCAACGGCTATAACACTTCCACTGAGAGAGACGTGAGTACCAAACATGTCATATGCAACCTCATCTGGTGGCTGTATTTTAGAGTGTTCCGTTGGGTACCAATGTTGCGGTGAGATGACATTTCCGTTGGAGTCAACGATGGCGTGCTCTTTAATGAACACATACACAGCACCACCTTTATCGGCCATTCTGGTGTTCTCATTCACATAATTCAGTGTTCTCAACTCCCATACACCTTTGCCTGCATTAGCTATTTCACCGTATAACGGATCACTTTGAAACAAAGGCATGTAAGACATCGACACAGGGAAGGTGATACCTGCGGCGTTGCTCAACCCAGAGGTTTCATTGATATAAGGATACACACTAGGTGTCTCCTTGTAGAATCCCGTGAAGGAAGTGTAAGGGGATCCGATGACTAGCACACCCGCCTCGTCATTCAATGCAATTGACGATCCAAAGAAGGTATTTGCTCGTTTATCCGAGGCAACTAACCTAGCTTCCTCTTCCCATACACATAAAAATTTGTTACCAGTACAAAATTGGTCACTACCATCAGCTTGTCGAATGAATGTGTAGACAGCACCACTACGAGGTGATTCAACTACTCCATTATGAGTTGTTTTTTGATTTACACCACTATAAATACTTCCTTCAATGTCCCAATCAAACCTAAAATCATCAACATTGATATGTCCCCATGTGGCGGTGGATGCATCCACGATGCGGATCTGTGCCGCGCGATTATAGTAATTTGATACATCAAAATAAACTTTATCCATACGTTCTGAACACTTTCCAGTGTGTTTTGATGTGCCAAGACCGTCAATCAACAGCTCAACATACTCGGTATCGCGAGCACAACCACCTCCAATGAGGAAGGTGATTCTGGTTCCTTTAATAATGAATACATCACTGGTTAACGTCCCGGTGGGACCGTCGCCTTGGTATGACCCTGCTGCGTAATCCCCTGCAATCATATAGTTACTAGAGTCACCAGGTCGTTTCTCATAAGTTCCTATGTAATAAAGTCCCACCATTCTTGTTCTCTGAACATTTGGTTTTAACCTAGTAAGAACATTGGTACCTGGATCAACAGGGCGATAGTAACTGTTATCACCAAACGTTGGTTGATAGTCAAAGGCGTCCCCAGTCTTACTCCAACCCTTCAAGTAACCTGCTTCAAAGTCCCACGAGGTGCTAGTGATAGTGTTGGAATGTATTGCACCAACAGCTAGTTGATCGTTTTGTAATGCAATAGTCCATCCAAACTTATTACCACTTCTTTTATCTGATGCTTCAATACTTTGATGCTGTGTTATTGCACCAATTCCTTCGGTAAAAGTAACGGTTACTTGTTCACTTGGTACTGACCAGGAAGAATCAAATGGGATGCATATACTGCAGTTATAAGATTCATTCAAATCATTGCGCCATAGTGGAGTTAGTTTACCTAACGAGTCCCACTCAGACAAGAAAGTAACAGTCCACGTGTACTGGTACCCACCTGAGGAAAGCGGACCGTTTGATGTACTCACCTCAATGGACTCCACGTTACTTAAATCAGATAAAAGAGTCGTTAACTCTGCTGTTGTTGCACTATATTCTATCTCCGAGGTCACGTCAACCACCCCATTGTGATCATAACTCAGTACAAAGGTGCCCTCTGAGAGCTGTGTCAGTGCATTGATCACGATAGTAGCGATGGGAGGCGAGCTGTAGAACACGTACACCTTGCCTCTGCCATAGCCAAATATGTCGGATCCTTCTGTATTCCAGTTTGCTTCAACTAAATCACTACCTAGTTTGTTGTAATCCGCGTAAGGTGCACCAACAGCTATAGTTCTACTTGATAGCGCAACAGCTTTACCAAATTGTTGCCGATGTAATTGTACTTTGGAGTTTATCACGTCATAGTCGTAGTCGCTGGAGACCAAGGAAACGCCCTCGCTCCACACCCAAGAGGCTGTTGTGTTGTCATACCGTCGAGTGAAATGAAATATCTTTTCTAAACCTGGTGCACCAACCACTAGGAGGTGACCATACAAGGCAATAGTTCCTTTGCTACCGAATAAATCCTGTGATGACGTTGCTTCTGCAACACTTAAGGTAGCATCATAAGTCCAATTCTTTCCCAATCCATCAGCGACATAAGAGAAGTAAACGTGAACTTTATTCACCCCTGGTTCTCCAATAACAAGCGCACCTGTTGTTTTAGATATTTGTTGAACAACAACTTCATCACCGTACTTCCCGCTACTGACCGGGGTAGGGCTTTGCATTAATTTTTGACTCAACCACTGATCAAAGATACTTCGATAGAATATTACACATCCCGCATTGGATAACGAGTTCACATCTTGAAGCGGTATCCCTGCAAACAACACACCCATGTCATCATCAATATATAAAGAATGTCCCAGATGAACCCCTTCTTGCTCGGTTAACCCGTATATCTTATCGTATTGATTCGATCCGTCGGCGTAGCCATCGCCGTCGTCTTCAATAGTCACCGTGGAATGTAGATCCCCTAAGATACTTGGCCATATACCGGGCGCATGGATAGCCAATGTAACCGTTTCATCATTAAGTTCTAGTATCGAGTCGGGAGTGGTAATAAGCTCTATTGTCACGTTATCTTTCGTCTCAATCATAACATATGGCGACAAAATAGGAACATAATCAGAGATCCCACGATAGTCGTACATGCCATCAATCCATACGGACTCATTGTGCTGCGATCCATAGTATTGGCTGCGTGCAACAGCATCTCCAGCTATCTCTGCAACATCAATTGTAGTCAACGGATACGGCAATTCTCCATCTACTATACCATAAAGTATTTCGATGTACTCCTGTCGTGCGGAAGGAGCATTCCTATCTAGTGTTTCAACATAGAAGTAGATACTTTCACTCGTATTCTGGTAGCTTCTGTCCACGGTGATGTTCGCGGTTAGCCCTTCAGCAACGTAGAGGTGATCATCGGAGAATTTTATATTCAACAGTGATAAATCGTATATCAATGCAGCTCCAACATTGAAATCAGGGACGACGTCGTCACGGTTCGGGCAGCCAACTATAGCGCGTCCGGTGGTGACCCGCAAGGACCAGCCGCATAAGTCGAATGGTTGACTTGAAAATGGTGATAAGAATATCTGTTCAATGAAATTTGCAGATGAATCTTGTCGCTTGAACACGTGTACTGTACTGCGAACACTAGGAGGAGCGGGATTGATGTAAGATATCTCAACGGTCGCATCTGAACCGGCGAGACTGCTGACATCCGCTTCGAATAAGTTCACATTGGTACTGCCTTCCAGGAAAGTTATCGACCAAGAATAACCGCCATCAAATGCATCAACTGATGAGCGTGAGACTAGTAATGAACCTGTGTTCAAGTCTTCTTCCAAGATATTTTGCAACACGGCAGCAGATGCATCATGAGGTATTTCCCTCGAGGTTTGCATTGTCAGCCCTCCATCACTAGTAGTAGAGTCACTAGTTGCATAAATAGAAGTAAAATGGTACTCTGAAGCATTGTATGACATCCACTTCAACTTGAAGTAACCTCCGAGGGATATCGCGTTATAGGTAGCAACTGTTTTAACCTCAATCACCGCCTTGGATGGTGTCCACTCACCGTCGTAATTCTGCACTGCACCCACAACTACTATGTCGTCTTTGATATCAACGTCGTACCCAAATCTGTCGTTTCTTTTTACATTTGATGGCACCAATTTGTAATTGAACTCATAGTCATAGTCAATACTTGCTCGTGAGAATAAGAAAACAGCACCAGAGATACTACTTTCCACCTCCTCGGTGCCTAGATATATATTGTTCCCACTCCATTCGCTCGCACTAACTACAATATTATCACCATCAATAGCCAAACTATGTCCGAATCGATCACCGTAAGATAACGGATATAAGGTTTTCGTTGGAAACAATAACTGTGCAGCAGAGTATTCGCCGCCACTTACTGGGCGTTTATAAATATAGACACCGTTGTTGGCTCCAGGCGCACCGATAACTAGTGTTCGCCCGTCCACAGCGACACTGTAACCTAAGTTACTACCAATATCTAGCTCATTAACCTGTATAAGCTGCAGCATATCCCACTGTCCACCATTATTACTGGTGTATTCATACACATACACACTCCCTTTGCCGACGTTTCCACCAGGAGCGCCTACTGCAACAATGTCATCAGTAACAGCGACAGAGAAACCAAACTGCTCACCACCAACTGCTTTTAATGGTGCAAATTTTGCTTCTTGTATCCATAAACTTTTGTCACAAATAACCAAGGAATTAGCACAAGATTGGTTACCACGGAACACGTAGACAGCTCCTGTTTGTTGCACGTCACTGGTTACACCATGTGGACGAATAGTACCTTTCTGAACTTGTGTTACAGTGATATTACCTTGTAATGTGTTGTCTACAACTTCCAGTAGTTCCAAGTCCGAGTATGAATTGAATAAAAGCGAGTCTCCATCTACAGGATTATAGAAAGTTATTACTGCGGTGTTATTGCGACATAGATTGCCACTGCCCCAGTCCGCTATGCTAATGAAGTTGATGCCATATAATCCCTTGTCAAAGCTAGTCATATCTGACACAATATGATCGTGTAACTCAGTTCGACTTACATTGTAACTAATTTGACTACTTGTCCATCCACGGAATCGCAAAGCAAAATAACCCTCTGTTGCAGAGCAATAAATCGCTTGTTTCTCAGGTACACCAACTATATCAGCACCAACTGCACCAATAACAATTAAATTATTCGCGTTATCAACTTGCACACTTGTTCCAAACTGATCATACTCATTGGTGTCATTCCCTACTAGCTTAGCTACTTGACTCCATCCACCAGAGATATACTGATATACATACGCAGCTCCCGCTTGCACACCGTAAGAGCCTTGGCGGATAACTTGGTAATTATTAACATCTTTCCTCGAGTCGGGTCCGAAAATGGACTGCACTACCAGCGACGCATCAGTACCGATCAAGTAGTTGTGAGCTATAATTGTCTCCACGTTGTTGTTAAAATCGAGCACTAATCCTCGGTTTGTGTATGTATACACTTCCACAAACTCTACTTGCCAGGTATACTCATTAATCGAAGATGGTTCACTGCGGAACACATTTACTTCATGTATGGTGTCTAAATCTTCCAGAGCTTTTTTTACATCAACTGCCGAGGCATTGTAAGGAATGAATGCGGTTGTATTGCCTCTAAATTCAAGAGTGAATCCTCCCGCCAAACCTGTTGGCCCGTGTACTCCTTCTCGTACTGTGCGATGCCATATACTAGTCGTTCCACCTGTCAATTTTGAAGAAATACTTCCTAATAACGGTATCTCATACCAATCCTGGTACGCATCGAATGTTATTGTCCACGTCCTGCAGCGTCTCGAGTCCGTTACACCAATAGAAACATCAACGGTCTCCAGCCCTAGCTCTTGTATAGCCGCAACCATTTCAACAGCAGTAGCATCATAATTGATGTAACTTGATGTTTTATCTCCGAAAGTCAAGGCAAAAGTACCGTCTAAATAAGCCGCTTGTTGCTTGATAAACGGACCTTGCACACTAGCATTCACACCAATAAGTCCCGACGAGTCGAATATAAGTGAATCCGTTACACCTGAAGTAATGTCATCAAAAGTTATTTGCCAAGTAAAAGCATTTTCACATGCACAATATATATATGGTGTTCTCTTAACGGTTACTTTTCCTAAAACAGAAAGATCATAGTTTAATATGCTTTCAAGCAAGCGTTCATCCACATTTGCAGGTATTAGGCGAGTGGGTCCAAACTGAATAGACTGGGAATAGTAGGATATGGTAAATGTGCCACCGACTACCTCATTCACCCCAGCTGTGGTGTGAAACTCTTGAATCACCGGCTGTAACTCAACATCGGTACTTATTAATTGTATTTCACACACTGGTGTAGCATGTGATCCATAGGATGAAACAGCTTGAATTGCAGTGACCGTTAAGTTGCTGTTGGGGGCACCTATAAGTGACAAGTCGCCGTCAATAGCCACATCCCATCCGATCAGGTTCGATCTTATACGCTCGTTTGGACGCAGTGAAAACTCTCCAGAGAATGACACAAAAAGGTCTTGAGTAGTTGTTAGTGTGCAAGTATTTGGATATTCTTTTGTATTATCGACGTTGAATCGCATGCTGTAGTCTAAGCCCATGTCGGACACAGACAAGTCGATGTACGTGTAACCGCCTGAGATAGCTGTTACATATCGATCACCTGATAAATATCCTTGAATTGGATTCAACCTCACTGGTACTTCTAAACCATTGGAACTATCAGTAGAATTAACGAATATTTTCCCGCCGTTTAGTTGGAAGCAATATCTCGCGGTGTTAAAGAACTCTTTCTCTACCGCGTAATCTAACAGCTCATTCATGTCACCTTTTTCAACTATGTAGTTGAATAAAAGTACATTCGTGGTGCTTCCACTGGCGTAATAAGCCTTTCTATCGTAGTCACCCGCTTCCATGGAGATATATGGAACTCCTTCGTCAGTTACAACCACCACGGGACCAGTGAAATTCATTCGAATTACTATAGTGTCATACAAACCATACGTGCCAGATGGTGTTACAAAAGCTATGTCGGTGAGGTACACATTGTTACCATCAACATAAAAATCTGAGTTATAAGATAACGAATGCGCAGCACCGGGGGATGGAAGGTCCAGCACAGCATTCACTGTTGGTGTAGTCGCAGCTTGCAACATTGACCCCGCACCTCCTATCGTGGTAACACCAAGAAATAAGGAGTATCGATCCACGCTATCCAAGTCTACACTAAAATGGTTCTCACCAACCACGTACTTGAAGAATAGTGATAATGTCGCTGCAGTGGGTAATTCTGCGTCTAGATTTGATTGGTTAAAGCCACAATACCGCGCAACACCCACGTCATTACCCAGGTTCAGATTAATGTATGCATTACTGGTAAGAACAACATATTGAGAGAATACAACTTCGAATATAATTGTATCTGCAATTTTATAGTCTCCATCCGGTGAATAACCAGTGACTTCCACGATAAGTGGTACATCAATAGTATTAATCCTCACTATTTCGCCATTTCTAGAGATAGCTCTTGTGCCATCCGGCAATGAGTAGTTGGCTAATAATGTAGGTATATCCGCTTGCCGATAGATGAGTGAGAGTCCGTAGGCGGAATCTAATAAGCCCGCCGTGTAAGAGAGATCCTCGCTGGTAGCACCAGAAGCCACGGTATAGATGAACGCAAGAATAGTATCCGTGCTCAGGTCAAGAGAATACTTACCATAGACGTCATCTACCCCAACATCCATTTTCAATCTAGGCTTGCTTCCAACAATCACGACAGGCGCATTGTACTTCACATATATTAATATTTCCTCACCAACAGTGTAGTAACCGTTGTATGGAGAAGTAACCTTCTCAGTCCACACATCCAAGATACTTGGAGGTGTATTGTCTGCAGTGATATTAGACAGTGTTATGACTGACGTATTGAGATCAACGGGTTGCAGTGCAAAGTTGATCAAGCCACAAGATTCACTGTAAAAGCATCGAAATGGTGTAGAAACATTAGCATCGGGAATAAACTGTGGCAATAACCGTTCCACGTCATCTTCCAAGCTTGTCGTATAAATAAACTGCAAGACCTTGGTACCGATACCGCCCGTGTAAAGCGCGTACTTCCCGGTATTCAAATATAATGTAGGGTATGAAGTGTCCGTGATTTCTGCATCCATCATCACCTCATCAGTGAACGTAACATCCCAAAAGACATTTGTACCAGGTCCATATACTCCATCATCATTCGTGGCTTCAATACTAGCGATAGTTGTGTTCCTACTTACTAGGTTGGGCATCACCGCATAGTTTCCACCTGGCATTACTGTAAAAGAGTAATCAACTGCACCAGGTATGTTTAAATTCGCATCTAATATAGGACGATTCACTGACTTCGTTCTGATGTAACACTCGTCTGACTGGGCGGGGCACCCTGAGGTCACGCATAAACTGCTCACAAAGTCGTAGCCGATGGAATCCGAAATATCTCCGGGTGATACGATGTATTTAAATGTGAGAGTATCGGTACCACTACCAGAAATATACTGTGCTTCTCTTTCTGTACCCACAGAAATCAAAAAAACTGGTGTACAACTGACAACAACATCAATGTCAAAGGTCACATCGAAGAGCACATAATCATCTGGAAATAAGACCGCTTGTGATGCATCTGCTCTGTGCACACTGCTGACATTGATATTTGTTATCACCGCGTAGTATCCGTACAATTCCAAGTGCACGTAGTCCTGTAAAGACTTTGCAGTACCAGCGCGAGTATATATAACACTGGTACTCAAATTCACATTCATTGTCGGCACCGTTGCAACCCGCCGAATGTAGGTGTCATCACCAGATAAAGTTAATGCTTTGCCTGACTTGATATCTAACGCTGATGTATTGACACCACCTTCAACTGTGTATACGAACGCAAGGGTGACGCCATCATCAAGCAGCCTTTCATACATTGCATATCCTGTGATTTCATTACCACAATTAAGTTCAAGAGTGATACCGTTAGCGCCGATCACTACCGGATAGGTGAATTGAATGAATAATGTTATTTCATCACCCACGTAGTACGTGCCATCCGTCAGATTTGATTGGACTCCATAAGTCGCATTTAACACAGGAACTGTTGTATCTATTGAAATATTGTGTGCTGCCATGAGATCTGTCCCTAAAGAGAAAAACCTATAGTCCGCGGTGATGTTGGAGATAACCGACAGCCTTAATATAGAAGAACTGTCATCGACCTCGATACTACTTGAGCTAAAATCGAGTTTATCTACATTATGACCATAATCAACGGCATATGTAAACACTATAGTGGTATTGTCACTGTCACCGTGGGTGTAGTATGCCAGTGCTGACTCACCGTACAACGTTAGATTTAGATAAGGTGTGCCTTTCACAACAATTGGGTAGTTAAAAGTCACGCTAAATGATATTTTATCCCCGACTGTATACACCCCATCAGAAGACATAAGATCAAATGATATTGGTCGGGGTGGCTCACAGTTAACCACCATATAGTTAGTAGAAAAGAGACCAACTGAAGGCAAAATAGTGCTTACATTGGCATTAGTAGCGTCTAATATGGTTGCTCCATTTAATAGCAGAGAATCTAGAGCGCGATAATCTACCCCACCAATTCCATCACCTAAGTTAATGGTGTACGTAAAATACAAGAATTTGGTGCGTTCTACCTCTCCAGTTAGATTCGCCTTGGCGAAAGCACCAGATTGTTGCACAATATTCAACTCTAACTGAGGTAAATTATCTCCATAAACCCAGATTTCATCAGTGAATTCTAACGCGAAAACCAGTGTATCACTATATGTATAGAAACCAGCACTATTTTCAGTGGTAATTGATTTAATAGTTGTTGTTATAGTTGTGCTCGAATCGATACTGATAGTCGCACTTGCTGATAACGATGGTATCATCGAAGCCACTAATTCCGATGAAAAATCCGTTAAAATTGTGTTCCCACCATAGTCTACCACCTTCAAGTTAGGCTGGTATTCCATCGGACTTCCACCACCCCACGCATTACTACCTAATTGAGTAAATTCTAATCCTCGAGGAGGTCCCGTGACTATGTTAAATTTTTCAGAATTTAAAACTATATCACTTTCAGTAAATGTATTAGCAAGTGAATCATAGTCGTAAAATGTAAAGGATAATCGGTAGTATAAGCCTACTTTATCAATCTTAACGGTTGATATACTAAACAATCCCTGATTAGCTGTAATAAACAAATTTTCTGAAGGTGACAGTGTTCCAGCTGATGGATTATCTAAAATAGCGATTTTCATTCCACTGGAACTATCAGAAGACACCAGATTGCCACCAGCGTCAAGTATTTGTATTCTTGGGGTTGTTTGGAGGAATTCGCCGGCGTATATAGTTGAAGAAGACAATTCCGTGCCGTTAACAAACGCTAAAGATGATGGAGTACCAACTGATACAACAAAACTAGCACTCACCAGAGTTGGAAGATTTAAATTAGATGTAAAAGCTAATGAATATGGGTACCCTGCTTCATTAATATATAGTCCCGAGAATGCAGCGATTCCATCAATTATTGAGACACGTAACTTGTCAGTTGGAAGTAATTTTTCCTTTCCAGTAGGACTACTTTTGATAGATGCAGTAACATAGTAACCATTAATACTAGTTAATATATTACTTCCACGATCAGCTACTGCTATAATTGGATTTGGATTAAATGGAAGACCACCTGTTGCAGCTCCAATAAATGTTGAAAATATCAACTTATACATTGAACCACTAGTAACAGAAAAAGGCTTACTACTTTCTACAACTGTTGCTAATTCATCATTATTATCATAAGCAATAAATGATAATGTATAGTCTGTTCCTGCTGTTTTTATTAATAAATCTTGAAATACTGCAATTGAATTATCAAAATAAGCACGAGCAATAGTGCCAGATACAGCAATACCACAATTATCTTCATCATCACAACTACTACCAATATATAAGGTTTCAGATCCACTAGGGGAAGAGCCCATAACTACGCTAACATATCCTTCAAATGTTACATCGAAATCTCCATTATTTAATATAGCAATTTGTGGCTGGGTTTCACATGCCTCACCACCGCGACAATTACTAGGATTTGTCACTACTTTAAGCGTGTACGTTGACTGAGTGATAGATATCCACCCTAGCAACGTGATCAATAACACGTAACCAAGCATCATAGTGAACTATCCCTTCGCCTGGTTTGCCTCTTCCGTGCCGTTTATAAATTCTTTTTTTTTTTTTTCCGCTATGAAATACCGGTTTTTAAATCGGACCGTTTTAAAACTAACTAAATTAGTATACATCTTACCTAAATATTTTCAGCACGTTACTAATTAAGAATTGTTGTTACTTACTATTTACTATTAATAACTCGTTTCTATAACCGAAAGATCAGAACTCCGGAACCGGACTCAAATTTGAGTAGAAGACATACCATTTGAAAGGCAAAATGAGCGAGCCAGAAATGAGCGAGTTAGAGACCCTCAAGCAGAGAATAAAAGAGTTGGAAGAGGAATGTGACTTGCTTGCATTTGATAATCATCGTCTGCGTCAAGAAAATGAAAAGTTAATGGCATTATGTCCCCCACCAGTGCCGACAGATGAAGTAGAAATTGACGTAAGTCATTTGTTGGAAGAAGGAGATGGTAAATATATCAACAATGTACAACATACCATTGACAATGCATGTAGTGGAGCTAATGTAATATGCGTCACATTCTGCAGTCAAACAAGTGACTCAAGTAAATTAATATGTTGTGGTGGAGCGAATAATTTGATTAATTTTTTTAAGATTCCTATTAACATTGACGATGGACTTCATCAAAAAATATTTTCTTATACTACTTCAGGACCTATATTAACTATGGATTCAAATCGATTATACCCATTGGTAAGTGTTGGATCAATGGATGGTAAGTTGTATGTAATCGATTCTACTCAATTGTCCAATGACTTTATTCAAATATTCAATGACCATCAAAAATATGTTATCTGCACGAAATTCAGTCCTGATGGAAAACTATTAGCTACAGGATCACATGATAAAACAGTCCATTTGTACAAAATTGTCGCTGATGGTCCCTCGTATATTATTGAGAAACTAACTACTATAAGATTTGAAAACATTGTCGAATCTTTAATATTTGTCGAGAAATCATCAGAGAATACTCTAGTAATTGCACTAAGAGACTCGTTAGATTTGGTCTATTTCAATTGTGTTACTTTGCAAAAGAAAAATGTTCCACTCAATATTTCAAGTTGGGATACTCACCGTTCTATAACACCTCTAGCACTATCATCGTCACCCGATGGTAACTTTATATTAGTAGGAACAGATAAGAATATGCATATTTTGTACCAAGTTGGTACTAACAAACGAATTCGCACTTTTGCTGGACACAGCTCAGGACAGTATGGCAAGCCCAGAGTATCATTTTCATGTGATGGAAAGTATATTTATTCCAATAGTGAGAGTGAGAACTGCGTATATATATACTCTGTTGCATCAGAGAAAGTAGAGAATACTTTACATAGTCATACTAATATAGTTAGAGATGTCTGCACTAGTTTTACCGACAACTCGTTAATCACATGCTCATATGATAAAAGTGTAAAATATTGGATGTATCAGGATAAATAATTACAAAAGTAACGGCATTACTAATGGCTTCTCTTTGCTGAATGGCATTAATGAAATCTTATCAGCGAAATTTTGAATTTGTGATAAATTAACACTCTCTGTTGTAACAACGAAGTCAACATTACTCTTACTGACGATTGGATTTTGCAAGATTGCGTAAATAGATACACCGGTGCTCTCCGCAGCTTCACCAATAGCTCTAATGATGCCTAAACCGTCATTACACTTGATTCTAACATAAAATGACGAGTTGTAGTCATTATTTATGGAGATGTCGGAGCTAAGTGGAAATGGTTGTAAACATTTCTCTTGTGACAATCTAATTAAATCACTAAATATAGAATTTGCTGTAGGATAACGACCTGCACCTGGGCCTGCAAATGTAGAACAATTCATGTTTTCACTGTTTATTAATACCATATTTCCTGGTCCTTTAGCACTAGCTAATGGATTTGATAATGGTACCATGGTTGGTGATACAAATACGGCAATACTATTAGTTTTGGCATCTTTTATTGCAGTACCGAGTAATTTTATTGTACTTTTTAATGTTTTAGCATACTCAAAATCAACCGATGATATTTTAGATATACCTACAGTTGGAACAGTTTCCCAAGGTACAGTTTTACCGAAAGCTAATTTTGATAGTAATGCAATTTTAGCTTGTACATCATGACCTTCAACATCTGCAGTAGGGTCGGCTTCTGCAAAACCTAAAGCCTGAGCTTCTGCTAAAGCGGTAGAATATTCTGCACCTTCATCCTCCATTTTACATAACATAAAATTTGTTGTACCATTCATAATACCCATTACTTTAGTAATATTATCTCCCATAAAATCAGTTTGGAGGGAATGTATGATAGGAATGCCACCGCATACAGCAGCTTCATAATTGAATTTAACTGTTGGATTTTCAGCCAATGATTTCTGTATTTCAGGTAAAAATGCTGCAATTAATGCTTTATTTGCGGTAACAACATGTTTTCCTGCTTTAATAGCACCAAATACCACATCCTTAGCTGTCGTAATGCCACCAGCGACTTCCACAACACAGTTTATTGTCGGGTCATTTAATATTTCATTGTAATCAGTAACAAATTGAGTGCTAGTACCAACAGTATAGTCACGAGGTTTATCTAATGAACGAACACATATTTTTGCTATATCAATCGATACACCTAACGCAGCAAGTCGACCATTAGCTACAGCCTTTTTTATCAACTCTACAACACCACCACCAACAGTACCACCACCAAATAAACCTATTCGTAGATGCATTTTCTTCTTTCGTGTATGCTATTTTTTTTAGGAAAAGTGACATCACACGGTGAGACACCTACACACAAATTAAATATTACGCAATAGTAGTAAGGAATAGCTACTTATAAATAATGTGGATAAATAATGTGGATAAATAATGGGGATAAATATAGATATAGGTTTTATTACACTGAAATTGTTGTATTTCCAAGTCAATAGTTCTATACCCAATTAAAACTTTATTTTCAACAATCTTTCCGAATTATATACGATAAATAATGAGAAACTTCCTGAAATTTCACTAGTTTGTACAAGTAAATATGCTTGCGGAACTACCTAGTAGTGACTCTCGTCATGCATTTGCGAACTGGGTTCGTATTTGTTAGGCATCGCTCAAGGCTGTTCACTAGGTCAAGGCACTAAACCATGGATTCCAGTGCACGTAAACCCTCAACTCCATGGAATTGGAAAGTCGTCTTTGGTAATTTCATTCGTCATTATGTCACGCCGATTATGCTACCTATATTAGAAAGAAATTATGTTCCTGATTTTTTGATAAGATATGGGGCAAGAAGAGAGATAGCAATGGAGTTAGCCAAGTTAAAATTACTGAAATCAGAAGATGAAATTAAAAATAAGATCGAATTTGTTAAAGAGTTAAAATCAATGCCTATTGCGATTGAGACAAAAAAAGCAAATGATCAACATTATGAGGTACCAGATGAATTTTATAGATTATGTTTAGGTCCATACATGAAATATTCGTCAGGATACTGGCCATCTGATAATACAACATTCGAAGAAAGTGAAATTGCTATGTTAGAATTATATTGTGAAAGAGCTGGGATAGTTGATGGTATGAAATTAATTGATTTAGGATGTGGTTGGGGATCCGTAACTATTTACATGGCTAATAAATATCGTAATTGTACCATTGTTTCTATTAGTAATAGTAATTCACAACGTGAATATATTTATTCAAAGGCGAAAAGTATGGGACTAAATAATATTACTGTTTACACTGGTGATATTAATCATTTTGATTTACCTCAAGAGCACTATAATAGTGCAGACAGAGTAATAACTATTGAAATGTTTGAGCATATGAAAAATTATCAACTTTTGATGGCCAAAGTTAGTAATTGGATAAAACCTGGTGGAAAATTATTTATTCATATTTTCACTCACAAAGATATTCCTGGTCACTACACAGAAGGATGGATGACAGAGAACTTTTTTACCGGTGGTACATTACCATCAGATGATTTGTTGTTATATTTTCAAGATAACTTGAAGATAGAAAGTCAATGGCGTGTTAATGGTAAACATTATCAAAAAACATTAGAAGCTTGGCTTAAAAAAATGGACAGTCAAAAGGACGTGGTGATGCCTATTTTAGCAAAAGCTTACGGGGAAAAGGATGCTTTAAAGTGGTATGTAAATTGGCGTTTATTTTATATTGGTTGCGCTGAATTTTTTGGATTTAAAGATGGAGAAGAGTACCTCGTAAGTCACTACCTTTTTGTCAAATAGTTAGTGATTTATTACATTGTATTTGTAATGTGTATTTTGACGGCGGGGAAGAGTCATATTAATTTATTTTGCCAATTTTGATAAATTACTTATACACTAAGACTATGTTAATGGCCACTGGAGTTATAATGATCGGGATATTTTGCTATGTGCTCCATCAATTCTAATTCTTGTTCAACCAAATGTGGAGGTTTCTCGTGATAAACATCCGTGAATAGTTCTTCTACTGGTGGTTTTTGCTTCTTTTCGGCTGTTTCTAATGCATTTAATACAGCAAATCTTTCAGAATCACGCATTTCTACTTCCATATCATTGTTCCACCAACCTTGATTTTCCATGTATGCTCGGAATCGTACAACAGGATCAAAACTATCTTGCCAATGTTTAATTTCAGATACACTTCTATACCTAGTTGAATCATCTGATGTTGAATGATGACCGCGGCGATAAGTCATGGCTTCAATAATAACTGGACAAGATTTTTCTAATGCTATTCTTCGGGCTTCTTCAGTTGCCATTTTAACAGCAAATAAATCATTACCATCAACACGAATGCCATGGACGCCATATCCTGCAGCTCTAGATACAATTCCGTCTCCTCGAAATTGATCTTTAGTTGGAGTTGAAATAGCGTAACCATTGTTTCTACAGAAAAATATCATTGGTGTTTCTAATGTAGCAGAGAAATTCAAAGCAGCATGAAAATCACCTTCACTGGCAGCACCTTCGCCAAAATATACAACTGAAATATTGGGAACTTTCTTTAATTTATTTGCATATGCTGCACCTACTGCTTGAGGTAACTGTGTTGCTAATGGTGATGATATAGTCTGAAAATTTAATTCTTTAGTACCATAATGCACTGGCATTTGTCTCCCTTTACCAAGATCAGATATATTGCTAAAGCACTGATCAGTAGCTTGTTGGACAGTAAAACCTCTCCATAATAATACTCCTAATTCTCTATATTGTGCTAATATAGTATCACCAGGATGCAATCCGGCTGCTGATCCTATATGAGTTGCCTCCTCACCTGCATTTTGCATATAAAATGATATACGTCCTTGTCGTTGTGCATTATATAAAACATCATCTAATGCTTGTATTCTACCCATTACTCTATACATTTGTTGTGCAGTTTCTTTCTCAATTTTTGGACTAGGCGCACCTTCTAAAATTTTACCCTGAGGGTCCATAACTCTAAATACTGGCCATTTCTCTTTAGAGGCAGTATCTACTACTGATAAAGTGGTAGTTACTGGTAAATCACCTGATGCTGTGACTTGAATTAATGGATTTTCAACTATTGTAACTTTGGCCTTTGAAGTTGAAGATAAATTATATCTTAGGATATTCAATGATTTAATACGACAATTTATCGTTTTTCTCATCAACTGTCCTTGCATGGCACGAAATACACCAATCAATTAGAAACAAGGCAAGGGAAATGAAAGAATTTACTCAAGATTCGCGGCTGTCGTTTTATGGCAAAGATTTTGCCCGCAGTGAAAATTAAGGCCGCGGGTACCTTCAATCACGTTCTGAAAGATACTTAGTTCGATAAAACTATTGTTAGATTATATTATCACTCGCAGGAATATTATATATGATTTATTAATAGTTAGTAATACTAATCAAAATTTTATAACAATAATTAACTAACGCAAGCTCTGCTTACTTACTGATAGTTATTTTCACATCTCCAGTAAGCTTACATACGATTTAATACATATAACTAACATTCTTCCAAGACTTGTGTGTTCCGTCTGCTTCCAAGACTTGTGTGAATCAGACGGAACACACAGTCTCGAAGAACATCGAAAAGAACAGAAAAATAAAGTTAGTTCATTGCATTAAATAGAAAAGAGTAGGATTTTGGATCCTTACTTAGAGTAATAGCAGTAGTAATGAGTAGCGCTGGTAGATTAAAGAAAGAAATAGCTGATCTTCAGAACGATAAAGTTTCGGGTGTCTCTGTGAAGACAGATCCAAGTAATCCTAATCATTTAAGTGGTACAATAAATGGTCCAGCTGATACACCTTATGCTGGGGGTACATTTCATATAGATATAGTTATACCAAGTGAATATCCCTTTGTTCCACCTAAAATGAAATTTATAAATAAAATATGGCATCCAAATATTTCATCACAAACAGGTGCTATATGTTTAGACATTTTAAAAGACCAATGGTCACCAGCATTAACTATAAAAACTGCATTATTATCATTACAAGCATTATTATGCGCCCCTGAACCTAGTGATCCCCAAGATGCCGAAGTAGCAACAATGTATTTAAGAAATAATGCACAGTTTATATCAACAGCAAAATTTTGGACAGAAACTTATGCTATGGATGCAGACACTAAAGGTAAAACAGAGCTACATCCTGCTGTAAAACGGCTTATGGACATGGGATTCCCAAGGGATAAAAGTGAACAAGCCTTACTAGAAGCAAAATGGGATGAAAATGTCGCTGTCGAAGCATTATTATCATCTATGTAAGAATTGTTCTGTCCATAATGTACATTATTAACCATACACATTTTCTAGCTCGTATATATGCAATTGTAAACATTTAATATCTATTTTTTTTAAATATACAATTTAAACATTACTATCAACATTGCGGTTCAAGGACACACCGTCAAGTATATCTCTTGTGTGCATGCTTGAGTTTCTTCTATTCTGTCCAATGATAGAAGTCCTTTTAACCGGTCTATTCTCTGTGGTCACAATCGAAGGTGTTACAACTACAGGGAATTGATTCACTGCTACAGTGGGTGTATTCTTTGCTTTTATTCCATCTATTATCTTGTTAAAAATATTTGAAGCCGTTTTCACCGCTGATCCCGAAGTTGATTGCCTTAAATGTTCATTCAAATCAACGCCTTGCGGATTTAAACTGACTAAGTAATCAACGATTGTCAAATCTTTATCTTTTCGTTTTGCTGCGTAATGTAGAGGCAACAGGGATTCTTCATCTGTTAGATACACAGATGTTGGGTTTAACTCGATGAGATACTTCACCACGTCTAACCTATTGAACTCGGCAGCGAGGTGGATTGGATATGCTCCAAATTCATCGCAAGTTGACAGTGATGAGGGATATTTTTCAAACACTAATTTAATTAATTCGATTCCCGCTTTTTTATTAACGGCTGCATCGTTTAGTAGAGGGAATGTGGGCTGTGGAATATAAGGAAACCTTTCAAATAAAAATTTGCATACATGATATTGGCCAGAAAAACACGCGTAATTAAGAATGTTGAAGCCAAAATTATCTTCAGTTTGTATCACATCTTGACTATATTGGGATAATAATTTGACACAATCAATGCTATTGTTGTTGGCCACAGCATGGAATATAGGGATTGTGCCGTCAATTGCACTTTGCTGTTTCGCAGCATTAGGATATTTAGAAAGAAAGTCGGCTACTAACTCTTCATTAGGATCATCAATACCGCATAATATATTGAATGCCGACATTTCATCATTAGATTTTGAACATATGGAATTATATATTGCTTTCGGATCAAATAATTCATCAAGATTATAATTACTACCATCATAAGTAGATGAACACGATAAAAAGAACCAATGCTGAATATGGCTAATCCAGCTTAAATCATCGTCACTTTGAAAGCTGTTAATCAAAGGATATTGTTGCAATAGCCATGCAACAGGGAAAGAATTTGGTAAGTTAGTAAAATTTCCAATATCTTTGGCAATAGTTTCCATCACTTTAGCAAATATCTTAATTATCAAACTTGAATTATTTGTTTGTTTGATCAACAGTCTCATTGTCAATATACCGTTTATCAAATGATTCATTAAAAAGTTAACTTTATCATCAACACTGTTTATTTCTTCAGACGATGTTATCATACGGAAATATTCGTCAACCTTTTGATCTACATTGCTGCCTGTGGCATTTGTGCGCGAGAATTCTTCTATATTATCCTGATCACAGGAGATTTTCGATGTTTTTAATTCGATGTTTTCCAGGGTTAACAATCGAATCTTTTCTTCTAACTCCTCAATACGCATTTGCTGCGTATCTACTTGCTCCTCGTGAGTCACATCCATCTTTTGGTTTAGTATCTCCAAACTTTTATAATGGATCCCAGATCTGGATTGGGATCGAAGAATCTTCTGCTCTGCCCGAAATTTTTACAAACCGGCACCTGTACCGGTTTTTATGATAATCGTTCATTGAATCCAATTATATATATAATAAATGTAGCAACTAGATCAGTAAGTCCACTTTTATCGTTCCAAGATGCATCTGTAACTGTTGTTACTGTACATCTCCTACGAGCCGTTACGGACTAGTCTGGTACCGACATCAAAGTATTAAATAAACTAAGAAGGTCAACTTACCTTTCCTTCCTGTACCAACAAACTACTAACAACATTTGAAAATGTACAAGATAAAAGCGACAAAGAACAATTTGCTATAATGCAGCATTGACTCTTTCCATTAGTCTAACATTTATACTGACAGTTTACATAGTTGAAGAATGAGTTCTAAAAAAAATGAAACAGGGGGTCGATCAACCCCCAAAACAGATGAAATTCGTATAAGAGTCGAGATGGGTTTAGCTAAAGATAGACAAATAAACATAAAACCTAATTTTGTGCCTGGCACGCTGGAGCACACACATGCATTACATCCTTGGCAGTATGCTCAATCGAATCCTAATCTTTTCGGTAAACTTCCCGAAACAGATGATGAAATATTATTTAAGAGAGATTTAGAAGTAATGAAAACTTTAACTCTCCCACGTATTGAAAGTCCTAAGTTAAAATGTCGTATTATTGATGCTGAAACAGGTTCTCCATTACAACTAACTAATGCTAAATGGTCAAAATATGAAGGTAATGTTGATCCGTTAAATACAAGAAATATGTTGCAAATAGGTACTGGAAAATTGACTATTAAAGAACCAGATTTAGAAGCAGAAAAAATCAAAGTTGTAGATGATAATAAAGGTAAAAAAAATACTGGGAAATTAAGTAAGTTCAAGAAAGCAACAAATGCTATTAAAGCAGCTAATTTATTAAATAAGAATACTAATGGCAACATTTCATTTGAAAAATCAATGACCGGTCCAGATCCTAATAGTAATAAAACAAAAAGACATCCATTAGTGTTAAAATTTATGAAAGAAGGTCCATTGAATATAGCATATCACAAATATTGGAATAGTAGAGACGACAAGGTAAGCGCTCCTGAAGGCGAAGCAGCAAATATTATTGATTCTGATTATGAAAGTGACGAAGAGGATAAGAAACCAATTGATAATGGTTCCGTTGTACTCGTTGATATGATTAAAGATTTATCACTTCAAGTTTCTGAAAATACTTTTGATGATACTAAAAGCATAAACAATCAAGCTGAAATTAATTTGAAAAATCAACTGAATCCCGCTGAACCTGACGAGTTTATGGAATTATCTGAGAAGGCAGAAAAATATTTAGAAAATGAAACGATATGGGCAGCAATGGAAATGAAATTCTTTAAAGAATTGTCAAAAAATGCTACAAAATTAGAAAAAAATAAGAAATTAACTAAAGAAAAGAAATTTCCAGGTGGTGTTGACGCTATGAATGAAGCATGCAAAAAAATTGCCCAATTACGTACTAATAGTATAAGAACATTATTGTATTCTGTGGCAGAAGAAAATAAAAGAGAAACTGAACGTAAAATGTTGGAGAAGGAAGTAACAATTGATAAATTAAAGGAAACATTAGTAAACAATGAGAATGATAGGCACAAAAGAAGAGCCATGATTAGAATTATGCAGTTTGATATGGAGGTAGTTTTAATTAAAAAGATGGCTGATTTAGGTCTTTTATGGTAGGTGCAGCATATTCAATATTGTTACAATTGTACATTTGATAATTCTGTATAAAATTCATACGAGCATATGGCAATTAATTCTACTTTATTTTCTTTGTTCTACTTCTTTTTAATTAAATACCCACGTTTGAGTAAATGTTCCTCGACAATGTTTTCATTATAATGTAAGTCCATACAATCACTCATAGCTTTATTTTGTGCACGGCATTTAAATACTACCATTAAACCATTCTCTTGCGCACATTTACCCATCGCATTTAAGTATTCTTTACATTTTTCGCTTGCTTCATTTCGTAACGTTATTCTAATTACTTCTTCATTTGTTTTGCGTAAACTTAATCGGGAATCACGCGCATCTTGCTTCGCGTCAAACTTCTCTTGCTTTGCTGCAATTATATCTTTATCTCGGTCCGTCATCTTCAATTTCAACAATGATGTTCTTGCGAAGAAGTTCTGAGCGTCGCAGATCCAGAAGCGAAATCGACGCCAAAGGGCCGGTGAACTCAGGAACGTCGGTTATTCCTGTGTGTTGGTAAGGATACTTAACCTTTAAATTGTATAATAAAAGCCAACATTCTGCTGACCTTTGCGCTAGCTGCTGCGTTGTCCGCGGGGTTACATATGGTCTGATAATTTGGTACCAATAAAACCGGGTCTAGAACAATTTGCATCCCAGACTTCGCAAGGAAATTCAAAGTTGCTTCACTCACAAGCTTGTTGAGAAAAGGTGAAATAAGCCAATTGGTAACACAAAACGATAATTTGCAATAGTGAATAGGATAATAAAATGGCATTTCGCATGAATCCATCTGCTACTTCAGGAGGAGCACGTGGTGGTAGCAGTGCTGGCGATAATACACGTCAAGGAAAAGCCTTGACAGATCGGTTATACAAATTATTTTTGTCGCTATTAGAAGTTGCACCTTATTTATTGATTCCTACAACTTTTAAGTATTATGAAGTATTTGCTGAAGGATGTCATTCATTGTCCCAATTATTACCATATGTAACACATTTAATCATATCTGGATCTAACGAGTTTGATTCTCTTGTTGGAATGACAAAATTAGAATACTTTCTACGTATTACTACAAGAGTAATTAATTGTATTGAAGTATTTGTTGAAAAAGTTGCAGTTTGTTTCATATCACAAGACAAAAACATGGAAATTGTACGAATGGATCCTAATTATACCATGTTAATAGTTTTGATTGAAGGTTTAAAAGCTCTTTGTAGATTGCTTATATTACATGATAGAAAAAAGGCTACAATGCTTATACATTGGGGAAGTGGAAGTGTAAGTAGCGGTGACATTAAAGACTTAATACATTACAGAGAGTTTTATCGAGTAGATTTACACACGTTTAGAGCAAATCCGAGTAGTAAAAGTAATTTTATGAATGAAAAAGTGGCAAGTAAGTCTACCGAAGAAACTAACTCCATGGACCAAGAGGCTAAAGTGTACAGGGGTTCAAGAAGTGGCATCAATATCCCACTAACTAATGGCCAAGGAAGATCTTTCACTTCCCAACGAAATTTCACGAATACATCTCAGAGTGATAACGAGCGAAACAATTCAATTACAAATAAATACCCATTTTCAGCGGAACAATTGTTTGCACTAGGAGAAGTATTGTACGTCATGCGTCCTGCAGTGTACGCGTGGGTGCTTCATTACGTGGCTAAAAAACGAAGTAATACACCTCAAAGATCTGAGAATTCAGAAGAAAAAACAAGTGTCGATGATACAAACTCTTCACAAGAATTCACAATTAATATTACAACTATCGAGAAGTTTATGGCACTAGCGATATCATTATCCATCGAGTTAATTTCCTTACAGTTGACAGCTCGAGCCTTGCAAATGTGTCGAGATGACGCAAGCACAGCCACTGGCTCAAACAGTGACTCGAGAAACAGAGGAAGAAAAAATAGTCACGCATTTGACCAAGAACTAACCAGACGGAAATCCAACTTGGCTTATTACCTCATCAAGAGTCCGTTATTCGACAAAGCTACTTTGCCGATTTTACAGCAAGCAGCAAACTTATTGGTTCACGTACCACTAATTAACTCGTTGCCTAAATACGCAATTGATATCTTGCAGTATTATAACAGGTGTCATTTCTATACAAGTAACTCGTAGTTACTTTATTAGCATTCTTGTATTTTATATGTAATTGCTTGTAACAAACTATCTCCTAAACTATTTCTGCCTCCATTTCTTGTCATGTTGCTTACAATAATAGGATGCTTCAGCTTATCTAGTGCTTGAAACAAGTAGTCCTTACTGCTTCCGTCTGTAACTTCAGTGTCACCATTACTAGGCTTGAATGGGTTGGTGAAGTAAGATTTGTATATCTCAGCGTTCCACGCGCAACTCCCTGGGCTGTCATTTTCCCACAATAAATGCAAGACTTGTAGCAGTAACGCTCCATCTGGGCCACTAAGATGATCAGTATATCGCCTTTCCATATCACTACTAAGTACACCGTAGACAGATGTGGCGTCGATATTCCCCATGTTATTGGCGTGAAGCACAGCGATATTCTCTTTTATAATAACAGTTTTATTCACGACCATGATTAGATTTAAATCGGGTAGCAAAAAAAAGGAGGAATTTTGCTGCTTTGTAATAGCATGAGTTGTAAGAAATATCTGGCTGCTGATGTCTAGGTGAATTTGATCGGGTCTTGCGAGCATGTACCTGATATAGAGCATTTGATCGTCGTACAAAGTTTTACCGTTTTGCATTGCATATTGCAACAATTGCTTCATCTGTCCTGCTCTCCCAGCAATACAACCACTGTTTAAATACCTTTGCAAGGCTATATAATCGTGAAATAAGTTGTTTTCTACATCGAATCCGCGTGGATACAAGAATGCAGCAGACATTTCAGGATGAGAGCCATGCTCTGTACACGCTACAATAGGTGCTGGGGATTTCTTCAGCAATTTACCGATGCGACGGACTGATGGGAACAGCAAAACGTCATAAGCATCTATGAGTAGAACTACATGGTCGTCGTTAATTCCGTTATTTGCCTCGTGCAAATACTCGTAATACCATAATATTTTGTCATAATATGATCCATACTTCCTGCCTAATCCTACCACATTCAACGTCACTCCTGCGATTAACGCACTTAGCCTCAGTTTCTTCAATCCAACGGTATCATCAGACGCCGCAGTGATAACATGCACAGCACTGTTACTACTTACGACTAAATTATTCCGTTGATGCTCCCATTCATCGCCTCTGTGCTTGTACTCATTATATTGTGTATTGCTGCTTGCTGATGATGCGATTGCCATCGACATCATCTCTACTGGACCTAATTCTTGATGTATATTTGCTAGTGCTGACCACGCGGCTTCTACAAACCTGAAATGCATAGCATCTAATACCGACGAGACAGTTTTACGTTGCACGCTGTAATTTGAAATAGCCCGCGATATAATATCAGCTGATTGCTGATATTCTTCCAACGTCGTCATAAAATTATAGTACTTAGATGACAATCCCAACTGAACAAATTTACTTAGTAGTTGATGTATGGCAGACTCAACCACTTGTGATACCAAGCAGTCGCGTTGATACAAAGCAATCAACAAATCATACAAACGCACAATAAGACTGGAGCAGCTGTCCCATCGCCCCTGCGGTATGTTATCACTCACATATCCTATGACTGAACTCGTGATTTCTTCAACAGACAGTTCAGTGATATTCGAGCAGTTGGAGGAAAGAATATCTGCAGACATCAGGTCCAAGTCGCTCGCAATTGTTTCAAAATAATCCGGACTTCTTATGTGCACATTGTCCTGCATGTCGATCGTCAAAATGCAATCTTCATCTATTATATTTCGCATATTGGTACTAAAATTGAAGATAGTACCATCATCCAAGCTAATGATCTCAGGATTTGACTTTACATAACGGTCGAAACAGTTCAACAAGGTTGACTCTGTCAGTGGCGACAGCATGTCCCGTTCACACCGTTTCAAACTACTAATCATGTATCTGATTGAGGTTCCAACGCCAGCTATAGCTTTCATGTCGTAGTTTCCAAAAACAATATCATTTTTCAGTCTATAAAATGCGTGACCACCGAAAGGTACGAATGGAATCAAGCCATTATTCGATGTAGCTGGTTGGGGAAATGATAATATTGCCTCCATCCCCACTAATATTACGACAACATCTAAAGGTGTCACGAAGTAATTGATTATGTCATCGACTTGTATGAGACTTGATCGAACGGAAGGTTCTTGCTGCAACACTTCGAAGCAAGAAATGTTGCGATTACACTTGCTACCACCCTCGTATGCGTGTGATTCTGTGTATTTTTCCATATTTTTAGGTAACACCAAATTTATGTGATATCGAGTATACATAGCACAGGTATGCTTGATCAAGCAATTATGTCGCCAAGAGTGTACGATTTCTTGCGCTGCATGGAGTTGTTCCGGCAGCACGCATAAGACAACATGCACCAAACCATCGCTAACCGCTATATTGAAGTTTCTTTTATTCATTACATGCTTTTTTCTCTCATATAACTTAGATTTTGAGTCATTTTCAACCTCATTTTGTGCAGAAGCTGGACTATTTGTATGGAATAAGGGGTGGATATGTAATGTTTTGGATTTTCCAGCGTGTCTTTGTTGGTTCATTAAACTTCGCCAAAACGCATGTATCACATCAACAGTATCAAGAAATGGTGCTATCGCTATTTTAAATTCACTCACGTTGTAATCGCAAAAAAAGGAGTTAGATATTACCATGTGCATTCCCATGGGACTGTAGTAGTGAAGTGGTCCTTGATTTATAACTTCAATGTAATCTTCAATAGTAGACACAAGCGTATTGCTAGTTTTCTTAGAACCAGAAAAATCGCGAATTTCAGTGACCGTATGAATCTTGTCATTGAAATTTAATTGAATTATATCACTATCCTCGCCATATTCATTCACGGAGATTTGCTCCGACAAGTGAATCTTTGGCATATTTATCTTGCATGTTTCAAGAAAATAAAGAAGCATTTTACTTTCATATTGAATGCCACTGTAAGCCAAAAAAGAATTGTTTTCGTAACTAAATTCATTTGGCATCATACGACATAAATGATTCATCGCACTAATGTTGTTGTATTCTATTAACTTGTTACTTTCTGTTGCAAAAATATCAAAATCTAACTTAATGCTGCTGTCTACTAAATTGTGGTAGTCAGCTGAAGATTTATCCGCACTCTTATGAGGTAATTGTGTTGATTTAGGATAAACTTTACTATCTGATACAAGTATTGTTTGACTCTCCGGGTGGTAACTGAAATGCCAAGGAGGGGAACCAGCATTAATATTTACATTATCCACATTATATACAACAAATTCGACAGTTCGTTTCTCATTATCTATGATGACTACTCTATTTATTTGAAAATTAAATGACTCAATTAAAGTACTATTACCAGTCATGAAGTGTAATAAATTTGCACAATATTCTTCTTCATTGAGTTCACATGTATCAATATTGCAATTTAATAGCATATCAGCATAATATTCCTTATTATTCTTCACACATTTTAAAATATCATTTGATCCATATAAATTATACGTTTCATTGTACCGTAATGTATGCAATAATTCTACAGAAATATTCAGTAATGCACTTAATGCTATCACAGATAAGGTTGTTAAAATCAACATATCTACTTAAGGAACATATTCGACCTGGCTTGGTACTAAGTAATACTTTTTTTTTGCTCGATTGGAAAGAAATTGAAGATCCAGTACCGGAACTTGAGAATTTCCATCAAATGTTCCATAGAATTTAATCGAATTGTCGCCTTAGATCTCACCTATTACCATCGACAAGCCCCATTAACACTCAGCTTTAGCTTTAATTGTGGAATTAAATTTATTATTAGCTCCTGGCTATAATCCCTTGGCTTCTTGGCGGAAAAGAAATTGGAAAAATTCTTGATAGATAGATTATGGTGTCATTGGTTAACTATAATAGGTTGCTTCGAATAGAATAACTGACGAAGGGCATGCAAATTTAATTGAAAAGTCAGTCGAAACTTAAATTTTCGAGGTTGAAAATGGTATTTTATTCAGTTCTGCTACTATTAGTATTATGCGTCATAGCTACAAGTGTTGATGATGATTCGGTGCAATTAGAGACAAATTTTGGGTTACTAACCACAAAACAAATTGACGCAATAAAATTATATAATATTGCAGTAGATTGCGGTCGACGTCAAGATTTCATTTGCTCGAAGCGATATTATTTAGAAGCCCTCGAATTATATCCTTCATTTCCAGAGGCTCACCAGAATATAGCAATAATACTAGAAACTACTTCAAAAAATACTGAAAGTTATGATGAAAATTATAGAAATGTAATTTATCACCATCAAAAATCTGTAGAACACGCAAGGGATGATACATTTCTAGCGGCAGCATTGGCCAACTTAGCATCTGTTGAATTCAGTCATTTTAAGCACCAAAATGGAAACATAATAACATCGATGGATATAAATAATAAAAGGATCCAAAGTATTATCGAGATACTTAATAGATCACTAGAAATTGACAAAAAAGGAGCACATGCATTATTTACAATAGGTCAAGTATATAGTGAGATAAGTCATACCAAAGAAGCGCAAAAATATTTCGAAACAATTTTATTATACGAACCAGAAAATACATTAGCCTTACTAAATGTCGGAAATTTCTACTTTAAAGATAATAATTATTCTGAAGCAGTGAATTATTATTACAAAGCATTAAATTCTAAAAAGTTAAGTCAAAATATCGGTGATAAGGAAAACTTTCTCATGATAAGCAATAATTTAGGGCAGAGTTTGCGTGAAATGGGAAACTTAAGTGAGTCGTTGGATGTATTTCATGGAATTGTTGCGGAAGAAGTAAATAATTTATTTGTCAATGCTAGTGAAAACCAGGCTCAATCATCTCTCCTCAATGCGTTGTACAGGTGGAGCTTCAGTAACGCTCTCGCGATGTATGGAATGACATCCAACTGGCGCAATATTGAGTATGTTGAGCACTATTTAGAGCAAAAAGTAATGAGCAAGTCATTCCTTGAAAGTTTGAGTATATTACCATTGAATAGTCCAGTAGATCCGTATACCTTCTCGTTAATAAGATTCGCATCAAGAAAGAGTGATAAAGAAGTGTGTATGGCATCGTGTCAGTTCCTTCCGACTAATTATGGGGCCTCTAATGCAAGGAATGACGGTGTACTCAAGGTAGGATACATAAGCTTTGATTGGCGCGACCATCCGATGGGTCGCTTAACTCAGAAATTAGTCACTGGTCACAGTAATTCAAATGGGATTTCAGTTTCTTTGTATTCTTACGGATTTGACGATAGAAGCGAGACGAGGAAATATATTAAAAATAAAAGTGGTAACAATTTTATTGATGTTCACGATGTGAAAAATGGTAAAGATGTTGGATTTATAATTAACGGACACAATATAGATATCCTTATTGATATAACCACGCATACGTACAACGGAAGAATAAACATTGCTGCATCCAAACCTGCTGCCGTCGTCATCAATTATCTCGGATTTCCAGGCACAACAGGATGCGCGGGTTTTGACTACACAATGGTTGACTCGAAAGTTGTTTCACCGGAAACCAGCCGAGAATTATTTTCGGAAAAGTTGATATTGCTACCATCGTCATACCAAGCGAACTTCATGCCGCTCAATAGCTCGATATGTTTGGGCAGTCAAGGAAAATGCAGTTCACAACTAGTATCTGTCACCCAAAGGTATAACACGCGCACTGAAGACTTGTTTTTATTATGCTCTTTCAATGCGAACAAAAAAATTGAGCCCTACTCATTTGGTGTGTGGATGAATATAATGCGGGAAGCGCCTGAGACAATGCTGTTTATACTGATTGATCACGATGTCGCAAGACGTAATATACTCGCGAGTGCACTTTCAGTTGGGATAAATAGTAACAGGATTATATTCGCCGAGAAGTTATCATGGAGAGATCATCTTGCTCGAATAAGCTCGTGTGATATAGTACTCGACACGTTTGTATATGGTGCTCATACAACTACTACTGATGCTTTATGGACTTATGTACCAGTTATATCATTGTCTAGCTGGGGAACTGATCGAATGCCATCCAGAGTTGCGTCATCACTAACACATAAACTACTTGAAGGGTTGACATACAGTGCTATTCATGATGCGTTGGTTGCTAATTCAGTTCGCGAGTATGAACTTAACGTCTTAACTTTAATAAAACGCAAGCATATTCTACAGAGAATTAAATTAATCTTAGGAAAAGCTGCGTTGAATAGTCGTTTGTTTGATTATTCCTATACTATTTCGTCGGTAGAGCATGCCTATAAGGCTGTCTGGGACATTTATAAAGGCATGGCAAGGACGTACAACCTTGTTATTGCGAATAGTATATCCACAAGCACTGAAGCAAGAGCTAAACAGTGGATCGATCATCTGAAAAATGACAATTCATACCATCTTTCAGACAACTATATGCAAGATGACATTGGCTTTGATGAAGGCACAACAACGACCGAAGTAATTGAGCAGCGCTTCGCCCTAAGCTTTCCTAGATCTAAAACGCGGCGCATCACCGGAGATATCAATACCGATCCTATTTATTGTAATGACGTATGCGAAGTTACTCCTCACCATATTATTGAGGGACTACTCGATGAACAGTCCCATCGACGAATCGTAGAGTGTTGCTTGTACAATAAACCGGAGCAAACCGTGATGGCTATATGCAATGCATTTCACTATTTGAGTAGTAGTAATTGCTCCATGGAGAGCACGTTGTTTGAAAAATGGTCCAACATTATTTTCGAATTGCACTCTGACAGTCCATTGGAAACGGTAATTGAAAATTTATCTCCGCGCCATTTCAACAGTCTTTGGAACGATTTTCATGGCTATTTCTCCTCACTTTTCCCGAATATTAAGGGTAAAATTGTTCCCTTCTACATTACAAATTCCAATTTTTTAAGAAACATTGACGTTGATGTGAATACAACGCTGTTAAACATGGATCTCTCAATGATTCTTAACAACCACGTTGTCTGCTTGCTGTCAAATGTCCAAAATAGCGAGTCGTTATCGTTACAAATGATTGGATTATTAATATCCTCGTTTTACACAAGCCCCACGAGCACTAGGTATCTCAATATAGGACTTGGTCTTGAGCTAATTGCTAAAAAATATCCTCAACTTGTTGCTCTATCATCAGCAGTTAATATTACATCTAGTGGGATAATCAATGTACAAAAGGAACGATACTTGGGCTCGGCACACCATCACATGATAAATAGTAATAATTCAACAGTTATTGTTATTTATTGTCACGAATATGGAAACGAGTGGTGGCCAAACTGGGGACCTTCTAAAGTGTTATCGGGTAATAGTGGTATCGGTGGATCCGAAGAGGCTGTTGTATACTTGTCTGTGGAGTTAGCGAAATTAGGATATGCTGTTGAGATATATGCAGATCCTCCTAGTGAAGATATTGGAACTTTTAAGTACCCTGTCGATGATTCTCATTTTGGTAGTGTATCGTGGTATCATTACTCTGCATTTGATCCCGATAGAGTAGATTATGACGTGTTTATCTCTTGGAGATACGCGTTGAGTCTTCCACTAAGTGCAAAATGCCGATTAAGAGCTTTATGGTTGCATGATCTTATTGAAAAAAAATCTTTCCCGCAAGATTTTTGGATCAATAATGTAGATTTTGTCATGGTGCAGAGTGAATTTCACAAGAAAATGTTTCTAAACTGTGCTTCTGAAGATTGTAACGACTCAATGAGTGTGGAAATTTTACCGAATGGAATCGTTTTAACCACGAATTCCGAGCTGCAGAATCAGAATAATATATTCGTTTACGGCAGTGCACCCAATAGAGGACTTGAAATTGTATTGCTGCGATGGGCTACAATTAAGAAACATATTCCAAATGCAGTTTTAGAAATTTATTATGGATTTTCTGAATCAGTGGATAAACAGCTGTCAAAATTAATAACAAATTATCCGCTATGGAAATCAAGAATGATTGAATTGTTAAAACAAGATGGGATAGAATACTATGGTCCGGTGGATCATACTACATTACACAATGCGTACTCAAGAGCAGGATTTTTATTGTATCCATCAACATTTCAAGAAACTGGTTGCATAACTGTCATGAAAGCAATGTCGTATGGTGCCATACCAATAACCAGCAAACTATCGCCGTCTGTATTAGAAACCGTCACAGACCAATATGATTTGGGACCGAAATCACCACTTACGATGAAAATAGTCAGAGAAAACTCTTTTGAGTTTACAAATTGGACATATGAATGGACCCAGCATGTCATAGATACTCATACAAAGTATAACGAGAGCGCGCTAAACACACACCGCATTAATATGATGAATTACGCTAGAAAAACATTTACTTGGCGCAATTCAGCGTTATTATTGCATAATAAAATAGAAAAGGATATAAATGGATTTTAATAATAAAAAACAATAGAACAATTTTTATATTTACTATTTATTTAGAACTTGTTCTTCAACAAATTGACCAGTGAAAGTTAGTTCATTTATATTTTTAAATTCAACAGAATTGACATTAACAATTTGACTCAAGCCAGGTCCTTTTTTAACCCATCGAACAAAACTTTCAATTTTATTTTTATTACCTTGTACAACAATAGATGTTGTGCCATCTATATTCTCAGATAATGCCCCAACTAGTTTTCGTTGAAAGTTGGCTTCATTTTTCACAATAGTGCGATAAAATGGTCCTTGCACCATTCCAGATACAATAATCGTAGCCTCAATTAAATTCTTCGAAGAATGCTCTATTTTACTATTATCAACCTCTTTCATTTCCGGATTCGCTATATTAAAACTATCTTTACCAAATATAGAACTAGCAAATTTAAACAAATGTAATGAGGATGTTGATTTATCTACCATAATTGCCACATTTCGGTTTGGACAGAAGCAATTACTTCTCGTTAGCAACAGAACAAATAGTACGAAATATAGGGAAATCATAAGCAATACGAGTTTAAAAGTAAATGGGTGCGTGTGTCTGATGTACTTTT
>JACCDO011118546.1_pt1 | contig 39473 bp, 43 predicted proteins | sample 7446101 | NCBI WGS metagenome assembly JACCDO01 (sample SAMN15323440, study PRJNA562643) | freshwater metagenome | isolation source: river surface water | place: USA:Blue River Watershed | collected 2017-08-16 | reverse complement strand
TATCCAACAGAAATTAAAGCAATTTATTGTAATACTCATAAGAAAGAAGGTATGATTGATATTAAAAATAAAAAATGTATTGAAGATAATTGTAATACTATTCCTAATTATAATTATCCAACAGAAACTAAAGCTATTTATTGTAATGATCATAAAAAGGAAGGTATGATTGATATTAAAAGTAAGAGATGTATAGAAGATGATTGTACTAAACAGCCTAGTTATAATTTACCTACTGAAAAGAAAGCATTATATTGTTCTACTCATAAGAAAGAAGGAATGATTAATATTATTAGTAAAAGATGTATTGGAGATAATTGTAATACTCTACCTACTTATAATTATCCAAATGAAATTAAAGCTATTTATTGTAATACTCATAAGAAAGAAGGTATGATTAATATTATTAGTAACAGATGTATTGAAGCTAATTGTGATAAAAGACCATCTTATAATTTACAAACAGAAAAATCACCTTTATATTGTTCCGAACATAAAAAACCAAATATGATTAATATTACATCCAAAAAATGTCAGCATAATAAATGTAAAGATAATGCATTATTTGGATTACCAACTAAAAAGCCACAATATTGTTCTGCTCATAAGCAACCAAATATGATAAATCTAATATTAGAAAATAAATGCTCTATTTTAGAATGTGATGAAGAACATGAATTTATTATTGATAATATTAAATATTGTATGGCTCATTGTCCAGATAACCAAGTAGAAATTAATATTAAAAGATTATGCAAATATTGTGATATTAAGGAAGAATCAGATTTTGTATGTAAAGAATGCAAGAAAATTCAGAATAAAAAAGAATGGGCTATTGTTAGATATTTACGGAAAGTAATAGATACTCCGTTTGAATATAATTCAAGTAAAATGCTTCAAGGATGTTCTAAGAAAAGACCTGATATTTATTTTGAATTAAATAAACATTGTGTAATAGTTGAAGTCGATGAACACCAACATAATACATATGATGATAGTTGTGAATGTGCAAGATTAAATGAAATAGTTAATGGAATTGGTGGTAAAAGCGTTATTGTAATTCGTTATAATCCAGATAATACTAGACATTATGGAAAAATTAAAAAATATACTCAATCTGATAAAATTGATTATCTAGTGAAAACTATTAAAAAAGAATTAATTAAAGAATATGATATTTTTTGTGTAAAATTAATTCAACTATTTTACGATGATAATTATGATACTTATAAACCAAAAAAGAAAGAATATATTACAAAGGCAATTTGTGTTTAGTATTTATTCAATTAAATAACAACATACACCTATCTCTATATTGCCACAGTTTAAATTCAACTAATTCCTTAGGAATAAAAATTATTTTATATAATAATATATATAAATGTATTTTCAAGATATTATGAAAATAGTTGTTGGTTCAGTTATAGCTGTTATTGTTGCAATTATATATTTTATTTATTTTGTCTCAAAAGATATAATATTTAACAATAGTTCAGTTCCAATGAAAATTATTGTAATTTTATTACCTATATTATTAATTGTTAATGTTATTTTATCTTTTATATTTAAGGACCCTAAAAAAGGCGGTGAAGAAGAAGAACTTAAATCAAAAAATATATCAACAGTACATATGATTGCAAGTATTATTGCCGCTGTCTTAGCATGTTTTAGAAGTGGTAAGATATTATTTAATTAATAATATTATAACTAGCCTTTTGCTTGGTTTATAGTATAAATTAACGATATTAATCTAAAACATATTACTATTTTCTAACTGAATATTGATATGTTTAACAGCTGTGTTCAAAACAAGTGTATTTAGGTTTTTTGTGGCATTTAACCAAATTTGTTCTCTAATAAGAACTTTTTGACGAATAGATAAAACCGGACGGTTTTTATATTCATTATCTATAACCATACTAATCAATTTTTTATATCTTGCAATAAATATTTTATTTTGTAAAATTTCAACAGCATAATCTTGAACAACTTCAGATAAACCAGAAGGAATTTCATATTGAGCGAGTTCGTCAAATGCAAGACCATAAGGTGATATTTTATCGAGAGCGAGAACAAGTTCCGTCATAACTCTACACTTTTTTATTAAAATTTATGATAAGAAAAAATATTCAATTTTTCCCATAATAAATATGAAGACTGTCTTCATATTTATTATGGGAAAAATTGAACATTTTTTTATTAATAATTTCTTAAATTAACAACTTGTGTGACTATGGCAACTGCTGCTGCCTCAATGCAATTAACTGTTCTCGGAGCACCCGTTTCAATGTTTGATAGACTGCCTCAGGAACTCATTTTAATGACAACTGAGTTTCTAGGACCATATGATTTGTACAATTTTATGATATCTAATAAACACTTGTGCAAGTTTATTTTGCCTAGATTACCATATTTCGTCCGCTTGTATGCTAAATCATCGCGATTGGAAGTAGAGAGATTTATGTGGCGTTCTTTTTATAATAAGCATTATATTATCAAGAACAAATATCAACTATTTTTCTCAATGGTTTCTATTTATAAATTTTCTACAACAACACTCTTAGAAGGAGTCTGGAGACACCACAAAATGGATGATAATGAAAGCTATGGTCCTCTTCCAGTTGATCCAACTGAACTCTATATAAAAAAATTCCAGGCTGGAATGTTCTCCATGTTGGGTAAATTACCATCCCTAGTTTCCTCAATGTATTCTCACACAAGTGATTGTATAGAGATTTTTGAATTTATGTTCAAGTTTATCATAAAATATCCAAAGACTGCTTTGGCATATTCTGATTCTCTTGAGGAAGACATATGCAATTTAACAATAATGTTCCGGTCATTTGAGGTGTTTGATGAAATATTTACACAAATATTATCATATGGTGTTAGTGAAATTGACGCTTATGTACTATTCGATGAAGAACCTTTTCTCAATGAATTTTTAAAATATGTTTCATTTGGAATAAATGGTATCAATGCACTTGAAGATGCTGAATATTTTATATATGATGATGATATGTTAGAAGTGTATAACGCAGTCCGTTACATTATTGGTAATGAGTTTGCTTATCATTACATCCTCTGTGAAGAAATTAACATGGATGATTATCCTAATTTCTTGAAAAACATTGTTAGACTACGGTCAATTGGTGTAACAGATGTATCAATTGTAGATAATTTCCTTGAAGACCCGACTGATGAACATTTTAATTTAATTCAACTATCTCTTTCCAGCTAATATTTTATTATATTTTTTTTAAATCAATTAGTTTTATTTTATTTCTATACTCTGTAATTAATGTTGAACCTCCTGGAGTAAATATACCTAATGTATTTATTTCAAGATTAATTTTTTTTATAATTCTTTTTGTATCTAAATCCCATACAAAAAGACATTTATCTAAATCTGAAAATAAAATTGCTTTTTCTAAACACGGCATTAATAACATTTTTTGTATATGACGGCCGCGAATCATTCTATTTGCTTCTAAATTATGTAGAATTTTAGTATCTAGATCAATATAAATATATATAGCACTATCATGAGTTATATATATTACTAATTTATTTTTTTTAAAATCAATTGACTCCATTATATCATAAGGTCTAATATTATATATTGTTTTAATATCAGTAAATGCATGAATTAATTGTCGTGTATTAAAATTAAATACAAATATCTCGCCTAATCCTCCATAACATACAAACATATCAGATGAATTATTCGTAATATATTCTATATTACCTGCTGATTCAGGAATTTCATAAGTATAAATTTTTTCCCATGATTTATTTACTCCTAAATGATAATGGTATATAAAATGTTTCTGTGTAATTAAAAGGTCATTATTTGGTAAAAAAGTTGTATAAACTACATTATAATCTGAGGGTAATATAATATTTTTAAATAATCCATCCTCTTGATTATAAATTGATACGAAGCAAGGTGAATAATGAGAAGCTGCTATAAATGTGTCACACAAACTTACTGAAAATCTACGCCATAAAAAGTCTTTATATTTAATTTCTAATTTTTTTTCGAGTGTATTAAAATCATATTTTATTATAGAATAATAACCACATCTATTGTAAATAGATGAACATGAATCCATAGAATAAAATATTTTTTCCATCAGTTCAGGTGGTAAAATATTATTCTCTGGTAGGTTATATTTACTTTTAGTCACATTAATAGTGGATAGCATTTCACTGGTTGTAATATAATAACTATAAAATAAATTATCAATTTTTATAAACTTATATTCAATATTGAATATAGTACATGAAAATAATAAAGGAATAATTTATAACGACTTGAAAGTACACTTGCATAGGTAATACTCGATGCCGTTGTGGAAGTGTTTGCAAATTTGGTGGCACTTTGGACAAATCTCCTCGTTAGTTGCTTGTTCTTGTTGATGCGCATGATATGACGGCGGAGGAGCACCTGTTGGCTGTGGAGGTGATGTATAAATCTCGTCTGGGTGCATACCAGGTTGAGGCGGCTTGTATGGCGGCGGCGTGTGCAGATGATGCTCATACTCTGGACGCAACTTTGGCGGCGGCACTGGTTGTGTCCATTCCTTGTGCAACTGATGCGGAAGTTTCTGTGCCCACTCTGGACGCAGCTGTGGTACCTGGTACTGTGCCTGCTGCTGTTGATGTGCTTGCTGCGCACGCAGCTGTTCCTGCTGCAGTTGTTGAGCACGCATATATGCCTGCTGTTGTTGCTGCGCACGCAGCTGTTCCTGCTGTAGTTGTTGCGCACGCAGCTGTTCCTGCTGTAGTTGTTGCGCACGCAGCTGTTCCTGCTGCAGTTGTTGCGCACGCAGCTGTTCCTGCTGTTGTTGATGTGCTTGCTGCGCACGCAGCTGTTCCTGCTGTTGTTGTTGCGCACGCAGCTGTTCCTGCTGTTGTTGATGTGCTTGCTGCGCACGCATATATGCCTGCTGCTGTTGATGTGCTTGCTGCGCACGCATATACGCCTGCTGCTGTTGCTGAGCACGCATATATGCCTGCTGTTGTTGCTGGGCACGCAGCTGTTCTTCCCACTCAGGACGGAGCTTTGGCTGAGGCGGTGGTGGAGCATGATAAGGTTGTTGTGATGGGCCTTTAAATTCAGGAGCAACCACAAAAAAAATTTCATAAATCTCTTTCAGCACCTGAAGCAATAAACTATAGTTCTTCAATGGCACAATATATTTTCCACCAGAGTGAGAGCTCAGAAAACGGAAATTAGCATAAATCATAAAGCCAATTTGTCCATAACTGTTCTTAATTGACTCTAATGTACTAATCATGAGGCTAAGCGGTCCGTCCTCAATAATATATTCCTCATCATCAGATTCTCGGATTTGCTTAATTTGCATAATCAGACCAGAAAATTCGGTGATAAAAGCCCATTTTTTTTCATAAGACATTTCCAAAATCCAACTAGGTATATCGTTCAGGTTAATACCAATAAATAGTGGGTTAGTATAAATACCGTCAATAGACGACATAAGGGAACACTTTTAGTATTACACTCAGTATATACAAATTATTTCAATTTTTATTAAACAAAATCTTTTAGATTTTGTTTAATAACTGTTAATTGGTTTATATAGAATTTATTTCATAAATTCTATATTCCAATCAATTTTTCTCATTATATCAGTTTTTATATAACTCGGTCTCCCACCTATCTATATATACAATTGTTAATTTTGTTGGATATTTTCTTTTAAGTTTCAAAAATTCATCATGTAAATTGTCAGAATTAGACCAAACTTCTACATCACGTCCATATTTACAAATAGTAATCTCCACCATTTCGGGAAACGACATTAATCCATAAGGGGACGTATTCCCATCTCCTGTTACAAGAACAATTTTTAGATTTACCATATGACGAGAACGAAGTATTGTACCAAATATCATATTTTTAACTGCTTCATCAACAAACCGTTCTTTTTTAAATGTTCTCAATTGGAAATAAGTTTCATATCCAAAACTTTTCCATAAAGAATCAATGAATTTACAATCTTTTATATTACTACTTGAACCTGCTACTCCACGATAATATACTTTTCTATCTCCTTCAACTTTTTTCACAAATGCTCCGACATCTATTTGTTTGGATTGCGAAAGAGGACATTTATAATTGTCTGTCTGTAACCTAATATTAGAAAAATCCACACAAATAGATATAGCGGGTTCATAATCAGGAGCTTGAGCAGAATGTATTAATTGTTTTGATGGAGCAGGTTCTTTTTCCTCTGGACCAGATTGGTTTAAAATGGGACGATTAAAAGAGATATCTTTAGATGACATCTTGGGTAACAGTTTTAAATTTAAATGTAATAAATTTAAAATAATTCAATTTTTACAACAATGTTTATTATTGTAAAAATTGAAAAAAATATGCTATTAATATGACTAAATAATTTGTTCTAAATGACTAGCATATGTGGTCTTTTTCGTAAATCTTCATCAAAGGACATCAATTCTTGTCCTATTTGTTTTGACTATATGACAAAAAATGTTAAAAAACTAGATTGCAATCATGAATTCCATTTAAAATGTATTAATACCTGGGAAGAGGTATCTAATAAATGTCCGTTGTGTAATGCCACAATTAATACAGTTAATCAACAAAATCAAGACATTTTGTCTTCCAAAACAAACAAGAGACCAATAATAATATTGTGTTTTATATTATTATATATATTTCAGATAGCAATTAGTGCCTATAATATTCATGTGCATTCTAAATCAATCCCATATACCTCTAACATAACAAAACATTTAAATTGCACAGATAATTATTACTCAAATGTAGTAAATGCATTAATAATAGTTGATAGTATTTATTATGTTTTAACAATTATAGCAACCATATGGATTTTATATTCAATTGAACTGTGCCCACTATTTTGCAGACAGCATGACGCTGCATTTACTATAATTGTTTTTCTAAATATTGTTATTTTTATTCTTCGTCATATTTATTACGTAAGTATAAACAAATATTTAAATCACCTAGACTTAAATATTGTTTCGTCTTATAAAACAGACTTACGTATATCATATATAATATTTATATCATCGTTGGTAACCTGTATAGTTGCATCAATTATTCTACATGTTATCTCGCATAAATATAAATTATTTAAATAATTATATAAAATTATTTTCATTAACACTATTTAATTTATACACACTATTTGATAGTAAATAATATAATTTGATACTATTATCATACTCACTCTTAGTGTCTATTTGATTTTTAATAAAATTAATTATAATTTTATAATTATTCATTGTTATCATTAAACTATTAATAGATTCAATAAAATTATATATACTATTCCAATAATCTTTTATACCATCCTTTTTATGAACATAATAAGATTTTTCAAAATCAGTCATTATTGCTTCATAACCATTTGTTTTCAATATTAATATTCTTTTAGATGATTCGTTTGGAGATTGATATAAATGTTTGATAGTTTCATTATTCGTTTCATTTATTAATATTTTTTTAAATATATTATCATTTGTTCTATAAATAAATCCAAAATAATGATAACTTAAAAACATATGAATAAATACTTGAATAATTAATGATTTAAAAATAATAAAATTATTATTATCCCAAACAGATTTATAAATAGAATTATACTGGTAAAATGGTATTAATATTACCATTTTATTATTATATTTTTTAGGAGAACATATATATTTTGAAATTCCATTTGGAATATATTTTCTTAAATTTTTAATTATATTCCATTCATATATTATATCTTCTTTTTCTCCTACTTTTATTACCATATTTACTTTATAAGGATTAATTATATTTTTTAATTCATCATCAAACTCGTATTCATAATCTTTTAAATAAAAAATTTTGTGTGATAACATTATATTAATATTCTATGTGATAAAAAGTTAAATTAAATTATAATTAATAATTAAAAATTCGTCATTCCAATTATTATAAGATGCAATATATTTACCATGAGGAGAAAAAGAAAAATCAGCAAGGGAAACTCTTAATCGTCTAATAACTTTACCAGTTAAAACATCCCATATATATGTCCTAAAATGAATAGTTCCGATGAATTTTGTAAGACATGGAGTAAGTTTATAATTATCAATTGTAAAATATGACCCATTCATTTCTCGATTAGGTTCTTCAATTTTGATACACTTCATTGTAGATAAATTTAATAAAAGGTTATTTCTACCAACAGAAGAAATAACCAATATATTTTTATTAAATGCAAGAGATGTAATAGCAGGAGCATGGTCAGACCTCATTAATACTTCTCTTGTTGTCAATTCATGAATTAACTCTATAGACTGAAGGTTATTAATATTATATATATACACATCGCCGCACATAGTTCCACATGCAAACAAATTTGTAGTCAAATTAGCGGTAATACATGCTATAACACTATCTGAATCAGCTAATTCTATTGTTTTATTATTAACCCAAATATTTTTTTCTAATACAAATACTTTGATTTTGTTCCCATTTGCGATTAATAAATTATTGTTTGATGTGAAAGTATGAGTTGTTTCACCAGAATTAGACATTCGTGTATAAAAATGCACATCTTCTTCAGGAATATATTCTGGCTCTATTTCTGTTATTACATTAATTATTTCAATTGTAGTAAAACTCCAAATACAAATACGAGTAGTATTTGAACCAATTATATAAGTAATACCGTTGATTAATTTACTAACAGAAATATGTAATAGTTCAAATGTTGGAAATGTTCTAATAATTTCACGCGTGTAAAAATCATGAATTCGAATACATGTATCTCCTTGAGTAATAACGTAAGAACATAAATCATCAATGGCGATTACGTGTCTGGCAAGTTCAATAGGAAGGCGAGTGTTTTCAACGATTAGTCTTTCATCATAAGGGATGATGGAAGTCATACACTTATTAATTTACTAAATTAAAAGAAAAGAATTTTCAATTTTTCTAATAATAAACTTTCAAAGTTATTATTAAAAAGTTAATAGGGAAAGATAATCACACTATCAATTTTTATGTGGATTTTACATTATAAAAACACTAGGAATAACATTAAATCGAGTATCAGGTATATATTCAAAAATATTATTCCATAATTCATCAGGTAAAAAATAATTAATATTAAGAATGTGCTTTATAGTTTGGAAATGTACTCTTTTTTTTTGTTTATCGACTTTTTGATAGAATTGTTCAATTTCTTGAATAGTTGAATTAGTACCATTTCTCAAATAATATCTCATTATATTTACTGTTTGCCAATCAATTAATATATTACGGGGATTGATAATATGATGCAAATTAAAATTATTATTGAAATTATTTAGAGATGGTTCTAATATATCTTCAATGTATTCACTTTCCAATATATATTCATAAAAAGGAAATTCAAAATTAACTTTAATTAAATTATTTTCAACCAAATAAGGATAGTGTTGCGAAAGATAAGGATATATATTAGCTGAATTCATATTTGTTTCCAGATTAATATAACTTCTCCATTTTTTTTCATTAATATTATACTTAATAACAGTATAGCCTACTAAATTATTATACATATTTTTTACATAAATTATAGTAATATGCATTTCATTATCAGTAAAATTTAATGAAAATTTTGGAATAACACAATGTGCTTGCAAAAAAAACATATAATCAATAATATTCATTACAGTCAAACGTGCTCCGTTTATAGTATAGACCAACTGAGTTGATGCCATTCACAATAATATATAATAAATAAAACAAAGGTTAAATTATCAATTTTTATGGGATTTAAAATTGTCCAGCTATAGGGTCATGTGATGTATGGTTTTCTAGTAGATTCAATTCACGCAATTCATTTGGAATACACCAATGATTCAACAAATGTAGTGGAATACGGATATATTCCATATTCTGTTCTAATTGTTGGTATTGTAAAATGTGTTGCCAAAATGCGAGAGCTCCTATAATTTCTTCTAAAGAATTGACTGTTATTTCCACAATGTATGTATTTATTGCTTCAATAGAACATATAATATGAGCATAACCATTTCTAATTGGATTAGGATTGTTTCTTGAAACATATTCTGGTTTTCCAATAAAAATATTTCCTATGAAATTAGAACGTGGATTTACAAATTCAATAATAACACATGCGTCAAAATCTTCAATCTCATCATTATGAATAACCAAATCACAATATGCAGGGAGACGTCTGCGTATTTGATTTTTTATTTGAGTTGCAAAAACAACTGCTTCATCGCGAAGGTTAGTGTTGGAAGGAATACGTGCTACCATAACAATTTTTTATATACTCAAATAATAATAAATTTTTTCAATTTTTCCAATAAAATGGTTGTTATAAATTAATGACTATTCATATGTTTTGAAAATTGTGTTTTATGATCACATTTAAAATCACATTCATCGCATGAAAATTTATAAACCCTATTTTTTTCATGTGTTTTAAGATGTACTTGTATAGTTTGTCTATAATAATATTTTTTATCACAATAAGGACACTCGTATAGTTTATCTTGTTGTTTCTTTGTATTTCTATGTTTGTTCGGCTGTCTATTTAATTTACGGTCATTTGTTATTATTTCGGCTTCTTCTTTTTTATTATTATGTGCATTTATATGTGAATATAAATGATATATATTATCATTAGAATAATCGCACACTGAGCATGAATATTTTTTAATATAATTCTGATCATGAATTCTTTTGTGTGTATATAATCCCGAAAAATATTTATAACTTTTACCACATTCATCACAAACAAATTTATTAATATTAGTAGGAGGATCTATAGCATCATTAATATCAATATCTATTTCATTATATTCATTTAATTCGGTAAAGCTTTCCATTAATAATAAGATTATTATTAAAGGAATTAAATATTCAAATTTTATTTAATTATCATTATCATCATTATCATCATTATCATCATTATCATCATTATCATCATTATCATCATTATCATCATTATCATTATCATCATCATTATCATCATTATCATTATCATCATTATCATCATTATCATCATTATCATCATTATCATCATTATCATCATTATTATCAGGTTCTTTCTTTGGAAGTGGATTATTATTAATATGCTCTTTAAATTTATTAAAAAAGTCTTCTAATGAGTGTTCTATTTCAACACTTGTTCCAATATTATATCTGTTATCTTTAATTTCAAAATCAAATACTAAACAATTATTATAATAATATTGAATTTGAATTAATTTGCCATTACTATTATAAGATTTAATTGAACCAGTTAATACACCATTAATATAATTATTCCTAATTTCTTTAATATATCCATTAACACTTCTATCTGGTTCAATAGGATTATGATATTTAATATATTCTCCATCTAATTCACCATTTTTATAGTTACAATGAATATATAACAATTGATAAGGAGACCAAGAATGATATTCTTTATATTCTCCATGTAATTCATTATTAAGATAATAACAAATTTTATGTATATTATTATATTTATCATAATTAATATATTCACCTTCTAATTTATTATCAACATAATAACAAATAGATGATAAATTACCAGTGAGTTTCCCATTTGAAACAAAATATGAAATACATTCTCCATTTTTAATACCATTTACATAATTAATTATTCCTCTAACTGTACCATTATCTAATAAAGTTTTAAAAGTACCTTCTATAACTTCTTTTCCATCAATATCATTAACATAATATTCTGCGTCTACTGTTCCATAATTAGTATATTTTTTAACGAGCCTAGACATTAAATATAATAATATTAATATAATTTATCATTAAATCAATTTTTATGATAAAAATTGATATTATTTAGACTAATATTAATTAATAATATATTGTAAATGGTCTATATTTATATTCTTAAATTAGACGATAATGTAGGCGGACATAAATATTATGTCGGTAAAACAACAGACCCTGAAAGACGCTTAGGAGAACATTTAACTGGAAATGGTGCCGCTTGGACTAAATTATATAAACCAATTGAACGAATTGAATTAATTCCAGATTGTGATGAATACGATGAAGATAAATATACATTCAAATATATGGCAAAATATGGTATTGAAAATGTAAGAGGTGGTAATTTTTGTCAAGTAGTTTTATCAAAAGGTGATTTAAGATATTTAAATAAAATGTTTAATGGGTTTGATGATAAATGTTACATATGTGGTATCAAAGGACACTTTGCAGCACAATGTGAAAATAAAAAAGAAAAAGTTACTAATCCACAACCACATCTACCTCCAAAACCAATAAAAGATTTTAATAACGCTTTGCGTATTAATGATAAATATAATGATAAATATAATCATCAATATGAAGATAAATCATTAAATGATGAATGGCAAGCGTATGTTAAAAATAAGAGAGAAAATAAACCTATTGTTCCATATGTTCCACAATATATACCTCAGACAAATATATTTACTCCAGCACTTCCAGTACAACAAGCAGTAGTAAAAACAGCAGTAGAAACTGCAGTAAAAACAGCAGTAGAAACTGCATTATCTATATCATTGCCGGTAGCAGAGAAAAAAGTAATATTGGAATCAACTCCAGTTACTACACAAAATAAACCTAAAACATATTCTCTATTTGGTGATGATGACGATGAAGAAGAAATAATTATTCCAGTTATTCCAAAAAAAAAGAATAATAGTGCGCAACTATTCAAAGATTATTGTGAGAAATGGTCAAAGAAAACATGTGAAGTTTGTAATGATCCACTTTGTTATAATTCATGTTATAAAATGCGTAATAAACTTAGTAATGTATGTTATTATTTGAATATGGCTGATGAAAGTTGTAATTTTTGTTCTAAAGATTGTTATGGACTTTGTGATGAAATGCAGATATTACTTGAATTAAAGACAAGAGAAGAAATAATAAGTGATTCGCAAAAACCAATACAAGAAAAACAAGTACAAGAAAAACAAGTACAAGAAAAACCTCAAGATTTAAACTTTAATAAACCAGAAAATAATTCTGAATTATCTCAAACAAAGATTTCTGTTAAACAATTAGCTCAAAAATTTGAATCATCAAGTAATTTAACATTAAATTCTCCAGTACATCCTCCTGTTAAAACTCCTAATAATATATTAAATAGTCATGAGATTCGTATTACTAGTGTTAAAGTTGGTAGTAATATAATTAATATTAGTTCTCCGCCACCTCCTCCTACAAGAAGATGTTAGCGATTTTGAATCCAACCGAAGGTTATCATAACACATTTATAAATGGTTAATAATCATTAAAATCACAAATTAATTCTTGATAATCATCTGGAATATCATACTCCATTGATATAACATTACGTGACCATGTTCCGCATAATTCTTTATTATTCCCACTATAATCACCCCCTCCATTACCATTACCTTCTGATATTAAAAGTGGTAATGGATGAATATCATTTCTTATTTTTGTTTTATCTATATATAATTTCTTTGTATGATTAACAATATATTTAAAATCCATATTTTTAAAATATGAACTATATGAACTATAATTATCTGCTAAATAATATAAATTTTTATCACTATTATCTTCTTCTTGTGCATAATCTCCTGCCCATACAATACGAGATTTATAAAAATTTCCATATTTACTAATTAAAACTTCAACTGTATTTATCATATTAGTATTATTATAAGAATGTTCCATTAACTTGGCACCTTCGCCAAAATTATGAGGATTTATTACTAAAAGAATAACTTCTCTATTATTTCTTTTTTCATCAGCTAATATTATAAATTTATAATATTGTCCCATTAATTTAAATTAGAAAAATTGATTTAAATATATTTATAATCATTGAATCTTTTAATTAATGGAACGAATTATTAATTTTATAAATAATACTGATGATATTAAGGAAAATTTAACAGATAATCAATATTTAAGAGCAATGACTTTCGCTAGTAAATTAGGAAGTAATCTACAAGCACTTGAAAATTCAATAAATATGATGAAAATGATAAATGAAAATTTAATGATTTTAGTAAAATATGAACATAATGATGATAATGATGATAATTATGAGAATGATAAGGATAGGATAATTAAAAATGGTATGAAAGCAATTAAAACTAACATTAGTATATTAAATTATATGCAAGAAAAAAAAAATGAATACCCGCTGAATAATATTACATTAGATGTAATTACGAGGATGACTAATAGCTCATTAAAAAGTAAAGAAGCTTTAGAATCTTTATTACAAAAGTTAGTTTTATTAGACGATGAGGATGATGAGGATAATTAACGAATTACTAAAAATTGATTTTTTTATAAAATAATAATAATTATTATAAAATAATGGAAACACTTTTAGATTATTATACAAGTGAAATAGCTAGTAGTATAAACAATCTTGATTCATTATTTAATTTTATATTAAATGATTTTACATGTGATATAAACAATAAATACAAAGAGTTTGAAATTGCTATAAATGCTCTACTTAAAAAAGATTCTATAGTTCTAGATCATTATAAAGATTTAATTAAAAACAGTAATCAACCAATTGTTTCCTATTCAAATCTTATAAAAATTATAGATGAAACAAACAATTCTTATAATGACAATAAAAATTTTAAAGTGTGTTTTTTATTATGGATGTATATTCATCATTAATATATTACAAAAACGTGTTATGGAAATATTGATTTTTTATTTTATTCAACATAATTTTATTTATAAATGGAACATTTACATACATTAATTGATGGTATTGATGGTGTTAAAGAACATTTAACAGATAATGAATATTTAAAATTAATGAATGCAGTTGGTAAACTAGGTGAAATAATAAATACAAAATCAGATATAGACGATGATGATAGCATATCCAATGATGAAGAAACCGATATATTAGATGATAATGAAGATGAACCAGATGTTGAAATTAATATAGTTGATATTGAATTATTATTAAAAACAATTGATGAAAATGAATTATTATTTAGGAATTATATGAATGAAAATAATCTACCAGCAGATTTTATTAATAGTAAATTTAATGTTATTAATAAATCGGCATATAATTATGTAAATAATAAAACATGTAATTGTGAGGAAGATGAATTATGTACTAATAATAATTTATTGAGTTGTAAAAATTATCAAAATATTATTCTTAAATTTCCATTAATTCATATTATTACACGTGATTGTTCAAATTGCATAAACGGTGTGTGTAATGATATAAATAAATATAATTTATTTTCATTTGATGGTAGTATTACAATATCAAATAATACAACAAGTGAAATATTTACTAAATATTCAATTATATTAATGGATATAGTAACTAATGCAAATATAGAAAATACAGTGTTATTATTTATAAATCTATTCTATTATATTTTTGAAAATGGGCATTTGTTATTAGAAAATGAATCACTAAAAGAATGCTGTTGTAATAAACTATTAATTGAAGTAAATAATCAGAGTATAACTCAACATTTACCTTATTGGTCAAATCTATTAAATATAGATTCTAACATTATTAACAACATGATTAATAATTTAATTGAATTAAAATTTATTGAAGGATAAAATAAATATTTAGTTTAATGTGAGATTCAAAATTCAAATTGCTTTATACTAACGTGTAATCTTTCTTTAGGTTTATATGATTGTTTAAATATCATCACTGTATTAATATTATTACTAGCAGTTAATTGAATTTTCTTTTCATCTCTTAATTTATGAGGGAATTCTTGATAATGTTTAATTCTATTAATAAGATTAATTAATGTTTTTTGTGTAATATAAATATTATTTTTTCTTAAAACTATATGCCAATAAATACTATCAGTTGGAACTTCATTTATATTATTATATTTAATATTTTCAATATCTGGTGTAATTAGTTTTTCTAATAATAAAGTCATTTGAGACATTTTATCAGACAAATTAATTAGTCCATCAAAAATTAATGGATTCCATTCATTCAATGCTGGTTTAACTATATCTCTAATTTTACCACGTTGAGACCATTTAGGAGTACTATCTAGTAAGAATGGAATTTTATATTTAATAGCAAATTCGTAAATATCATTTTTAGGAATATTAATTAATGGTCGTAGAAAACGAATATCTTTATCTTTATAAGATTGATAACTAATTGGTGTCATTCCTAATAGATTTTCATAATGAGACTGGCTTGCTGTATTTGTAAAAATATTTTCAATTGTATCATCTTTATTATGACCTAATACTATATTATTAATATTATTATTATTAATACTAATATAACTGTTAAACCGAACATCTTTAGTATAACTTTCATATAAATCCCTTAATTCATATTCCATACATTTAGGACGATTAATCTCATCAATTCGTCGAATATATAAAGGTACTTCAATCATATTACACCACCAAATTAATAATTCTTCTTCATATTCACATTCTGTTCTATTATAATAATCAATATGGACACAACTAATTTTTAAATTTATAAATTTATTTGTTAATTTTTTAAATATATAACTACATACCATACTATCTACACCACCACTAATACTAATAACAATATGTGATTTATTATCATATTTAAAATTATTATTTTTAAGAAAATTTTCAACACATAAAAATAAAGGGTGTTCATATATATCATTATTTTTAAAACTTGTTTCAAAACTTGTTTCAATACTATTTTCAAAACTAATATTATCAATTGTAGGTGATATTTTATCTAATATTTCAGGATGATTAAAATCACATTTATAATTATTATAATAAACTAGTTGATGTTCTCTAGTACATTTAATGTATCTTTCATACGTAGCAATTAAAAACTTTTTAATAAACTGATTATCTTTATTTAATTCTAGCCTATTCCATGTTTCATTCAAAACATATTTAACATCTTTTAAATTATGTGTATGACGGATTGGCATTAAACAGAACATAAATTCAAAATCAGTTAAATCACATTTGAATTTATTATAATTAATATAACAATTTCCTAAAAAATCAGAAGGTTCAGAACAACAATTATTAATGTATCTATTCATGTGCTTTAATAATTGGTCATATAAAATACAATATGATGTCCAATCTCTTTTATTTATAGAATCAATATTATAATAATTATCTATGTAATTATTAAAATTATCATAAATATATTTATCATCTTCTGGTGTTGAATTAAACCATATGTTCTTATTAGATTCCCAAAAAGTATATATTTTTTCCATTAATAATAAAATTAATATTAATAGATAGTTAAATCAATTTTTATTAAACAAAATCTAAAAGATTTTGTTTAATAACTGTTAATTGGTTTATATATTCCAATCAATTTTTTTATAAAATAAATTTAGTTAATAATATCACCATCTACATAAGTCCAAACATTTTTAATTGACCCATCGTGATAATATAAAATACATTCTCCATCTAATAATCCATTAATATAATTTGATGTTTTTTTAAGAACACCGTCGTCATAATACCAATTTCTAATTCCATTTATTTTACCATTTTCATAATTACAAGTATGATCTATCTGTCCGTTTTCATGATAATATATTGCTGGACCGTGTTTAATATTATCAATATAATTACAATCATACATTAATTTACCATCATCATAATACTCCAAATATTTTCCATGTCTTTTATCATCAACATAATCTATTTTTCTTATAATAATTCCATGAATATTATAAAGAAGACATTTACCATGTTTTTTATTATCAAGCTTATTATATTCTTCTTCTAATTTTCCATTATAAAAGATTCTAATTAAATCATACTTGATGTCAAGAGTATCCATTATAATTAATATATTAATTATAATGAAAAGAAATCAATATTTTTATACTCTCCTCTATATTTGGTTTTAATTTAAAAAATTAGCACTTTCATAAGCATCTTTCATAGAAGCAATAACGTTTTCTATTTTATCATCATCGCATCCCATTCCTTTCATAACAAACTTCATAGCACTACATTCATTATTTATATAATCTTGAAATGATGTCATATCTTTTTTACTTTCTAATTCATACTGAACAATATTATTATTAGTTGGATAAATACGATGAGTTTTATATTTAAAATTATAGAAAATTTTCTTTTCTAAATATGGATGAACATTATTGGTCCTTGTATTACATAAATCACAAATTTTACATTCATCACAAATATCTAATTCTTGCGGGCATTCACATCGTTTAATACATTTAAAACATAAATATTTATCACAATTATCACAAGATGTTTGCCATTCTTCTGTATGGCAAATATCACAAAATGATTCATTATATTCTTGATTGGACATTAAGATTAAGACATTATTTGATAATAATAAAATATATCAACTTTTCTAAAATATACTAATGATAAAAGAAAATTTAATTTACGATTATATAATAGTTGGAGGTGGTATTGGAGGATTATATGCTAATTATAAATTATTAAATGAAGGGTATAATGGATTATTATTAGAAAAAAATATGCATTTTGGCGGAAGAGCGTTTGAAATGAATTTTCATGGAAATTTAATTAAATTAGGAGCAGGCGTTATAGCAGAACATAATACTAATTTATTATCACTATTAAAAAAATTAAATATTAAAATATCTAAATTTAAATCCTATAATGATACAAATTTTGGAGATTATAAAATGGGTGAAGCTATATGCGACATTAAACATATATATGAAAAAAATAAAAAAACTATTAAAAATAAAGGATATACAATGAAAGAATTTTTAATTAAATATTTTGGACCTACATTTACAAAAAAATTTATATTAAATTGTGAATATCATGATTTTGTAAATTCTGATGTTGAATATTTTTTAAAATATTATGATATTAATGATATGACACATGAACCGTATAATGTATTAATAATTAAATGGTTAGATTTAATTAACAAATTAGTTAGAAATAATTGTCACAATAATATTACTGTTTTAAATGTAAAAAAAGATAATAATACATTTAATGTTATTACTAAAGATAATATATTTCAATGTAAAAAAATAATATTTGCAACAACATTAAAACCACTAATTAAATTATCAAAAAATATAATTAATAATGTAATTAATTATAATAAGTATATAGGAAGTGTTCCATTTATTAAAATATTTTGTTATTATAAAAATGGATATACTAATAATTTTTCTTATTTTACAATAGTTAATAATAAATTACAAAATGTTATTAAATTTAATAAAAATATTTTAATTGCTTCATTAAGTGATAGTAAAAATGCTCTATATTGGAATAAAATTAAACAATTAAGTAAAGAGAAACAAATTAAAATAGTTGGTAAATATTTAGCAGAATTGAATTTTAAAGGAACTATTAATGATATTTTAATTCAATTTTGGGATGAAGGAATTCATTATTATAAACCAAATAAAGATTTAAATAAAACAATTAAAAAATTATCTAAACCAGCTAAAAATGTATATGTTGTTGGAGAAATATTATCATATAAACAGGGGTGGGTTGAAGGTGCTATTGAATGTATTAATAGAGTATTATAATAATTGTGTTAAGATTAGTATTCAATACCTTCATCTATAAGTTCTTCTGATTCAGACAATGAATAATTCTTATAATAATCAATTATATCTTGAATTAATTGCTTATTATTATTGTAATGATTCCAAATTTTTTCACAAATTTTATATTTATAATGCATATCATATTCATCTTCATAATATTCTTGCAATTCAGCAGGAGAGTTATTATATTCAGTTGTTATTCTAAATTCTAACTCAACATCTTCTATAATATCTTTAACATGATAAATACGACTGTGCGAACCATACACTGTTTTAAAACCATTATCAAATTCAAACAAATGAATATATCTAAAATCATTTTCATCGTTTTCTCCACATAAATAAATATTAGAAGGAACTTGAGAACGAGTGATTAATTTAATCTGATAATCCATTAAATATATAATTATATATTTAATGAAATAATAAATCAAATTTTTTATTAAACAGCATCCCATAGAATATTACTTATATATCTTCTGGTGTTTCTGTTAATAAATAATCTAAATAATCATTAAATTCTTTATTTTCTGTAGCTTCTACTGGTAGAAGAGGAGATTGTGGAGGTGGGAAAACATCAGGAAATAAATTTTCAGAAAATTGATTTTCTAAAACATCATCATTATTAGTTAAATCAATATTAGGTAATCTAAATTGAATATTCTGTGTTTGTTCATCTCTTTCTATGATTTTCCTTTGTATTTTCAATATTATATTTGATATTCTTAATTGATGTGGTCCTCCTGCAGGAATAACACTTTTAATAAATTCCAAGTCATTCATATTTATAACAGGATGATGTCTTGCAAGTAAATGTTTTGCTAATTTATATCTATTAAATGATAATCCACAATATATACACTTCATATTTTCTGACTCATATGCAATTGGTAAAAAATCGCTAGGTTCAAACAATAAATCTATTGGTATATTATTTAATTCAAAATCTGATGTGCCAGCCGCAGCAGCCGGATAAGCGGCAGCAGCCGCAGGAACCGGATAAGCGGCAGCAGCCGCTGGACCCGCATCATCTGTTTCTTCATCAGAAAATTCTAATTGTGGTAGTAGATTAGCAGCAATTGCTTCTAATTGTTCAAATTGATCATTTGGTTCAACATATCTTTTAGCATGTCTGTTATTTCTATTAAGTCTTACTTTTCTTCTGGAAATAATTTCATCATTATCTGCCAACATTTCTTTGTCCATACCAGGAAGAAATATAATTTTATTAAATCTAATTTCTAATTCAACAAATTTTTTTCTACTAATTAAACTTTTTGTTAATTCTTTATCTGATATATAATTATCAATTAAATTAAAATCATCTTCAGTAATTGAATCAAAATGTTTTGATAATATATGAAATGATAAGATTCCTTTGGAACTTACTATTTTATCACAATATTTACACTTAATACTATATTTACCACCAGGAGCTTTAGCCGCCTTTGCTCTCGCTTTAACAATTTCATTAAATTGTTCCTGTGTTAATATAATATTATGTTCAATTCTAATATGTTCTAATGCTTTAGTAGGCAGGATTTTATTATTACAATATGGACATATAATTGCGGCACTTCCCACCTGTTCTTTTAATTGATTATATTTAATTTTATATTTTATATATTTTTCCTTAAAAGTATCCATTATATAAATATTATATAAATATTATATTTTAAATGTCCAATCTTGATTCCAATAATTGGTAATACCTTTAGTAATATCATCATTACTAATTTCTTTTGCAAAATCAATTTCACTATATTTAGTTGGATCGTTTAAATTATCTCCATCAAATCTAGAATATTTAGGATATGTTCTAGTTATGAAATATTGTTTATTTTCATTTTGATATATATACATTGGAACAGCCCAGACTTGTCTAGTATTATAAGCAATTGTTATATATTTATACATTATATATAATTATAAAATAATATTATATTTTAATTTCATATATTTTTTTTTATAATAAAGATATTTTGCTTTATATTCATCTTCATCAAATATTAATTCTCTTGTTGCAGGAGTTGGTCTATTATATGTAATAGTTTTATATTGTTTATCTAAATTAATATTTTTAAACATTTCTTCTAAATAACCATCTCTATCAATTAAGTCTCTAAATGTTAAAACATTTACTATATCTCTATTTGTATTATATGTAATAATTGGCATGTTTAATGAATTTGGAATATATCTATAATAATGATCGTTTGTTCTTGTTCTGGAATGATAAGAAAGATTAGGTATAACAACAAATGATTCTCTTAAATCAATATTGATGCGTCTTTTATTTGTTAAATAATAATATGTAATACATATATAACCAAGGGAAATATATTTATTTTCTATTGTATCTGCACTTGTAATACTATGAGAATAAACTCCTGATCTTTTAGAACCAACTTTAATATATCCACTTGGATAACCTAGAATTGGTTTTCTTGTAAAATATTTTTTACCCAAAAAATTAACATTTCTTTCAGTTGCTTTTATTTGATAAAAACACGGACCATGTTCTAATAAATTATGTTCAGTATTAAAACATTTAACATCTATAACAGGCATATTTGATGAAATATATTTATATAAGGTACCTACTCTGCAACCAGGACATCTCATATTCACACATACCCATAATTCCATATTATTACCCACTTCACTAGGTAATGTATAACTAAAATCTTCATCCATTGCTTCTAATTCTGAAGTTACTTGATTTATTTTATCATTGTCTTTAATAATATCATAAACTAAAGCTTGTCTATTAGCTGTACTTTCTAACATAACTATATTTTTACTATCAGGAGATAATTCAGAAAATTTATGAAGAGTTGTTTCTTGTTCTTCATATCTTGTTTTTTTTCTAGATATATCATTTTTTTCTAATAACAACACACTATCTATGTCCATGTTTGACAAATCATCAAATTGTGTTTCGCGGCTTCTTTTACGTAATCTAGATGTATATTCTGATACATCACTTGATACATCAATTGATGTAGGTAGAGTTGGATTTGCTTGCTGAACATCTACATCCATAGATGAATCTTCAATTATTCTACCAATATTTGCAGAATCAAATAAAACTTTAATTCTTTGAAATGCGCTTTGCATATTAATATTAAATAGATTTTTATTATTCATAAATAGTATATAAATCATCGCATTTATTAGATTCCGGTTTTTTAAAATCAATGTGTTTTGTTTCAGTTTTAAAATTATTATATTTTATATTAAATAATGAAAATATTTGTTTTTTATTAAAATTCAAATATTTTAGTCTATTATTACTTAAATCTAATTGATATACACTAAATGGAACATTATAGTCTGTCATAATATTATTAAATGCATAAAGTTTTAATAATTTAGGGAAGTATCCTAATTGTCTGATTTTATTTGTATTCACATCTAATACTTCAATATTCGCATGGTCTGGAACATATGTTAATAAATTATTAGATGCAATTAATGTTTTTAAATTTGGAAATCTATTAATAAATTCAATATTTGTTAATTTATGATTGTTACAATTTATGTATATTACATTTTTATAAAATTCTTCTTCAACTTCATCAACACTTTCATATTCATCATAGTATAAAATGTTATCGACTTGTATTTTAATTTTCATTTATATTATTAGTTTAATATATGTCGTAAGTGGAAAATAAATCAATTTTTATTTTAGGTTTTGCAATAAATATTGATATATATATTATATAAATATAAATAATACAATTAATATAATGAGTAATAATGACCAAAAGTCTGTTATTTTAGTTGATACTAGTTATACTACATTTCATAGGTTTTTTGCAACATTAAGATGGTTTTCATTTGCAAACAAAGATTTATATAAAGCACATAAAGATGATACTAAATTTGATTGGAGCACTGAACCTATTTTTATTGAAAAATATACAAAAATGTATTTAGAATCAATTATAAATTTAGTATCAAAAAGTGTTTATAATAAGAGTATTGTTATATTTTGTCAAGATGCTCCATCTGATACATTATGGCGACATGAATTTGCAGAATGTTATAAAGGTAATCGTGTTGATTTATCTGAAAAGAATAATTTTCGACCAACATTTGCTTATACATATGATACATTAATTCCTAAATTAGTAGAAGAAAACAAAAACATTCATTCATTAAAAGTCCCAAAAATGGAAGCAGACGATTTAATTGCATTAGCGACTCGTTATATAAGACACAAAAGACCTAATCATACAGTTTATATTATATCTGGCGATAATGATTTCCTTCAATTAGGATATAAAAATCTATATATTGCTGATTATAAGAAAAAAGAATTAATTCATCTATCAAGAGAAGAAGCACGCGAGGCATTACGTCAAAAGATAGTTAGTGGAGACTGTAGTGATAATATACCATCGATTTTCCCAAAAAATGATAACTTACCTAAGATTAATAATAAAACAAAACAATTGGTTAAAGAAAGTAAAGAAGAAATGAAAAAGTTTCTAGCTGAAAATGAAGAAGCCCGTCGCCAGTATGAAAAAAATAAAAAAGTAATTAGCTTTCGTTATATCCCACATCATTTTAGAAAACCAGTTTATAAAGCTATAAAACAATTAGTTTAGAGAATGATATTAAAAATTGATTTATTGAGTTTAAAAGATATAAAATATATAAATAATATAATGACAACAAAACATGATTTAGGGCAATATTTTACAACAAATATTGAACTTAAACAAAAGGTTTATGAATTCATATTAAATAATCCTTCTAATATTTTAGAACCATCAATTGGTCAAGGTGATTTAATTGATTTTATTTCTAAAAAGAATCCAAATATGACTTTTGATATGTATGAAATAGATAAAAAAATAAAATTAATTAAAAATATAGATAAAAATAAAGTTATTTATGGTGATTTTATGGAACAGAATATAGATAAAACTTATAAAACAATTGTAGGGAATCCTCCTTATGTGAGAACAAAACATGGTAATTTATACATAGATTTTACAGAAAAATGTTATAATTTACTTGATAATGATGGAGAGTTAATATTTATAGTTCCATCTGATTTTCTAAAATTAACAAGTGCATCAAAATTATTAAATACAATGATGCTATCAGGTACCTTTACTCATATATATCATCCTCATAATGAAAAATTATTTGAGAATGCATCAATTGATGTAATTATATTTAGATATTGTAAGAATAATTTAATTGAAAAGAAAGTAAATTATAATGATAAATCACTTTATATTAAAAATAGTAACGGATTAATAACTTTTGAGGAAGAAAATAATAATAATACAGTAACTTTTCAAGATTATTTTGATATTTATGTAGGATTAGTAAGTGGAAAAGAAGAGGTTTATAAAAATAATGAATTAGGTAATATAGAAGTATTAAATGGAGAGAACAAATTGGAAAAATATATATATATTCAAACTTTTCCAAGTGAAAATAAAAAAATAAATAAACATTTACTAAAATATAAAACAGAACTTATGGAAAGAGGAATACGTAAGTTTAATGAAAATAATTGGTTTGAATGGGGAGCACCTAGAAACATAACCGCAATAAATAATAATCTCGGTAAAGATTGTATTTATATTTATAATCTAACAAGAAAATCAAACATTGCATTTTTAGGTAAAGTTAGTTATTTTGGAGGTGGATTAATAATGCTAATACCTACAAAAAAATGTAATTTAAATAATATAGTATCATATTTAAATAGTGATATATTTAAAGAAAATTTTATGTTTTCAGGTAGATTTAAAATAGGGCATAGACAAATATGTAATTCCTATATTCCTAATGAATATAAAACTGATTAATTTATTATTTCAATGTTCTAATATTTGACATGAAAGTTTCTTTCCAGCTTGGATTTGGTTTTTGCAAACATTCAATAAATAATTTAATTTTTTTATTAATATTTTCATATTTAAAAACTCTATTCTTATCCCAAGTTACTTGAAACGGTAAATTATTTATATTAGGTGTTAATGTAGTTAATCCTTTTACACTATTAACAATAATATCAGTTGCATCAGTTTTATTTAATACAATAAAATAATAATCTTTTTTATTACTTTTATTGTATTTTTTATTTTTTAATTTATTGAAAAGTATAATACTCATTTTACCATTTTCATAAGATTTGTTTCGCTGAATGTCTAATATTTCATCAGTATAAGCATATACACACATTGCTAGATTACCTGTATTGTCACTCGTTAATGTTGTAGTAGTTTTAATATTAATTGGAATCCATCCATGTATGTCATCTAATGCTAAAATATCATACCACATTCTAATCTTTGGTTTTTTAATTTTATTACCAAATTTATTAACAAGTAATTTAATAACTTCATCTTCATCTATAATACTATTTACTCTCCCATCTGCATTTTGATTTGAAAATTCGAATGCTTGAGTTTTCAAAAATTTCTGTATTTTATACATAATTAAAGGCAAACGTTTTAATCTAAACATACAGCCTCTGAACCAGCTTTGTATTTTAATAGCATTATTAATTTTAACATTATTAATATCTAATAACGACAAAGATTGAGTAATTGTTTCAACATCTAGACTCATAATGTTTATTAATATAATAATATTATTATCTTAAATATTAAAAATCAATTTTTTAGCATAAAAATAGTTTATAATAATATTATTAATATATATTAATAATATTAAATGGAAAACAAAGATATAAACTTAAAAATAATAAGTATATTAAATGATATTAATAAAAAGTTAGATAGAATTGAAGAACGTTTAATACAACTAGAAAAAACTCAAAATAAAATGGATACTCATATAGATTTTATAGAAGATATTTATGATAATATTAAACATCCACTTAACTATGTAACTAATAAAATAAATAATTATTTACAATATACAGACTCTAATAATTTAGAATTAAACAATCATGAATCCTAGACCACCCATCAGTGAAAGATTCTTATGACTAAAAGTCTTAATTATTTACTTGTTTAGGGTCATTTGGCGGATGATATTAGATAACCATAAATCCTAGACTACCCATCAGTGAAAGATTTTTGAGAAAATTATTTATTTGTTGAGGGTCATTTGGCGGATGATATAAAATTGTAGCTAAAATTAAAAATATTATTAATAACCATCCACCTACTTTGATAGGAGACCAAAGATTATTATCATAAATAGTACCATATAAAAGGAACAATGGACCACATATTAATAAAAATATAGCTATTAATAATGCAAATTTGCTTATATCATAACCAAGGTTAGGAATCCAATTAAATAAAATAGAAGTATCTAATTTATTTTTTAATCCTGCTGCTACTGTATTAAAGTTAGTTATTTTATTATAAGCAGAAGATAAATATAATAAAGAAATTAAAATAATTAAAAATATTTTTATAATTTTATTCATTGTATATATTTTATATACAAAAGTTTTTTATATTTATAACCATTGTTTATAAATAGAACTATAGGAAATAAACTAAATACAAACATTATATATTAATGTAAGATATTATTAATGTAGTTAAACCAAATAATATACCACCCCAAATTGAATCAATTAAAACTGATTTAATATTCCATTTCTTAATGATAGCCATATTAGTTGTTTCATAAACTGTATATATAACTAAACCTAATAATACAGCATCTAATACACTACCATTTCTTTGTAATACAAAATAATTCAAACCAAATACTAATACTGCATAACAAACAATAGCTGGAATTAATCTAAATTCTAGTGGCGAATTTTGGACATCAATTATTTGTTGATTAAAGTGTGATGACAAGAGACTTAGATATACATAATCTAAACAAATTAAAATAATTATAGATAATATTATTTTTTTTATATCCATTATTATATATGTGGAAAAATATTTTAGTTATATTTTTTGCAATAAATGCTTTATTTTGGGGTTTATTTCCCCACGAATATCATTGTAAATTAGCTACAATGTTTATAGAACCATGTCCTACTCATAATTTACATTTAGTATTAGGTTTATTATCATTTATTATTGCCTTTGTTATTGCACAATTTAATTATTTAAAAACATTATTTTAATAATATATTAATAATATATTAATAAAATGAATAGATTAAATTGGGACGAATATTTCATGAAAACTGCTTTATTAATATCACAACGTTCTCCTTGTGAAAGATTACATGTTGGATGTGTTTTAGTTAAAAATAATCGTATAATTAGCGCTGGTTATAATGGATTCTTACCTGGTGCAGTTCATATCAGTATTATTAAAGACAATCATGAACAAGCAACAGTTCATGCTGAACAAAATGCTATAGCTGATTGTGCTAATAGAGGAGTATCTACACATAATGCAGTTGCATATGTGACTCATTATCCGTGTATTAACTGTTTTAAAATATTAGTTGCAAGTGGAATAAAAGAAATAAAATATTTGAATGATTATAAAAATGATGAAAATATTATAAATATAATAAATTCAATGCATAAGCAAGTAAATATATATAAAATAAATTTAATTTAAGGATAGTTGTGTTCATTGGAAATTTCAATATTGTTTTTATTATTATAATTCAATTGGGTAGTGTGCAATTATATTCGCGAAGCGAATGTAATTAATCAATATCATATTCTTTAACTTTCTTATACATATATAACCATATATTATATGTATGGTTAAAATGATAAAAGTTATAAAATAGATAATAAAAATTAGAAGGTGACAGAATATTTAATATAATGTAATGTATAGTTTTATTAAGTCCTTTTTGTGTGTCATTTTTTAATTCCAATGAAGCTGAATCAAAAAAAGGATAAGCTGTTTCAATATATTTTATTGTTTCAGTTTCTCCACATTGATCAAATAATTTCATTATTTTATCAGTAATAACACCTGATTTTAATAATTCATTAATTAATTCTGATATCATATTACTAGAAATAGCAATTGCAGCTAAACAATAGTCACGTCCTTTTGTATAATTAGGATGACTATGAATTTTAGCATCTTTGCATTTTGGAGAGAAAATATAATCTAATGCTTTTTTCATAATACTAAATTTTTTTTTAATTGATAATAGATTAAAATATAATTCATGAAAAAGTAAATCACTATTTTTACTAAATCGGTTTAATTCAGAATCATATGATAATTTTAATATTTTTTGAACATATACAGTTTTTGATATTTTCGAATTATCAACCCAAGAAACATGTTGTTTTTTACCAAAATATTCTTTTTCAAGTAATGAACAAACCATATTTAATTTATGAAATAGTCCTTTTTTCTCATCACAAATATCTAATTTTGAAATTTCAGAATTAGTTTCTTCGTAATTATCATAAGGAACTTTTTGAGCAATCTCTTTAATTATAGATTCACTAGATGCAGCTGCAGCCATGATGTTCTACAATTTATTTAATTATAACTTTAATTAAATAAATATCAATTTTTCTAATAATAAAAGAATATTTTTACATCTCAAAATCGTCTGGAGTTCCACCATTATCACAATGATAATACAAACACTTACGATAACGAGTCATATGCCATGTTATCCTCGTAAGTTCAAGGTAAATAATGTTGGACCATTCCTTACTCATTTCCTGGTATCCAACTCCACATCAAAGAATGCAGGATTCGTGACAAGTTCAGAATAGTATTGCAGAACTGCATCCTCGCTAATTTGCCCTTGTTTTAGCAGTTTTTCAATCAATGACAATCCATTAGGATTTTCTACAAGATTCCAGATATTACTATTATTAATTTGTGCTGAGTTTGCTTCAATGTATGCAAGTGCGCTTTCATTAGGATTATACAAGAGACATCCAAAATTAATAAAATGAGGATTTTCAAGTAGTATATGAAATGCATTAGGATTTTGTGACAAGCCAGAATGGTACATATGATTCGGATCGTCCGGCCAAATGGTATCAGGTGACACACGATGCAAATTTTGCTCAATGATACGGATAGCATCTGGATGCGTGTTACCGTCGAAATAATGCCAATTAATCAGGCGCATATTCTGTTTCATGATTTCAATACCAGATTGATTACCTGATAGTACTTCAAAATTAATCTTATGGGGATTGTTTTGAAGAATACGAATTGCAATTTCATGTTCATTTCCAGAAACGTGTCGCCAATTATCAATCTTATCTGTGTGTTTTTCCAGAAATTCAAGAATCACGTTATGATTGCTATGACACATTTCTTTCCAGTGATTGTGGTCAAATTGTTCAAGATATTGCTCCAAGAGAGGAGCAATATTTGGATTAGGATTTCTAACCAATCCAAGCAAATCAACCAAATGGGGATTTTTCTTTAACATTTCAATTGCATCATCATGTGGGTGCTTAGAAAGACCATATTTATAAGCAATAAAAAGTGGAGAATCAGCACTAACAGGAGAAGTAATTACATGATTCTCATGAGGGTTCAAAAATGGAATACTACGAAGACGACCAGGCGAAGCATCTGCTGGCCATATTCTACTTTCTGCAAGATCAATAAGATATTGGTGTTTATAAGTCTTGGTCTGATTAACAGCCATAAAACACAATATCTAAATTAAGATTAATATAATTTATTTTCAATTTTTTTTATATTAATAAAATTAGATGATGAAGCGTAAGCGACAGAATTCAATTTTTTTTATATTTAATCTAGATCCATATACATACATAACGGATAAATAGATTTGCAAAAATAATACAAATTATTATAAAATATTAATAAATAGAAAAACAAATATAACTGATAATATAAAATATTATTATCCTGCTGTCTTTTCTTCTCTCTCCATTTATACGCCTGTTGAATCATTTCATATTTATTCATTATTATATAAAATTTGAAAATTATATACAATAAACTAATTGGTATATTATTAATAATGGACAAACTTATTAATAATATTAAAGCAGAAGACTTCTATATTCATATTTTAGAAGAAAGGCTAATAATAATTAACCAAGAAATTGAACAAACTGACAATATATTAGATAAATATGGAGATTATAATAAAATAAAAATAAAGTCTCAAAATATTAAAATTACTACATTAAATAAAAAGTTTGATAATTTATTAAATAATCAATCTAGTATTAAAAGAGAACTAGAACAACGTAAATTATATAGATTTAAATTATTGGCAGAATACGATTATTATAATGATATAATTACAGTACAAGATGATAATATATGCAATTAAATTAGTTCATAAACTAATTTAAGCTATATTTAATTACTTCATCAATATTACTAACCATATTTACTTTAAAATTATCATCAATTAAAGTAGGATTATTTTTAATAACATTTTCTAAATCAATCTTATTATTAAATGGAACTAGTGCTAATATAGCACCAGCTCTTTTAGCCGCATTTAATTTTTCATCTAAACCTCCTATTTCAGTTACATCTCCTCGTAAATTAATTTCTCCAGTCATAGCAACATTGTGTTTAACTTTTTTATTAGTTAGAATAGAATAAAATGTTAATGTCATAGCAGCACCTGCAGATGGACCTTCTTTGCCAGTAGAACCATCCGGACAATGTATATGAAAACATTCAGGTGTTTTTTTCCATTTATTCATCCATGTTAATTTTAAATCTTTATCTAATTTATTCCAAGCAACTGATAAAGCAACATCAATGCTTTCTTTAATTACTTCTCCAAGAGAACCAGTTGCTTTTACTACCATTAAATCTTTAGACGGAATTAATACAGATTCAATAGGTAAAACTCCTCCTTGTCCTAAACTATTTGCCCATAATCCATTAACCATTCCAATACCATCTTTACTATGAACATTAAGATGAATAATTTTAGGAATAGATTTAAATAAATCTTTATAAATATCCCAACTAACAGTATATGGAAATTTAACATGTTTATTCAATATTTTAGTTTTAGTAAGATTTGCATAATTAATTTCGCGTATGATTTTATATAAGTGTTTCTTTAATTTTCTAACACCTCCTTCATGAGTATAATTATTAATTATATCTAATATAATATCATTACTAATATTAATACTATTATTCGAAGCATTATTATGTATTCCCATATCTTTGCATATTTCTTTTAACAAATAATTATTAGCAATATGTAATTTCATATCATTATTTAAAAATTTAGTTTCAATCATTGTAATTCTGTCTCTTAGAATATAATTAATACTATGTGGGTCATTAAATGAAAATATAAACGTTACTTTTGATAAATCTAAATTAATATCATAAAAATATTTATCACGAAATAAATTATTTTGAGATGGGTCAATTAAATGAATTAATAAATTTATAATTTCTTGACCCTTGTCTGTAGTACTAACTTTATCTAGTTCATCAAAATAAATAATAGGATTCATACATTTAGATTCAATTAAAGCTTGAGCAATACGACCATATATAGAACCTTCATAAGTAAAAGAATGACCTTCTAAAAATGAACCATCTTGACAACCTCCTAAAGAAATAAAAACGAAAGGTCTTTCCATTGCTTTTGCGATACCGTCTTTAATTAATGAAGTTTTACCAGTACCTGGTGGCCCCCATAAACCAATAACATTGCCATTACACACTGGATTTCTAATCATTTGTGCCATAATATTAATAATTTGTTTTTTAGCTTCATCATGACCATAAACACTATCATTCATGTTATTATTTAATTTTTCCAAAAATGTACTAATATTGGAATGTGAATAATTACCATTTATATTTAGATCGCTTAAATTTAACCCTTTATACTCACCAAATGGAATCTTCATAATATCATCAGCTAATTTTTTAATTTTTCCACTATCATTAAGTGTCATCAATTTAGAAATAATATTTTTTTTAGTATCATTATCAATATCAAGTTTCATAATTTTAAATAAATGAGGTATATTATTACTAGATGATAAAGATGATAATGTTTTCAAAAAGTTTTTCTTATCATTATTTTTCATATCAATAAAATATTTAATAGTATCTTCTTTTGTTGAACCACTCATATCAGTAATATTTTTAATTTGTTTAATAAATTCCATAAGATTTTTGTCTTTAATTTTTACCGAGAATGGTCTATGATCATATGGAGATAATTGATAATCATTATTATGATAATATACATCCGACGATTCATCATAAGATGCATCATAAGATGCATCATAAGATGCATCATCAGATGAATCATCAGATGAATCATCATACATATCTAATATATTAATATCAATTTCTATTTTATCTAGTTTCCTCTTTTTAATTGGAATATAAAATGTTTTTTTATATTCTTCTAAAAATTTAATAACATTTAATTTTTTATCAGATTTTAATTCAATCTTAATAGTATTAATAATATCTAATAATACAACTATATAAGCATTTAGAAATACTTCAATATCACTAGTTTTATTTTCAAATTCTTCTTTAATATTATTATAATTATCAACCATTTTATTTAAATATGCTAATATATTATTAGTTTTATTTTCTTTCAATTCAGTAATTAAACTTTCAATACAATAATAATATAATTCTTTTTTAATATCAACGTGCTCATTGTTCTCGTGTTTTCTTTTTCGTGTATTACTCATATTAATTAAAAAATTTTTAATATTTGCATCCATATTAATTAATAATTAATTTTTTTCTTTATATACATAATGGGTGTTGAAAGATTCTTTTCAAGTTTGAAAAGAGATTATAATTTCATTCATAATATTAAAAGAGTTGAATGCGAACATTTTTTAATAGATTTTAATAGTATAGTTCATGTTACATCACAATTTTTATTAGAAAAGGAAAAGAAAAACAGTATCACAAAAGAAGAATTTGAAACAAAATTAATAGAAAATGTTGGAAAATATATTGAAGATTTAATTGATAATAATTTGGATAAAATTAAATTATTAACTATAACTATTTGTGTAGATGGAGTTCCAACAATGTCAAAAATATATGAACAAAAAAAGAGACGTTATATGGGTGAAATATTATCAAAAATGAATAGTATGCCAAGTACATTTTCATGGTCTAGGAATAATATTAGTCCTGGAACAGATTTTATGAATAATTTAATGGAATATTTAAATAGTAGTATTTTTGAAGAAAAAATAAAAAAATTATGTGTAAATTTAAAACATTTGAATGTATCTGATATAAATCAAATGGGCGAAGGGGAAATTAAAATTATGCATTATATTGATGTATTAATAAAAAAACAAGATTATAAAAGAGATAAAATAGTAGTTTATTCTCCTGATTCTGATGTTATTATATTATTATTATTAAAATCAATAGAGAATTTAGATATCTTTATGTTACGTTATGACCAACAATTATCAACAGAAGCTCAGCCAATATATTCATTAATAGATATAAATCATTTTAAAAATATTTTATTTGAAATAATACAAAGTAAAGTAGAAAAGAGGTTAGATATAAAAAATATAATAAGGGATTTAGTCTATTTATTAACAGTATTTGGTGATGATTTTTTACCTAAACTAGAAACATTAAGAGTAAATACAGATATAAAATTAATATTAGAACATTATACAGTTAATATAATTAAATATGGATATATTATTAATAGCGACAGTACTATTAATACTGAAAATTTCTTACAATTTTTAACAATGTTAGAAAAGAAAGAAGAATATTTTTTAAGAAGAAATGCTCGTTATCATGTTATATCTAATATTAATAGAATAATAAGTGATATAGTTGGGTATAAAATGAATATATTAAGAGAACATATTGTAAATTATTTATGGAAGTTTTGTTATCTAAATAAACCGGCATTTATTAAAATATCTCCAGTTAATGCATGCAACCAAATAGATGAAAATATATTAATAGAATTTATGAATAATAAAGAGCCAGAAGTAAATAAAGAAAAATTAGAAAAGTTTTCAAAATTAAATATGAAAGATGTTAATAATTTATGGAGTCATATGATTAAAATAATAGAAGAATATTACATTGAAATATTACAAATTATTAATAGTAAAAAAATGAAAGATGAAAAAATCTATTCAAATGAGGTATTTTATATATTATCATTACCGCATCAATTACTAAAAGATATAATATTATATTTTTATAAAACTTATGAAATGCCTATAACAACCGGATTAAAAACAGTTGAACCTAAAATATTAATAAATAAGTTTTATTCAACATCAATGCCTCATGCAAATAGATTAGAAAAGATACCAGTTTATGAAAGAGAATTATATAAAATAGAGAACAAACTAGATAAATATTTTAAAATATTAAATCCTCAAGATAAATTTTATTATGATATATATTTTTCAGGTAATTCACATGAAATTGATTACAATAAATATTATTCTTTGCATTTTAATAAAATTTCACGTAATCAAATAGTTAAAGATTATCTATCAGGATTAAATTGGGTATTAAATTATTATTATAAATGCAAACCCGATTATAGTAATATTGATTTAACGTGGTATTATTTATACGGACGTTCTCCTTTATTGAAAGATATAATAAATTCTTCGGTAATTAATATTAATATAATTAATCAGAAACAATCTTCTAAAAATATAAAAAAATATATGACACCAATAGAACATTATATGTTCGTGTCGCCATTTGATATAAGTAAATCAAAAGATGAACTTATAAAAGATTTGAATAAAATGATAGGACATTTATCAAAAACAAAAATAGAAGAATTAGTAAATTTTCTATTAAATAATAAAAAATATTATTATAATTTGAATAAAATATTCAATGATTTATCTAGTAAGCATATTATTGATTGTTCTGTATCAATATTCCTTTCAAAATGCCATTTATTATTTTTGGAGAATTATATTGATATGGTTAAATTTTTACAAGATATAAGGCATTAATTAAAATGTAGCTATTTTTGTACTAATAACTACACTTTCTTGCGTATCTGTTCTAGGAGAATGAGAAACAGACATTAAATCTATTTTATCTAATACATAAGAATATTCAAAACTATTATTTATCAAATCTACAAGTTTATTAAATAATATTAAAACTGTTGTATTTTCTAATATAGACAAAATATAATCTGGAGTACTAATATAACATTCATTATTATTATTTCCAGTATCAATTATATATTGTTTTGATATGTCAGGTTTTTTAAATTCAATAGTGAATTTATAACTAGTACCTGGATTAGTTTTATAAAATTCTCTTCCTATAATTCCTTCTGGATATTTATTAAAAAATTCTACAATTACTCTATATATTCTAATATATGATATTTTAATTAAATTTATATCTACACTCATTGAAGTATATAAATCAATAATAGTTGGAGGAGTTATATCAAACATACTTACATATAAACTATTTATCATTTGTGTTATTTTATTTTTTAACCCTTTATTGTTAATATTAATATAAATATCTTGAACAAATAATAATGATACTGAAGTTTTATTTAATTCTTTAAGAATAAATAAAATAATTATTTTACGTAAAAGTCTATGATTATATAATAATACTAAATCTTTAATATCTATTTTAGAATATAATAATCTTTTTTTAATTACATCTATAGCAATAGCCCTAGTGTCATCATCATCTAATAATAATAATAATTGTTGAATATTTAAATATTCAAATATTCTAATAGTTAATTCAGTTGGTAATTCATTACCTATTGGATATAAAGGCATTCCTCCTTTTTGAAGTATATTATGTGTTTTTTTTATTATATTAATATTTAACATTAATATAATAAAGATAATTTATTCAATCAAATTTGTATAATTTTCTAAAAAATTCATTTTATTTTGAATTTTCATTTTAACTAAACCATATTTAGACACTAATAATTTTTCTAATTTATCTCTAGAACATAAATTCATTTTAATACTAGAATTACTAATTTTAATAACTGGAGGATTTAAAAAATAATTTTTATAAATATTATAATCTATATTATAAACAAAATGTCCATCTTTTTTCATATCATTTAACGTATCCGGTATGTTTTTATTTTTCATATAGTAATCATAAATTTTTGTAGAACGGTCATCTACTTTTAATTGACTTGATACTAAATCACAATAATCGCAACCAAACAATAAACATAATTCTATAAATTGTTCATAATTAAGTTTTAGTTCTTTTAATACATCATCCATTAGAATCATGTATTTATCTTTATTATAAGATGTTAAATTACGATATATTTTCGTCGCACCAAATGTCATTATATCCATATCTTCTGTTAATACTCCGTCTGCAATACCAGATTTAACTAACTCTGCACACTGAGAATCAGCTTCTTCTGGTGCGACAATATAAGGAATACCCATTAAATCAAGTAATTCCATACATTCTTCAATTTGTTTTTTAGAAATATAAACAGTTCTTTTAAAATATTTTATTTTCTCATCTTCTGTTAGTTCTTCATTTAATTTATCAGATGCTTTCTGTTTGAATTCTTTTCTGGTATTTATAGTTTTTGATTTAAATTCAGGTGGTTTTCCATCAAACACATAAATAGGAATAATATTCATTTTTAGTAAATTAATTGTTTTATTAAATAAACCTAAAATATGAGAGGAAATATCTCCTTGATTATTTATCATATCAGCTCCAGAATTTCTAATAGCAATAATTACTTGATATAGTAAAATACTAATATCAATTGCAATATATTTTTTATTAAAATTATTTGTATCTATTTTTTGAATGGAATTCGGAAAATTTTTATTTAAAAATTTAAGCATATTTTTTATACCCATTTTAAATGATGGTTAATATTATATATTAACATTATTTTATATAGAAATAATAATAATATTTTGTATGTTATAATATATGTTGTACGAAATTTTATATCCACAAAAGGATTATATTGGAGCAAATGATATGGATAAGGCTGTTGAATTATATGTTAAATCACATAAAAATGTAGATAAAGTAATAATTACTGACCATATTCAAGAAGCGGAATATAATATTATAAAAATTAAAAAAAAATTAGTTATTAAAAGAATATCAAAAGGATTAAAAGGATTTAATGTTCCAATGCAAACTCCTGTATTTTTCAGTGGAAATTATGGAAATTCAAATAATGTTATGGTTTCAAATACAATAGCTCCATTTTCACCTCCAGTCCCAATAATGTCATCCACTACAGCACCAACACCAGTTGCTCCAATTCCAGCTCCACGCCCAGCATCACCAGCACCAGCGCCAGCGCCAGTCGCTCCAATCCCAGCTCCACGCCCATCAGCATCAGCATCACCAGCATCAGCTGCCCCAATAATAACAAGAACATCACCCGAACCACTAGGTACTCCGTCTATTTCTAATATTATTACATCACCATCTAACCCAGCAATTAAAACTGAGCCAGTTTTACCAAATACAACTATAAATATATCATTACCCACTTCTCTTGATAAAAGTGGAACCCCTTATGTTGTTCCAAAAGATACAATAGTTAAACAAGTTCCAAATGTAAAGGTAAATAATAAAATTTACAAATTAAATATTTGCGTAATATATAAAAATGAACTATGGAGAGTAATTAATATATTTAAACATAAAGATGAAAAATATATATCAATTCAATCACAATATGATTCTAATAAAAAGGCAGTAATTAAATATAATAGACCTTCTGATCCTATTACTGGACAAATTGCAAAAAGAATTATTAAAGAATGTATTAGTTTATTATCTAAATCTGAACCAGCAGAACAACTACCTTTTCAATTACCTGAGGATAATCCTATAGTACTACCTGAGGATGAAATGATGAAACCAGAAGATGAAAATGATTTGGACGAAGATTGGGATTATGAGGAACAAAATACACCGGTTGAAGACTTACAAATTAATCATAAAAACAATTTAGAATATATTAAAGAACTTCAAAATATATCTGATGATGACATTGAATTGTATTTAGATATTTTACGTAATTTAGAAGATATTTATGCATGTTTGTACATTAATAAATCAGCAATACAAAACCAAACTGAATTATCCAAACAATTAGGAGATAATATTAACTATATAATTAAATCAAAATTCTTTAAAAATATGTTTACTAATGCCATACCAGTTCAAACAAAATTGATTATTTATTCAAAAGATAAAACACCCGAAGAATCAGAAGAAGCAATAAATGATGCTATTGGAAGTTTAAAGAGTATTATTCAATCTAGTGCTATTAATAATATAGACAATATTAAGAAATATCGTAAAATTGATTATGAAAAATGTAAATCAATTGCAAATATAGAAGGATTAACAAATATTACAATTAATAAATTATATGAAAAAGAACAATCAATATATAAAAATTCTGTTTAAAGTAGTTACTTATTTATCGAACAATTATATTATATAATATATTAATATAATATAATGTTATTTGAAATTCTTAATCCTATTAAAGATTATATTGTTGCAGATTCTTTTAAAGACGCTGTTAAACAATATATTAAAAAATATGAAGAAAAAATAAGAAATATAGATTATATAGAAATTACAGACCAAATAATAACACAAATATTTAACTCAGAATATTCATCTAAGAAAAATAATTTTAAAATAGTTAGAATATCATCTACAGAAAGAATATTACCTGAAAAAATAATGGAACCTGAACCTAATTATATTATTACATCTATTCCTAATAATGCTCAACAACCAAATAATATAATACAATCATCTATGGTTCCAAACATATCAGCAGCATCATCAGCGCCAGCAGCATCAGTAGCACCACCTCCACGATATCCTTTACCACAAGCATCATCATCCGCAGCACCAGCACCAGCAACAGCACCAGCACCAGCACC
>JACCDO011875076.1_pt1 | contig 39546 bp, 55 predicted proteins | sample 7446101 | NCBI WGS metagenome assembly JACCDO01 (sample SAMN15323440, study PRJNA562643) | freshwater metagenome | isolation source: river surface water | place: USA:Blue River Watershed | collected 2017-08-16 | reverse complement strand
TCTATATACTCTTTAGGTAAAATTTCTCTAATAATAGATTCTACAGAAATTCTAACCAAATCAATTTCTGCATCTGCATTATGTTGCGTCGAACAAACAACTTTAGCAATACGTTTAGGTGTTCCATCGTCGTTGTATTCAAATGTAACTTGGCTTTTTGCGTCTGGTCCTAGATAAGGTGCAGAGCCTGCTTTGCGTAATTTTGCTAGTTTTTCAACAATCCTGTGACTCCAATATATAGCACTAGGCATGTAATTATCTGTTTCGCTACAAGCATAACCAAACATTAGACCCTGATCCCCTGCACCAAAGTTATCTGTTCCTAGTGCAATGTCTGCACTTTGACCATGTAACTCATTGTAGATTTTTACAGTGCGCCAATCAAAACCTTCTTGCTCGTAGCCGATGTCTTTGATTGTTTTGCGGATAGTGGATTCGACTTCTTCTTTGTGCAAAATACCTTTGTATTCTCCTGCCACGGTTACCATATTAGTAGTAACTAAAGTTTCACAGGCGCATCGCAATGTAGGATCTTCTTTGGCCATAACCAAATCAAGGATAGCATCACTAATAGCATCTGCTACTTTATCTGGGTGTCCTTCACTGACACTTTCACTTGTAAACAAATAACTCATACTTTCTTTTCCATTTCTTTAATAGTATTTTTAATAGCCTCTGCAAAGTTTAATGCACTTTGCTTGTTAAGTAACATATGATGTTCTTGCTTATGGACACCCTTAAACAAAATATCATATACAGCCTTTAAACGTTTGCCCCATTCGCTCCATGCCGGAGTCCATGTAGTAACATAAAAGCTAACCTCTACATCTGGGATATCTTTATCTCGTTGGACTTCAATCCACATTTTAGCCGCATGATCGTCGCTGTGGCAATCACATTCTACGTTAAAGACCTTGGCGTCGCCCCAGTCTGCTTCTACGCTAATTCCTTGTGCAGGTGTTTGTGCTCGCATTTTTACCAACTTTCTACATCTGTAATGTCTTTCGATCGTAACACAGTTGCATCGTATTCAACTTTTATATTAGGCCCTATACCAGAAGTAGACTCCTCAGTCCACACGACTTGATCAATGTCGTATTCGTCGAATATTTCTTTTAATGCTTCAAACTGTTTTCTAGTAATTACAATTCTCATCACTTGCCCCAACCATTAGACCAAATATCCACATGTAGTCGTGGACTATAGCGGTAGCCTTTTTCTAGAGCGATATCAGCAATGTGCTTACTGTTCTTAAAGTAGGCAGCATCAGTTCCACCAACAGGCATAACATAGACAGGACCAACAAAACCAGCTTGTCTATATTCCCATACTGCGGCATCTACTTCATCAAAGTCTTCTAGTTTGTCTACTACAAATTTTAAATATGTATGACCGACTTGTTGATATTCTTTAATAACATCTGGCTTAACAGCATCATCCCATGATTCGCCGCTAGCACTTAGCTTGGGACTTACACTAAATGTAATACCTTCTCTCATAATATGATAGTTGTCTTTGAGAAAGTATTTAAACTCTTTATGCAAATGCTGAGTTCCGTTAGTTTCAAATGTTAGACTACGCAAGTCTTGCATACGCTTATGAGTAAGTAGCTCTGGATATAACGCCTGCCAGCCTAACAGAGGTTCGCCGCCTGTAATAACTAGATGAACATCATTGCCATTTTCTTGCACCCATTTGTGGTTAGGCGTTAAATCTAACATAGCTTCTACAGCTTGATCTACTGTATAGTTTGGGCTTAGATGCTTAAATGCAGGATGCCAGCTTGCATAACTGTCACAACCTGTTTGTGCCAGAGGCAAGTCCATAAATGTTTTATACAAATGAACCTTTTGGCCAATCTCATCTGGCTCTGTAGTCTTTTGTCCTGGAGGTAAACCAAATCCCGGGCACTTAAAGTTACAACCAAATGTGCGTAAAAACACAGACGGGACGCCAATAAAGCGTCCTTCGCCTTGTGCGCTATAAAATATTTCACTGACTTTTAACGTTTCCAAATCTTACTCCACCTTTAACTTGATTGCCGTATCTTAACTTTAAGTAACAGACTAAGTCTTCTTCTAGATTGCCTTCTATGGCGTATGCCTCTAACTCTTCTGGCTCTGTAAATTTATCATACAAGCTACGTATTTTACACTCAGGATAGTTATCAGTCAACCAGTATTCCAGTTGCTTACTTTCCCAAAAGTTCAAATTAATTATTAGTTGGCTCATTTATTTGATTGCGACAATTACAAGGACTCCTGCCTTGTCTACAATCTCCGCCGCATCCTGGAAAATTTTTAAAAACGGTTTGGTTAAGCACATAGCTAACCAAAAACATTGATACAATAAATCCAAATACTGCAAGTAACGTAACCATTAGGATGCTACTTTCTTTTTACGAGTTGCTACTTTTGCCTTAACTGCTGGCTTTAAATTAGCCATTTCCGCACTGGCGATTGCTTCGCGAACGTCTCTTGCTAACGCATCATCATCCCACTCTAGCTCGGTTTTGCCATCTTCATGTGTAATAACTGTTAAGTGACTGCCTTTTGTAATCTTAGGCCAAGTGCCTGTTGATTTTTTAGTTGTTTTCTTTTTCGGTGCGGCTGTAATAACTGCCGGCTTTTTTGTAGAAGTTTCTTCTACTTTCTTTTTACGTGTTGCCATGATTTATCCTTTCAAAAAAACATCATTGATTTGTCTATTTACTCTGACAAAAGTTGTGCATTTACTTAACTGTTTCAGCGAAGGTGCACCAACGTATGTGCAAGCACTTCTGATGCCGCCAAGTAAATCTAATACTGTATTGCGAACAGGGCCTTTGCGATCAACTTTTACAGTTCTGCCTTCACTACTGCGATAGTCTGCGACTCCACCGTGGTGCTTTTCCATAGCAGTGTCCGAACTCATACCATAAAATGTAATCTTACCATCACCATCAATCCAGCCGCCGCCTTCGTCATGACCGGCTAACATACCGCCGAGCATTACAAAATCTGCACCGGCTCCAAATGCTTTAGCAACATCACCGGGGCAAGTGCAACCACCGTCAGCGATAATGTGAGCACCGAGACCGTGAGCCGCATCGGCGCACTCGATGATTGCGCTAAGTTGAGGATAACCAACACCAGTTTGTATACGAGTAGTGCAAACGCTACCAGGACCAATACCAACTTTAACGATATCTGCTCCACGTAAGATTAACTCCTGTGTCATATCTGCTGTAACAACATTACCTGCAATAATTGTGCAATGAGGGAACGCTTCACGAACTCTCGCTACATAATCTCCAAATCGTTCTTGATAGCCGTTAGCAACATCAATACAGATAATATGTATCTCTGGGTAAGCATTAATTAATCTATTTAGGCGTTTAAAATCTTCTTCGCTAGTTCCAGTGCTCGCCGCAAAATAGTTTCCCCCTACACGACTAGTTAAATCAAACATATCGCTTTCGTCGTAGCTTTTGACCAAGCAAGTAAACAATCTATGTTCGTATAATGCTTCGGCCATTGCTAGCGTTCCTACCCCGTCCATATTACTGGCCATAATAGGAACCCCGGTCCATTCAAAACCACTGTGTTTAAATTTATAAGTCCTAGACAAGTCTACGTCTTTTCGACTAGACAATGTGCTACGCTTGGGTCTAATAAGCACATCCTTAAAATCTAGTTTGATATCATCTTCAATACGCATTTACTTCCTCAATTCGTCCATTACCCAAGTATGGGCCATTTCTTTTATGTAAGGAAACTTTTTACTAGTTTCCTCGTCGCTGGCAATGTCCATGATAAACTGTTTCATAATCTTAGCAATTTGTATCCATTCGTCGGCATCGATTTTTCCCGACTTAGTTTCTATCATTCCGTCGTTATGAAAAATTAAAACATTCTCACCATCTTTATTTTTTATAGTAACCGCCCCGGCTGGATTTGATGTTACTTGCCAATTAGTATTGTTTACTTGACCATTAGCAAACATAGCTCCATTATTGCCTGGTAATCCAATCGCCCAGTTATTTGATAAGTTATTAGCCATTACAAATAATTGTTATGTTCTTCTATACGCCAAATGCTAATGCCTTGGCTAATATCTTTGGCTCTATTACGTTCTACGTAACTAACTCGAACATCGACATTTAGATCTTCTAGTTCTTTCATTATGACATTTACACGATCAACAGTTTCTTTTAAGGAAGCTACTTTAGATTCTATTGTAGGATCTTTCATCGAGGGGCAAACTCCTGTTGCATTTTAATGTTATCAAAGAACTCTTTCTTTGTTCCCATGTCGTCTTTAAACGCACCTCGTAAAACTGTAGTTTGTGTAAGACTACTGTGAGCCATAATGCCACGGTTCTCACAGCAACCATGAACTGCTTGAATGTAAACTCCTAGGTCTTTTGCTCCTGTGGCTTTTTCGATTTCCCTAGCAATGTCATTAGCAAGTTCCTCCTGGAGAGTGCCTCGTCGGGCACACCACTGTGCAATTCTTGTGTATTTGCTGAGTCCAATAAGTTTCTCAGCGGCAATAATACCAATATAAGCAACGCCAGTAACGGGTTGGTGATGATGGCTACACATACTGCGAAGCTCACTGCGAACAACAAGCATACCTTCATAACGGTCCGCCGAATCATTTGGGAACGCTGTAGCGTCTGGTGCTGGGTCATATCTACCTGCCATTATTTCATTAAAATACATTTTAGCAAGTCGTCTTGCTGTGCCATGACTGTTAGGATCAGTTTCACGATCAATTAACAAACGATCAAGCACTAATTCGAATGCTTCGGTTGCTTCATTGATTAATCGTTCTTTGTCACCTTCGTGTAGGTAATCGCTGATGTTATCTCCTGCCCAGAAACGTTTGTTATCACGTTTCATCTTAGTGCGGATAACATCAGCAAAGTATGCTTCTTCGTATCCGCCATCGCCTGCCATTGCGTCCAGGCCTGTTTCTTTTTTATTTGTCATTGTTTCTCCGAGTTAATGTGGTGGGTCACATGTGTATTGATTATACAATAGTATTTAGGTCAAGTCAACTGATTATTGTGCCAATAATTTGATTCTAGATATGGATATATTACCATTTCTGCAAATGCTCTATGTTGGGAATCAGTTGGGTGTCTAAAATTAAAAGGTTTGCCATCATCGGCGGGGTCGTTTGGGATGCCTGAATTTAAAGTCCAATCCATACAGTTTTTTACAGGAAGGAACTTTGAATGATCTATCATTTCATATAGATAATTTATGTTAGGATTAGTAGTATCATCAGGAAATAATTCTCCAAATGCACTAGTCATAAAGTAATTTACCTTGTGCATTTTTAAGAACCACTGCACTCTTAATACATGTTCTAGGCTGTTTATGTAAGATCCGGTTTCGTCGTATTGATATGTATAGTAATTTTTTGAATATACGTCGTCCCAGCCGCTGTGTATTAGTATCCAATTTTTATCTGCACCTTCTACAAAGCCAGTAGGATTAACATTGTCTCCGTGTTTCCAAATCATTGATTGGTTAACAGGTTCTTGAAATACTTCATACCTGCTTGCTGCCGACCACATGATGCCTACAAGGATGTCCTCTGGCTGATGTGTTTTTAATGCTTGGCTAACGCCGTAGACGATAGATCTAGCAATTCTTCCGTTGCCTGAACTTATAACGCCATAATTTTTTAACTGGTCTTTATTGAGATCTAACTTGTTAGCCAAGTGATGCGGCCAACATTTATTAGCAGTAAAGGAACAACCGCTAGCTATTAATAAGCTAAAAGGATTAGTCATTCTTTAATCTAATTATAAGATTTTTCTTTACTGCTGAATCCAATACACTTAGATTAGATCCTTGTGATTCTGCATACTTGAGTAAGGCACTAGTGTCTTTTGGGAAACACATACCTCCAAATCCATATTGACCGTCTGGTCCTGGCACCTGCATATGAGTAACACCAATACGATTGTCTTGTCTAATTGCGCTAACAACCTTTTGCCAGTCCATTCTAGAATTAGTTGCTAGCTTTTCCATCTCATTCATAAAAACTACTTTAGTTGCTAAGAATGAATTGATAGTGTATTTGGCTAGCGCTGCCTCTCCGATGGTGCAATGAACAACACTGTTTAAACCAGATTGACTCATACGTATGATACGTTCTGCTTCATTTCTAAAGGCAGATACTTTACCACCTATAATAGCAAACCTTCCGTGAATATAGTCATCGAATGCATTTGCGGCAGTTAAAAATTCAGGTGCATGGACAAGGTTGTAATAAGTGTCTTGTAATCTAGTGTAAACATCAGGAGGTGCAGTGACCTTACTGATAATAACACCTTTAAAGTCTACTGCATCTAAATCCTTTAACACTGCTTCTAGTATGCTAGTATCTGCGGTCCCATCTGCACTCTGTGGACTAGGCACACAAACAAAGACAGCATCAAAATCTGCAATGTCTTTGATTGTAGCATTAAATCCTTTTGCAGGATCTATACCGACTGTTTCGCAATAAACTGGTTGATCTTGCATAAAGGATTTGTAAATTGTGCCACCTACAAATCCTAAACCCACTACGGCTACTTTTGTTTTCATTCTCGATAATCTTTCTGCATTTCTGCTTCGTATACTCTGCGTCTTAGACTGCTACTGCTAAAACTATGATCTCTGCCGTTGAATATTAATTCTATACCGCGGCTGTTGCAAATGTTCCTGCCAGTAAAGTCTTTGTCTTGATATTCAACACCTAAGATACGAACATCAATAGGTAAAGTTAATAAAATATCTTCTAAGTCTTTTTCTGTAGAGTAAACTACAACTTCGTCTACATAACGACTGCCGGCTAATTGTATTTGTCGTTCAACAATACTTTGAACAGGTTTGTTTTTACTTGCTCTATCTATAGTGGGATCAGTTTGCAATCCGCAAATAAGATAATCGCAGTGATTCTTTGCTTCTGCTAGCATAGCAACGTGCCCGGCGTGAAGTAAATCAAATGTGCTAAATGTTATACCTATCTTAAGGCCGTCTTGTTTTAGTTTTTTAACTTTATTAAAAATCATGTTTGAACTATTTCTTTATTTTGATCAGGCCCGGCTTTTACTAATTCTTTAACGAATTCCATATGCTTATAGGCTTCATCTAGTGCTGGGTATTTACTACGTAATTCCTTAAGTTCAGCCTGTTCTCGCTTCTGTTCTTCTATCCACGTATGCATAGCCCAAATATCTGGACCACTGCTAGTCATATCAATAGTATTATCTATTCGTTGCCAACCATTACCTATGCTAACTTCGAAGCATTTTGTAGCACCGTTCCATTGAACTGCGCCAGTGGTCGATGGCAAGTTATAACTACGGTCAACTTGATACATATTTGGTGTATTTCCTGAGAATTGTATTTTAATCATATTAATTTAAGTTTTTAGATAATTGTTTGACTATGACATCATAGTCAACTTTAAAACATCCATTCCATTTAGGTCTAGTAGATTCTATTAGTTTGATATTTGGATGATCCATTAATGCCGATTCGTCTACTCGTTCATATCCTGTATATTTTGTTCTATTCTCAATATAAAATGCACCATCGTTGTTATTAAACACATTGACCTTTGTAGAATTTGTACCTAGTCTGCCGGTGTATTTTTTACCAGATGCTAGGTCTTTCATCGTAGGGTCTAATAAAAAACTTAGCATCATTTCGGGTGAGTATGACAATACAAATGGACATCCTTTTATATTATAATGTTTATAAAAATTGAATATACTGTGTATAACTTCTTCTTCTTCCAACTGCCATCGACCGTTATTTTTACGCATATAGGGAGGATCGTTTCCTAGCAATATAAAACCGTCTATCTCTAGCATAGCCTTCATTGTAGCTGGCATTCTATAACTGCAACAACGCATGTTATTGGCGATTTCTATTATTTCTCCAGAGTCGACAAATTTATCATAGTCTATGTCAATGACAACAGGCTTAATGTTTTTGCGTTGACAGAAATTAAATGCATAATCTAAATCATGTTGATTGTATTTTATATCAACAATTACCGGAGTAAAATCCATTTTCAAATGTAATAATACTTCACAAACATATTCACTATCCATGCCGCCTGAATACAATACATACAGCTTGCCATCTTTATTGGCATACACATACTCTAAAGTTTTAATTGTTTCTTTAAAATATGTATCAGCTGGCCTAGTAGCAGGCGAAATATCAACATGCCAGGAATCTCCGTTGCCGGAAGATCTCATGTAGTTGTCAAGAAGAAAATCCATTTTTGAGTAGCCAACTTTTGTAATGTGCTTTTTGTTCTTCTAGGTTATTAGAATTTTCTGACAACATACGCTCTGCTTGATCTTTATCTTGTCTCCAGGCAGTTTCCCATGTTTTCTCATTGAATGCCCATTCATACTCAGAACTATCTTTGTTTCTATATTTGAATACATGCACTTCAGAAACATTCTTTTCTTTTTCTTTAGCAACCGTAATAAACAACGATCCTAGCTGCCATTCTATCATTACGTTAGGATAAATTGCGGCCCAGATTGCTTTACCTTGAACTTCTTGGATACTGCCCTGATTGTAGTATGTCCATACAACATCATTGACTGTTTCGAACCCTATGTTTTCATAAACGTGCTTGTGGATTAAGGGAATATGGTCAACGTCTAGGAAAATGTCCATGATATTTTTTCTTGATCCGTTGACAATATCTATTCTCTTTTCTGCCAGAATTAAGTTTGAAAAATCAAAATGTTTATCAAAGTTTATTTCTGTATCAAATAATAAGTTTGACCATTCATACACGGAGGAACTTTTTAGGTCTCTGTCGTTGGCACAGTAGTTAGATGTTCTACCCGAATTTACTGGCGTTCCATCTATTGTAAATTCCCATCCATGGTATGGACAGGATCTGTTTCCTTTTCCTCCATGGATGCTGATCATACTCTTTTGATGAGGACAAATGTTAGATACTATTTTGTATCCGTTATTGTTTACTAATACTCGTTCTTTATTATATTGATCTAGAACTAAGTATTCGTTATTTTTTAATGAGTTGGTGTGGGCTAAAAACATATAGTTATTTATTTTGATAATTTTTTAAACTACACGTTTATTGGTGTTAAACACGATGTCCCACAGAGGAAAAAATAAGCCGTAATTTTTATTAGGGTGTCTGTGGTGTATTAAGTGCCATTGTCCTGATGTAAGAATAGGAAAATTTATTTCTTTATTATGTTCTAGCGATTCTTGTAGAATTGCCGCCCATAAGTAATAAAAAACAAAAATCCACCATTGCCCGGTGATCCAACTAAAAATTATAGTAGGAACAACTTCGGTAATCCACAAGTCTAATGTGCTAGTCCAAGTATCGTTAAACAGAAATAGATTATTCCAATGCCAACCTTGCGAGCCATATCTTAGTATATGACTATGATGATCCCAATGCCATGATTTAACATAGGGCAGTTTGTGTCCTGCCCTATGTATCCAATATAAGAATAAAGTCCAACTAAGAAAATAAATTATAATCATCGAATGTTATTTAGCAACTTACTAGCACTAAAGAATTCATTAGTAAGAAGTGTTGTTTGCTTTTTTAATGCAGGCAAGTATGTATCATACTTTTCAATATAATCTATAATACGATCACAAATATCTTTACGATGAGTTTTGTAACTATCAAAATCAGTAGTCCAGTTGCCAGGGTATCTGAACTCGTCCAAATACATTTCGTGATAGCTTAGTCTATTTGGTACCATTGGAATAGCATCTAGTATAGCACCCTCATAACAACCAATGCCAAGTGTTTCTTGTAAGCTAGCACTGAATACAATCTTAGCTTCTCCTAGAATATTGTGGTATTCGTTCTTTGTAAGTTGCTGATCCTGGCAAACAATAAACTCATATTGAGGCAGTTGTTCTTTTAGGTCCCTAAAGATTTCAACTTGCTTCTCAGGAGCGATACGATGCGGGAATACAATGAGGTCTCTTTTAGTCATGCCTTTGTATGGGGCAAGAGTCTGTTCCATATACTCCATAGGCCAGCCTGTTTGAACGATGGATTCCATATCACCGGCAAGAATTTCGTTTAGGTCATCTTCTAACCAAGGATTTTCTACAGTGCCATCATTAAGAAGATTACGCACAAACATTTCGATGTGAAAATCTGTAGCAAAGTAGTTATAGTCAATGGCATGGAAGAAAGACTTTTCTGCATGACGAACCCAAGGAGCATCACCAATAAGTCTACCTAAGAAATCTGCAGGATCATAACTACCAGCATGCCACAATGCGTGAATCTTAACAGGGCAGTTAAGAAGCTCGCTCATGTATTTTAAGTTTATGATACCAGGATGCCAAGCATCAGTAAACAAAAAATGATCGCCAGGCTTAACTGCTCCGGCGCAAAATAAACGACCCATCTGCTCAACTTGTGCAGACTTATAGATATTAGTGCCGCCAAAATTAAGAAAGGCGCCAGGAGTAGTGGCACTAGGAATGTCCGTAGGACCACTGATAACTTGAACCTGATGTCCTGCTTTTTCGAGAAGTTTTGGTACATGATGTTTCCATTCTCCCGTGTAACGGGTTTCTACTGCTTCTAAGTCAACTAAAAATATTTTAGCCATTTGTAGGTGTATCCTCTGTATATTGATCCCAATAAGTGTATTTGTCTTTGGCCATTAAGTCGTGTAGTTGATGCGTCCATACACCTGGATTAGTTGCACCCCAAGTTCTATCATCGATCTTTAGTGTTGCGTTATAGTTATAAAGACTAATGTAAGGGAGTTTAACACTAATCATAGGAACAAAATGATCATTCTCGCACCAGCCTTCTTCATGTATTTCTTCGGCATACTTAACATCGAAGTCTAATGTAACCCAATAGCCTTCTTTGAGACAGCCCATGATACGGTCATCCCATGTCTTCCACTCGTCCCATCCGTTGGGATTAAAACTTTGACTGGTGCCAAAATAAATTTGTTTAATCTCTACATCTCTATTTGCTTCTTGTAGAATTTCTTCCAAAGGAGGCGTGCCTACTACAAACAATGTTTTCATCCCGTAGCAAATAGTATGTTCTACTTCATACCCGGTAAAGTAAACAATGCCTTGTCTTTCTTCTGTGTTTAATCCCATTTAATATATCCTCTACTATATCCTGCAGGTCTATTGGCACCATCTGCAAATGCATTTTGCCATTCGGTGTTTCTATTATACGCTTGTGTCCAAAAACTGTCAACATTCAATTTGCCGTCTTTGATCCATTCGACAGCCAATTCCATACACTCGATGAACAATTCTTTTCTGGGACTAGGGCGAACAGTAGTGCAGGCCTGCCACAACAAGTTACCGGATTCTTTCCTGCTGATAGCCCGTTCGACTGCGTCAATTACAACAGCATTGGCTTTTACAATGCCCTGTGTTTCTAATGCGTTGGTATCTTTTAATACAATTACAACATCATAGCCTTGCCCTGGCGTATCTAATAACGTAACGCCTTCTTTGGCCCACAAGTCTATGTTACTACGACCTACTACATCTATGGTGTAGTTTACATCGTGTAATTGTAGTGTCTTGTAAGCAACATACGCCAAGAAGCCTGTGCCTAAAATTAGCAAGCGAGGGTTATCTTCAGAAAAGCTCCGACCTTGTAGTTCTGCTATATCACCTAATACAACATTGATACCACATGCAACAGGTTCGACAATGTATTTAGGATCAGCTTCTGGCACAATAACAAACTCGCCTTCTCTGACAGGATAGTAGTCTGCATATGCAGGTTCACCGCGAGTAGCAACATAGTCTCCAACTTTAACATCAGTGAATACATTTTTGCCGACATTGATAACCTGCCCTAGTCCTTCATGACCTTGCATGTGAAGTGGCAAAGGACCAAAGTTGCCTTGCATCATAGCAATGTCGCTGGTGCAAATTCCAGTCATAATATTTTTTACAATGATGCCATTGTCGATTGTCTCAGGGCATGTATATGCTGACTCAACAAAACGGCCTTGTCCTTCTGTTACTAATATCCTGTTCAATTTAATTCCTTAATATGATTCCAATAGTATAGCATACTTGTTAACACTATGCCTAATAAAACGGCAAACGCAAGATTTGTTGCCACAGTAACCATAGTTACCGTTAACATGACAACAACATCTTCTTTGGGTTTCCTTTTCAACGACAAACTGGACCAATCAAACGTATGGTAGCATACAACACACATCACACCAATCAATGCGGCAATTGGAATAGATTCGATTATAAAACTAGCAAATACAATATACGCAAGGATTGCCAATGCTTCAACTACACCCGCTAGCCTATTAACTCCGCCGGCTTCTAAGTTAATAACTGTTTGTCCAATCATAGCACAACCGCCCATGCCACCAAAGAGTCCTGTTAGTATGTTACCTGCACCTTGCGCCATGCTTTCTTTATTAGGATGAGTTTTATGATCAGGTTTGTGTTCGTGAACATAATCATCCACTAAATTAGCAGTTAATAATGTTTCGATTAAACCAACTGCCGCAAGAATGAAACTATAAGGCAACACAATCCAAAGTGTTTCTAACGTCATAGGAACATCGGGAATGTGGAAGCTAGGCAATGCCCCGCTGATATGTGCTATATCACCAACTGTAGTGGTGTTAAAACTAAATATGTAAACAACCGCAGTTACTAACACAATACCAAACAAGCTAGATGGAATATGTTTAGTAATATTAGGAGCAACCAATACACCTGCGATAGTTACTAGAACTAAACCTAACATAGAAAACAGTTCCCATCCTTGAGTGGGAATTTGTTTAAGTTGTGCAAAGAAAATAACCAAAGCTAAACCGTTTACAAAGCCAGTCATAACACTCGGGCTTACTAGTTTTATTAGTTTGCCTAACTTGAATGCGCCAAATAAAAATTGTATGACTCCCATAAGGATAATACAAGCAAATAGATATTCTACTCCGTGAGTTACAACTAGTGCAACACTTACTACAGCTAGACTGCCTGCACCACCGCTGATTAAACCTGGGCGCCCGCCAAACAATGCAGTAACCAACCCCAGTATCACGGCGGCATATAAACCTACTAGCGGATTTACGTGTGCTAGTAATGCAAACGCAACCACTTCTGGCACCATAGCCAAGCTGGTAGTTATTCCTGCTAAAGTATTTCTAATTATATAAGAGCCTGTCATAAGTTTTCTATTTGTCGGTGAATCCAGATATCTTGTTCAAGTTGTTCTTGCCAGTATTCATTGTTATTTAGGTTTTCAATCGCATTTTTTAACATACTCATATAAGGTCCTGCAGGGCATCCGCCAAACGCAGTCATATAATCGCCTAGTTCAAATCGCACAACTTCAAAGCCCAAATCAAACTCTATGTAGAATTCGTTTTTGTTATTATTTTTCCAACTGGCAGTTAGTATCCATTTAGCATTATTACTAAACTCAAACTCACAAAAGTCATCAATACCTGTGTTATTTTTGTCATTGGCAGTAGCATATAGTTTATTGCCAGACTTATAATTTGTCAAGGCAGTGTAAATGCTTAACAAGTGAGGCATAAGGTCTCTGCTAACACCACCAAACGCTTTTGATTTATCAACAAACCAAGGCGCACCAGGCACGCCATTCTCTCTACTCCAGCATATTGTTACTTGTTTGCTATGCTTGGCCAGCTTTTCAAATCCAGACATTTCTGTTCTAAATTGATTGTTCCGAACCATCATGATCCTAGTGTCAGGATAAGCAGAGACTAACTGACGCCAGTTGTTGCTATTTAGAACGCCGGGTTTTTCAATGACTACTAGTTTAGAATGCGGAGCAACCTGCCTAGCAATCAACTCGTGTGTCCAGTTTGGCGTACCAATATAAACAATATCTAACTGTGGATGATCACGCAAAGCATACGCAACATCAGTATAAGACGCCGCTTTACCGGGATCAACATCCACTGTATATACAATATAACCTAGGCCCTTGAGCCATGAGGCATATTGTTGCCCCATGCCCAAGCCTATTACTAAGGCTTTATTCATCTATGTTTTTTAGAATTTCTTCGGCAGCTTCTTCGTCCCAAGATTCTGCGGCTTCAGCATCATTATTGTCGCCTTTGTCAATGGCTTCAAATAACATATTATGTGCTTCTGCCGTAGTCTTAAGAGTTTTCTTGCCGTTTAAGTCGGCAAGTAAAGCCTGACTGTTATCAAGTATACTATAAGGTGTTTCACTTGTAAAGACTTGATTAATCAATTCCACAGCATAAATGACATTTCGTGGAACCCAATTACTGAATTCACCTGATTTGCCTTTTTGTTTCTGCCACTTAGTAGGATCAGGTTGGAACAATACTGAGGCAGTATCAGTTAGTGCGTTAGCACGTTGAACACTTTCGATATGTTGATAGATGTTATGTGCCATCATCATAAAGTAGCTAAAACTATCCCAGCTGGTTCTACTTTCCTTACCCAACTTATTCAAGTCGCCTGGTTTGTAATAACAAACATCACCCATAGTCATACGTTCGCCGATCGGACTGCCCCATGGCCACGGATGCTTGCTACCGGCCAAACGTCTATCATCGATAGCCTTATCCATAATATAGCTAAAGCGGTTGTTTTGATGAACGTGCTGTGTATACGCTTGTCCGTAAGCTGTTGCAAGGAATGGGCTAGCACAGTCAAATGTAACTTTCATATTGGGATTAATATGCTGTTTAATGTTACGTTGAACTGCGGTTAAGATACAGGCTAATTCTAACTTACTTGTTCCCAAGAAGTGAATAACATCACGACCAGGTTCTAGTAGTTTTTCATCACGAAGTTTAATTAGACGACGTAGCATCAAATCAATGTCCTTCATGTTATTACCGCCCATAGCCCAGCCTTCAAACGGATAATGCTTTACAGCTTCATACCAAATTTCTGCGTCAACATTGTTACCGCCTTGCAGAACATTTAGGAACTTAGTTTGACCTTTACGATGTTTCAAAAAGAAATCATTGTTGAACAATGTTCCGTTTAAGCAATCATTAAAGTCTTTAAGACCTGTCCTTGGTTGATTGATAGGATTACTTGCCCAAGTTGGCAAGTCTAGCACCATGCTATAATCAGCAGTATGTTCAAGCCAGTTAAGGATAGCCATGCGTGTCTTGTCGGCCTTGCCGACATAACCTGCATCACCTTGCTTCTCCCAGAAATGCTCCCAGTCGAAGTTAATAACACCTTTACCAATTTGGAATCCACCACTGTCGCCTAAAATAAAGTTATTAGCTTTATCACGCTTTTGAATCATGCTCTCTTCAATATCACTTTTAGCAGTATCAAGTTGAGCATGTCCTGCACTATATAAAGCGTCTGGGTAATAGAAGTAGGCTTGCTCTTTGTTTAAAAAGTTAAAGCCTTCTATTCCATTTTCAAATTCAGAAGGAACACGATTAACTGGAACATCTACTCCAGGGTTATTGCGTTCCTTACTGATAAAGGTTTGGTAAAAGCCGCTGATACTAGGCAAGAAGACTGCATAGTCTTTATTTCTTGCCTGTAAATCGATTCTAGTTTTTTTACTTGTCATACATAACTCCTTTGTTGGAGATAGTATTTAGGTTTTGAATATAAAAATTAAGCACGAATATAACCGCTACCAGTATACTTCATGGTAGGAGCCAATTCCGGCCATGGGCTTTTGTATAACCCAACATGGATTTTTAATTTTTTGGGTGTTCGATCATTTGTAATCTGAACACTGACGTCATAGGTATAACTTTGTTCTTTCAAAGTAATTTCTGAAACGTCATAATCGTGAATCCACTTGTCTCCACGCAAATCGCTAAGATATGCTTGGAAAAGATCAGCAGGCAAATGCCCAAGACCTTCTTGTAAAATGCCGTCGAACAGTTCGGCAATCTTAAGCAAATCATATTTAATATCATTGATATTAATCATTGCTCTGCTAACTTGATTATGATGTTGATTCATCGTTCTAATTTTAGTTTTTGTTAAATTGAATGTGGCATCCATTTTCATTGTCCTCACTAACATCGATCCAAACATCGCGGTTTGGATATTTGCTGTTGATCTCGCCATAGAGATCTTCAGCGATCATTTCGCAACTCTTAAAATCTAATGCAAGAGTTGCACCTTTGTAAAGATTTTCCAGCCAACGCTTGAACTGAATAAACTCGATATCTCTATCGTCGTGAAACACTTCGATAGCTACTTTAAAGTGAAATATGTGTCTGTGAGGGTAGCCCAAAAAGCTAACATCATATTCATCGCCAGTAGCTAAGTTAGGATCAGTTAACGCCGCCGGATACTTATGAATGCCTTCACGTTGGAAACGCACCCAAATCATTTTACGCATTAATTAGCTCCATTTTTCAACGGAAGGAAAACCAGCTTTCTTTTCAGCAGTCGGCTTGGCTTTTGGTGTGTCAATAACTGCTGCCAACTGTTCTGTTTCCTCGTCTTCAACTGAGCCAGCAGTTTCTGGAGTATCCCCCATAACCTTTTGATGGAAATTCCATAGCTTCCAGTCAATAGCTTCTAATAATTGTTCCATGCGCTTAAGGCTTTTAAGCATGGCTTCTGCTTGCTTGTCATTCATCGTTATACTCCTTTGGTCTTAATCCAGCAATATTCTCGTTTTCATCAGGGCCTTTGTATAGTTTAAAACTATAGCCGTTTTCTTCGCCTATGATTCTAATCATATTCATTAGCATCCACAGTTTCCAGTCTGTGCTGTGCAGATAGTCTGTGTGCTTTTTCATCTCTACTAAGATAAGAGATAGGGTAGTTGCATCTTCTGCGGAAATAGAAACTTCCGGCTGTGATGCACGTTTTACTGGGGTAAGTTTTTTTGTAGTAGCCATTATCGTGTATGTCCTGGTAAAATGTAATTATAAACACCGATACCGCTATCGATGGTAATCATACAAGCAACTTGACTGAAGTGAACACGGCATTCTCCGCCCATGCCTAATTTTAGGATAGCAAGGAACTTGTCAATAGGCCATGCATAACCTTCTTTCATGTTACCTGATACATTAGTAGCAAATGTCATACGACCAAAGTGACTGCCTCCGGTATCGCTACCAAAGATAAAGACCAAGTTGCCGTTTTCTGTTTTAACAGTAAACGTTGGTTCAATGCCGCTGTAAATGCCAGCCTTTTGTGCCATCTCACTTACTTTTGCTTTAGTGGGTTCAAACTCGACGTCCCACTTAACACCTTTGAACTTACTTTGTTGTAATTGTTCGTCGATGATTTCTTTGCTCATTAAACGATACTTGTCGCTATTGCCGTCATTATCCTTGAACTGGATATAGTCAGGAATAATAGCACCATTTTTAGTAGTAGTTAAAACTTCTACTTCGCTACCGTCTTTGTTATAAAGGCCGCTGAGACCATTTAAGAAACTTAGATTGCCTAAGCCTACTTCTCCGATTAAGTCTCCGTTAGGTGACTTTAGTTTTGCGTCAAGCACAACTGTTTTCTTTTCATCGCAGGTCCAAACTTCTGTGTCAGTATCTGTTCCTGTAATTTTAGCCAGGTCGAAGAAACCAAGGCTAGCAGTATGCCGGACGATATCAAATATCGCGTCTTTCAAGTGAATATCTCCTTATGAGACTATGATAATATATTAGGAGTTAGTTGTCAAGTAATACTTCACCAAAAGTATTAATAAGATGAAGGTTACATGATGCATGAATTCTTCGGCGCCGCGCCATTGCCAATATTTCTTATCTTTGTAAGACTGTGCACCAAAACGTGCAATAGCCCAATCAACATGATAATGAATAAAGGCTTCTATAAGAACTAACCCTAAGATAAGGACCAAATCAAATTTTAATAATAGTCCTGCCACCGTGGTACCAAACGCATGGTGGAATGTGTGTATAAAACTATTTATAGAGCCATATCGCATTCTGTGAAAGAATAATTGCTCGCTTTGTAGTATATACTCACATATAAAATGTTTTAAGTTTAAAAGTATGCCAAAAGATGCCAAAAGAAAAAATGTAGATGTTACCATACAAATATTTATTTTTGCTCATTAGACAATAAAAATACTTTTTAACCAAACAGTTGATCAAATGCTGTCTTTTGATCGCTAGCACTGATATCCCATTCTAATACGCCAATAAGGTTATCTACTTTATTGTCGATGATAGTTGCTTCCATGGCTGCATGGTCAAAGGGTAATTCTTTAAACCATTCTGGCAATCGCATTTCGTCAATTGGATAAGCAATACTGGTAATGCCCATTGGATTAGACTTTAACTTACAGACAATAACTTTCATACCGTCTGTAATGTCCATACTACGAGAATCACTGTTAGCACGTTTAAATCTATTCCAGTTGATAGCTGCCATAGCATGACCGACTCCACACTTGCCTGTCTTTTGAAATACCTCTGTGTGCTTGGTTAAGTTGTTAACACGTTTAGGTGTTCCCTTTTCCCAACCCGGGCGTTCCTTAAAGGCAGTTCTAAATTCATTGATGGCATCAATGACGTCTTGTTTGTCTTGTCCACGAAGCACCATAAGCAGAATCTTTTCTAAGAACTTTTGCATAAATTCTGGAGTATCTGCTCGCTTCAAGTCTAAGCCCATGGCTTTGATTTCACCGTCACTGCCATCTACGTCTTTGCGCTTACCTTCCTTATCATAGATAAGGACTGCATAACGCTTTTTAGTAATATACAGACCTTTGCTAGCAACCACTTCTCGACCAGCTTTAATGACTTCACCAAACGATCTAGGACAGTTAAATGCACGATTCATAAACGGAGTAAAGCTAGCATTGACTTCTTCTGCTACAGCGTCATACAATTCAACAACCTTGTCTTTATTCCACTCTATTTCATTTCGTTCAATTTGCTCTTTATATATAGGCAATGCACTAAAATAACAACTGTCTGTATCACCATATATAATACTCTTACCAATGTGATTATAATCTCCAGTAAACAGTTTGTTTGTTTCACTAGCCATATGACGAGCAACACATCGACCGCTTAAAGTAGTCGACTGCCCTAGTCGTTGATCGAAGAACCTAGAACCTGCGTTAAGCAAGGCACCATATAGTGAGTTCAAGTTAATCTTTTTAACCAACTGTCGCTTGTCCCAGAACTCAAACTCTTTTTCATTATCACTACATGCTTTGGCTTTCTTTTGTAGCTCTTTACGTTCGCTATACCAACGTGCTAATAAGCCAGGAATAACACCTTGCTTTTCATAGGTAAAGATTGTGCCATTAGCAGTTAACATCCAAGGGTTGCCTTCTAAGAAGATAAGTTCATATGCTTCGTATGCACTCATTTCAGTGCTCTTACCATCTTCCCAATCGATAACAATGTCATAACCTTTGTTACGATTCATGATCTCGTCATATTCATATACGCAGAACTTGCCATCCCAGAAGTCAGCAAATGCTTCGCCCTTAGCTAACCACTCTTTTAATTCAGCTTTGGTTTGTCGCTGTCTAACTTGTCCGATAATAGTTTCTGGGCTCATGTTAAGAGCACGAAGCAAACTAGGATACAGACTGTTCAAGTCCATCGATCCGATCCATTCGTGAACACCTTTTTTAGGATAAGCAACATAAGCACCAGCGGCTTGTGTTTCGCCATCTCCTGATCTGTTTCGATCTTTAACCATCAAACCACGACTATGAGCTTCGTTAATGATAGCTTGGTCAGTCATAGCCACCGCACCTAATGTGGTTCTTAGTGTAACAGTATTAGCATGTGCCAGAACATTTACTAAGTCAATATATTGTAGCTTGGCGTCTAGTTTAACTAACAAGGCAGTATCTTGTCTGTTATACAAAATAAACTTTTCAAAGTCATTATTGTAAAGTTGGTCCAATGTGCCTTCGTAATGAACTTTAGTTTCTCCTAGTTCAATCTCTCCCACATAGTCTAGTCGGTATGTATGAAGTTCATGATAGGTATACTTGCGATAAAGTTCTAGATAGTCTAAGTGAACACGACCGACAAAGTCGTATGTTTCTGCTACCTTACCGTATTTTTCATATTCACGACGAGTAGGTTTCATATCCCAAAGACAGAAACGCTTAGTATGATCAACACTTAATATACGAGCAATTCTATTGACAGTATAAGGCACGTCATAGCCTTCACTGTTCCAACCACTGATAGTGTCGGCATCTTGTATCAAACTTAAGAAGTAGTCAAGCATCTCTGCTTCTGTGTCGCAGAGGATAGTATCCTCAAATCTAGCAACAATAGCTTCTGCTGTTGCCTGATCCATGCCCTTAGGTTTAATAACTAATGTGACTAACTTGTTAAGCCAACTACAATGAACAGAAATAGCTGTAATAGGATTAAAGGGATCGCTAGGGTCAGCATAGCCCTTAACTTTATCATAGGCAACTTCAATGTCGAAGAATGCCTTGTTAAGTTCCGGTGCTTCGCTGTTTAGGTAATTAGTTTCTAAGCAACGGTTAAGAGGCTTAATATCGCTTTCGTATAGTCGCTTGTGACTATAGATTTTCTTTTCTTTTTCAAAGGCTTTTTTAGAAGCAACTGCAACTTTGCTTAACCTTTCTCCATCGATACCTGTGTATTGTCCTTTTGGGTCAGCATAGTAAAATAGATAGTGAGCAGGATATTGACGCTCTTTCCTAACTCCATCTACTCGTTCTACTACCTTGACAAGGTCTTTGTCTTTTAAATAAATTGCGTCAACGTAACTCATAATATATTATATAGTCCTCCAATATAAATTACAACAATAATCAGCTCGACTATAAATAAACTCCATTTACGCCACAAGTATCCAAGGACCATCCAACCCAAGTTTCCTAAAAAACTTAGCCAAATGTTTAATGGGTAAATGTTATAGCTTGTTAGGGCAACACCTATGATTAAAACCAAGGTGCAAACCCATTCAAACCAAAATTCCCAAGTTTGCTTTTTTAAGAAATCGATCAACGATGACCTGCAACTTCGAGAACTTCTTCCACTTCAGTGAAAGCATTTTGTTCTTTTTCGAACTCGTTCTTATAAGCAATCTTAAGTGCTTTCTTTAGAACACTGGGTTTCATATCTAGCTCTTCTGCGATACCTTTGATGGTATCATTAAGGCCTTCATTAAGTGCGGCGACTTCGCTTAACACTTGAATACCTTCGGCAAATAGCTTTTTGATTTTTGCCTTTTCTTCGGCACTGAACATACGTGGGTCCATAATAACTCCTAAAAGTGAATTAGTATTATAGCACGTTAATAAGTAAAGTCAACTTATTTGGTAAATAAGGCAATTTCTTTTTCTCTTAGCTCTGCCAATTCTGTTTTGTGTCTACCAGAATCAACTGTCCATTTTCTAAACTCATCAACAGCAGAGTCAAAGTCACTGCGGTTAATTGCTTTTAGTAAATTACTATTTCTGAAAATTGCTATGCCGCGATCGTTGACAAATGATTCTATCGCGGCTGTTTGAGAACTAGTTAGTTTGATTTTAACCAGTTCTTTAATCAACTTTTTTGTTTCTTGCATTATCTATTTTTTAGCGTAGCAGTTAACATCCATGCATGTTTTGCAAATGCATCCTGACGTTCTGCCATCAAGTTACTTAGTCCGTGATTACCAGTTTGTTCGGCTAGGTCGTAACAGATTTTAATACTACTTTGGATAACCTGAATGTCTGCTAGTAGTTTTTGTAGCATAGAAGTAGCGTTTGGAATTTCAACTTGGTCTTCTACTTGGCTTAGTTCGCTATAACGTCTAAAGCTACCGGGAGTATATGCACCAATGGTTCTTACCCTTTCAGCAATAGTATCTACACTACCATATACCTCTTCATAAATTTGTGCAAATAGTTCGTGATATTGATAAAAGTCCTGACCTTCTACGTTCCAATGAAAATTTTGTGCCTTAAGGCTGTAAGCATAATGATTTGCTAAAACTATTTTAAGTGCTTGAACTAATTCTTCCATGTTGGTATCCTAATTATAATAATATTTATCTAGAATCCAAATCTTGTATTACAGCGATAGTATTAGTAGTAGAGTAGTTCCCTACTCTATCATAAAAAATAACTTCTTTTGCGTATTTGTGTGCTGATGAACTCTTACCTGCCCAGTCGCTACCCTTAACATAAACATCTGGTTGCCAGCTTTGCATAATAGCTTCTAGTTGTTCCTTAGTGTCAAATAATACTACACTATCAACTGCTTTTAAGTTTTCGAGATGAAACTTTCGATCTTCTTGATTATTGATAGGCCTATTAGGGCCTTTGAGTTGCGTTACTCTGCGATCAGTATCTATAGCTACTAGTAAACTATCTCCCTGGCTACGTGCAAAATTTAACAGTTCTAAATGGCCGCGATGTAAAATATCAAATGTGCCATTGACCATTACACGCTTCATCGTTGACTATCACCTTTACCAACCCTGTAATTATCTTCTACACTATCGGGGGTGCTAACTTCGATGATTACACCTTCTTCTAAACATATTAGTTGATGTGGAAGTAAAGGGGGATTATGCCAAACTGCGCCTTCTTCAAGTTCTTGACTGGATGTTTCTGCATTTTTAGTGTCAATGGTAATAACTAAGAATCTTCCACTTAGCACATACCATGTCTCATCTTTTTCAGCATGAAAGTGCATACTGAATTTTGCGCCCTGGTTAAACTTTAATAGTTTACCGCAGTATTTGTCGTTGGTTGCCCAGATGTTTTCTGAACCCCAACCTTTTGGAACAAAGCCTTCTAATCTCATGCAGATATTTATAACGATTATTTATTTTTTTGGTGGTGTAATTTTTATAGTCTGCGTTGTCGGCCCACGTGGCCCGTTGACAACAAAAATCAAAGTAGTATCAGAATTTACAATTCTTTTGCCAGTCAAAGATACAGGTTGATTATTCAATACCACTGATGTAGCATTTTGTGAAGTCCAACTTACCGTAGCCGGAAATGTCAATGTCTTTCCCATGTAACCTGTCCGTGAATAATCAACTTTTACTAGAACCTTGGTTTCTTTAGTTACTGGATTTTGCCAGTCCCTAGGACGATGGTCATTAGATGATTGCGTCGCAGCACCGGTCATTGACCATATTGGCGAATATCCATCAGTATAATCTTTAAAACACCAAAAAATGCCACTCTGACTAAAAGCCATCATACCAGCTGTATCACCTGGTTTACCATTGCTCCATTGTGGAATATCAGTGACATAAGTTACATTTGGCATAATTTATACTCCTTCGCCGCTGGCCGGCGGACTGATCTTTTTTGGCATTTCGGTTGCGGGGACATTTTTGTAAACACGTTTAACTGGGTCCCAAACAGTTTTTAACGGACCTAGCCCTGCAAGTTTTTTAAGATGTTGTATCTTTTCATCCCATTCTTCGTCGTCGTAACGATCGGCAATTTTTTCATTGCTGTCCTCGCCAACTAAACGACCTTTAAAAGGATGTTGTTTAGAATCTGCACCTAATATAGGACCTGTAGACTTAGCAGATTCTTCGCCGCCTACTTGACCAACACGGCGCTGATTTTTATCTAAACCTTCTTCTAAGTCTTGAATCTTCATTTATTTGTCCTCGGCACTTTTGCTTAACATAACCTTGCCTTGTAAGCTAGGATTATTTTTTATCATTGCTAACGCATAGTTATTAGCTCCACGCTTCCAATCAAATGATTTAGCAATGCCTTTTTGTTTGTATATTTTACCGTCAATGCGAATATACCAAGGACCGCGATCCCTGTCGATTTGTTGCTGGCGGAAATTACGTTCGAAATTAGGATCATCTTCGTGGCCTAATTCGTGTTGCATTTCAGCACGTTTGAACGCACGTTTACTTTGATCCATGTAATTCTGTTCATCGCGATCTCTAGAACTTAGTTCATCATGATAGCTAGTATATCTACTTCCCCATCCTGCTTCTGCTACTGCTTGGCTTAATGCACTCTTTTTATTCACTGTCATAGTTGGGTTTGCTTCTGCTAAATTTGCCTGTTGCACATATGATTCTAATTCATCGTGCATGATTTGTAATTCTTTAGGATCAACTTCGGCAATAATACTGTCTAAATCGCCTTCATACTCGTCCCAGTATTGTGCAAAGATAGGACTGTCATTATAAAAATATTCTATTTCATCATCGCCAGCATTGTAGATCTTTTGGTATAGTGATTTGATACTATTACCAACGTTGCCCGCGCTTTCAGCCACACCTTGCTCACGCTCTTGTTGACGCTGAGCCCAACGCAGTTTGTTGCGTTCTACTTGTGCTGGACTTGCTTTCTTTTCTTTGCTAAGTGCGCTGTCTAATGCCTTGTGTAATGCACTGACGCCGTGCTTAACAACATCCTTGGGTTTAGCAATACTATCAGCACCTAATGTTACTTCAGGTTGACCTAACTCGTAGTCATCGCGGCTACCATATTTGCTAGAACTTTTACGATCGCGGCTACCGCTGTAGCCTTGCGAATCCATTTCGTTTAGGTCATTGAATCTCATTTTGCTGCCTTCTTATGTGCATCGTCATAGACTGTGCCCACTGCACCGTCCCACTCACCCACGCCCTTGCCACCTTTTCTTGCCTGGCAAATATCGCGATCGCCATCAAAGTTGTCAGCACCTGCACGTTTGCAAGCCGCACGCCATCCGCTGTAAGTATTGTATTCTGTTTCGCCCATGTGGTTTTTAACTTCCGCAACATAACGTAAGTTTTCAATGAACTCACGAACTTTCTTTGGACGACCTTTTGCACTCTTGAATGCAGCCAATTCGTCGGCAGTTAATAAATCTCCGCCACCAGCTGCTAATGTACCTGAACTTGCGTTCCATTTTCCAACTACTGCGAATTTTTTACCTTTAGGAATAACTGCTACGGCGTTAGTTGCACTGCCAACAATTTTGCGCTCTGGGTGCATTCTTTTAGATTTATGATACCATAATCTATAATCAGTGATAGTTTCGCCTGTGTCTGTTCTCTTAACTGCGGCACTAGGACGACCTTTTGTTTTTGGTTCGGCTGCTGCCTTTGCTGCCACTTTAGCTTCTGCATCACGCTTCTTCGCCGCTGGCTTTTTATTACCCCATGAATCAAAATCGTCTTCGTCTCCGTCGTCGCCTTGATATTCACTACCATATTTGCCTTTATGGACAACACCTGTGCTAGTTTTAGTTACTGTTGTGCCCATACCTGTCTTACGACTTTTATCGTTAAAACCGTACCAATCGTCATCATCGTCGTCATAACGCTCACTAACAACTTTTTTACCTTCAGTAATTAGTTTTTTGTATGCTTGCTTTGCTTCTGTAACATAGTCGTTGACATCTCTATCGAAGCGCATGTTAACCCACTCATAAGGATCGCCATCGCGAGCCTTCATTGTACCATATGGCATTTCACCATGCATAGCATAGTAGTCATATAGTGCGTGATATAGATCTTCATCCATTTCGCCGCCCATTTTAAAGTCTTTAACTTCTTTAGGAAAACGTTGAACAATATGCTTTAGAGTTTCTGTATTACCTGCAGGCTGATCTGGACTAGCTAAAGGTGCCGCTTCTTTAACACCAGGTTGTCCGATACGAGTTGCAGCCGCTTGTGACATTTCTCCGCTACGGTCTCTGTATAGCATATTACGCATTGGCTTCATTAAGCTGTCAAAACTAGCTGGATTGGCTAGCATTTGTAAGAATTGTTCTTGTTGACCGTTTTGTAAAGACTTTTTATAAAGACCGTATATAAAACGAGCTTCTGGATATTCTAGTGTAACAGGTTCGCCAGCTAACATAATTGCCGCTTCGCTGCCGCTAGTTGCCGCATTAGCAATACTTTTTAAATTGCTAACACCTGTCATCGTGTTATTTTCGTATAGTTCGAATAATTTCATAATTTAACCTTTGTAATCGCTAAAATCAAAAACTCTCTTAAGTCTGTTATATGCTTCTGTGTCAAGGGCTTCTTTTACTTCTTCGTCTTCGCCGTGACTGGTAGTTTTTGTAAATTCTTTGCCGCCAATAGTGAACTTCTCACCTTTCTTTACTTGACGCATTGCATCAACAAAGGCATTGCGTTCTGCAATAGCGGCTGTGCTTTCTTTAGGAACTTCGTTTGCATTACCTGACTTGATCAAGTTGGCAATTTTTTGTATTTCTTGGTCGTTGCTATTTTGTAATATGTTTAAGAAACTAGTAGCAAGAACTGTTAAATCTTGTCTTGTTGGCTTGCCGGCTAAACCTCTAGCAACTGCCATACGTAGAGTTCTTGGATCAACCCCGATAGTGCTGCCTAGTTTTGCTACATTATAATGCGGCTGGCCATCTTCGTCTAAATCATCTTCGTCGGCATCGCGGAAGTTAAACTCACGCTCGTTTTCGTCATCTAAGCCGCGACTTGGAGCAATAACAGAATGGCTAGGAATACCACTGCCGCCATCGTCTGTATAGGAACTAGACTTGCGAATATACTGTGTTCGACCGCCACCCAAATCTTTGCGCTCTAAGTTGCTTTCTTTTATTTTTGCCGCAGCCTCTTGTAATCCTGCAACCATAGCAGAGTGGTCTGCTAGTTCTTGCTCGTTTAATTTGCTAGTGTCTACTTTGCTTAAACGGTCAGCAAGCTCATACATTTTTTGGATTTTAGTTTTATCCATTTTTCTTAGTATCCTTTTCTTCTGCTATGTTAGCATAAGGTTGTCTGCGGATAATATCCGAACCAGATTCTTTACGCATTGCTCTTGACTTGCGCTTACGGTGCATACGCACGAAAGGCATGGAAACTGTAGCAAAACTGCCTGCTCCCATGCCTGTTGCGTCTTCGATAAGTTCTTTAATCTTCATGCATATATTTAGCCATTTTGTTTCGAATTATCTCAACTAGAAACTTGGAAGCCTAGTTTACCATAGTTCGGATTGCCTGCATAGCCCTTAGTCTTTAACTGGACTTTGCCGTCAATCTTTGCTGGCCAAAATACTTTTGTCTTTAATTTATTACCTGTTAAGGTTGTATAAACTTGCATGAAGTTATAGCCTAGTGTTTCTAAAACAACTGGCTTTAAATTAGGCAATGCATTTTTCTTGTTAACTGCATTAATAACTTCTGTAATTGTAGCATACCAAATAACACCAGAGTCGGTGCCTGTTGGTCTGCCTTTAGCTAGAGTAGATGCTAGATCTTTAACAATAGGACCTTGGAAATATACGCCTTTTTTAGGATCTAAACCTGCTTTTATTTCGTCTATCCATTCTTGTGTCCATGGCAAGTAAGGATAGAATTTTTCATTGATATACTCTGGCATATTTTCAAACATCCAGTTCATTAACCCAAATGGTTGACTGAAAGCGGTGAACTTGTCGCTTTTAGCTTCGTCAAAGAAAGCAACTTCTGTAGCAAAACGCTTATCTTTACGAACAACATTAGGTAGCTTCAATCCTTCTAGACTAGGTGCGGCACCTTTACCTGCGGCCTTACTACTGATTTTTAAACTATGTCCATCTTCTTCGTTTTGAATAGCAAAGCTGTCTGCTAGAGGATTACTTTGACTGCGAGGGAAATATAACATCAAGTCACCCAAGTCTGTGCCTAAGAATTCATCAAACTCTGCACGTTTAGGGAAATTAGCAACACCGTGGAAAATACTTAATACACCTAAATATTCTCCTGCATATAATTCAATAGCTTTCTTTTCGCTATCCTTTAAGTATGCAGGCATATCGGGTTCTTGACCATCGGTAATTTGCTGTGCGATTTCTTTAATGGCTTTACCTATGTTTCCTACTTTATCTAGTGCAGGGTTATTTTGTATCCTGTCGTTTAATTCGCTCACTGGAAATGCGCCGCCTGAACTTAACAAATCTAAAACGTTCTTAGATTCGGGATCAATATCTTCACCACTAAACACATCAGTTGGTTTAACAGCAATAGTTTCTGCTTCTTTACCGCCCAAGCCAGGAGTTTTCTTTAATTTGTTAATGCTGTATTCTTCACCGTCTGTAGCCAATAACTTAACATTATCAAGTTGCTTACTAGCCGCTAACTTTTTCAATGATGGTAGTTGACTCTTGGCAATAACTATTTCTGCACCTGCAGGGGCAGTTAATGGAAACGGTTTTCCCAGTTCAATTTGACTAAAAAAGAATTCGGCACGTTTTGCGTCTTTCATAATGCCCTGAGCCACAGTGCTTGATTCTAATAATGCTTGTTTAACTTCAAGTAATTTCATAATATATTATTTATTCGTACCTTGGCGTGACAGAGACTTCTTGTCCTTGATGTTGTTGCATAAACTCTGGACTACGTTGTGTTAGCCATGCACGAGCTTTTTGGTTCGCTTCGCCTTGTGTTTCTGCTTGAACTCTGAATACAACTTCGTCACCCATCTTCACATCCCAGTAACCTGTAAAGCGTTGTTGTGCTTGTCCCGGAACTGTGGCTGTTCTTGCGGGTTGTGTATCTTCTACTGGTTCTACCTGATAGTTGCCATCAAAGTTATTTTCGTCCGCCCATATTCTTGCTAAGAAATTGGCTCTTGTTCTGGTGTTGTCGGCAGGTCTGAAACGATAAACTTCGCGATTCAATCCGTCGACAATTTTCCATTGTCCCGTCGGACTTGTTTGAGCACGGCCAGCGTCACTTGTAGTTTGTTGCACTGCACGTTGACGTTGCAAGTCTATAGTGCTACCCGGTAAAGCAATTTCTCTAAATCCGTAGTTTTCTGTATCATGCGGAAGGCCGTTGACGTCTAACCATTGACCGTATTTTCTTTGAGCGTCTTGTTCAGTATTGGCAATAAACACCATCTGTCTACGGCCATTGCTACGGCTAACGATTTCATAGTTAGCATCACCTGTTTGATCAGGCCAACCTAACCGATTTTCATAGTCTGTTTGTGACGGTGTATTAAAATTACTTCCGGTTGCAGGTTGTTCAGGTTGTCCACGAGTCATTTGTGGATCGTAATGGACATCGACAGCCATGCCGGGGTGGTCTTGTTGCCACTGTGCCATCACGACGTTAGCATCGTCAACGCTGGCTGCGTTGAATCTAAACAATGGAACGGGAGGATTTTCTCCTCGACGAGCAAGAATGAAAGAACCTCGTGGATTAGTTTCTCGACTACCGATATTAGAACTGGGTTGTCCTATAGCTTGTGGTTCACCTACTGTGGCCTTAACTGGACTTTCGTCATATGGCTTAATAGGTCTAATATCAGCGGTGCTAATAGTGGCTGCTTGAGAGTCTGTTAAGCCCCATTCATCTACGGCAACTTGTTTAGCAACGGCTTTATTTTTAGCAACAACTTCCATACGCTGTCCATTATAAGGAACGTTCCACCACCATAGTTGTCCACCTAGCGGATCCTTGGCAAGTTTTCTGTTTAACTGTGCCTGTTTAATGAAACTTCGTAGTGCAGCCTTAGGTATTTCACCTGCACTATACTTGGCAAAATATTGTAAAGTATCTGAGCCATCATTGCTTGGTGCTAACAGTTTGTATAACTTTTTAGCGTATTCTTCTTTGTATTTTGTTTCATCAACTGCGGCATCTAATGCTACAACAAAACGTAATAGTGTATTTTCGATCTTCTCGAAGTTTTCGTCTAACCAATCGCCACCAGGACTACGGAATTCAATGTAACCTGATTTGTTGTTGATACTAGTATACTTGCTGGTAATACCATCGTGAATAATTTTTGCGGCAGCAGTGTTTAAGTGTTCTTTCATCTTGCCTAATAATATTTCTGCCTCATTAGGTTTTTGTTTAATATGATTTTTAACAATACTTAATGCACTCTTACAGTAAGTATTGCCTTGACGACCAAATTCTCTCAATACATACTCGTCGCCTAATAAAATTGCCAACTTAACATAGTCAAGTTTCGAAGATTCTCCTTGCCAATTTGGAACACTAACGTTAATATGTAAGCCTGTGGAACTGTTTGTGTAACATCCTGTTCTACCTGCCCATTGTTTAACTAAGTTTAAATCAGCAATCAATTCGCTAATAGGCATAGGAGGGCTAACAAATTCTAGACCTTGATCTCCTGCATCATCACCCTCTAAGCTACCGTCTGGTTCAACAACATAAGCATTTGGCTCACGTCTGCCACCGTGATAACTAGCACTGAAATTTACTTTCTTGTTTATAAACTCACTGAAATCATCAGCAACTTGCTGTGCATTAGCTTCGCCGTTACCATAGCCATTGCCGTCGGATTCAGTCCAATGCGGCCATTCGATATCATAGTTATTAGAGATATCACTCATGGCAGTATGACCTTCATATTCTAGCCATTCGCGCTGTGTGTCGGGATCGTTTTGTATTTCCTGCCACTGATCAGTTTCCCATTCTTCGTAGGCTTCATCATACTCGCTGCCCATGTCTGCTAATATTTCATCAATCTTTTCTTTGACTAATTCATTATAACGCTCTAACACCGCTTCTTCAAATTCTTCACCGTTAACACCAAACTCTGGAGTATCTTTACTAACTTCGTCGGTTGCTTGATCTCTGAGGTCGTCAGCAAAGTCTCTATCGACTAGATCTTTAATAGCATCATAAGAGGCTTCGCCCCAGGCTTCTTGTTTCTTTTCACTTAAGAAATCACTGTCATAATATTCGCCTTCGATTTCATCCATAAGACGTTCAACTGCGCGGCGACCGTTATGTTCCCCATCATGGAAGAATCTTCTAATGTCATCAAAGTCGCTGATGCTTTCGTCTTGATCATAATCTGGTTCTGGTTCAAAATAATCATCGTCATCTAAACTACCTATGTTAGGAACGATCATTTCAAATTCCATACCAGCACGAGCATCAATGCCTGCAGATAGCTGACGCAGGCTACTAGGACTCATGTTAATTTCATTAACTAATTGTTCAAGTATTTCAGTGTATTTCATTTCTTCTTATGCTTTCGAATTCTGCGTTCTTGACGTTCTACCCAATCAGCACTTGGCTTGCCTTCGCCTTTAAAATAGACTAAGGGACGACCTTCCTTCTTACTTACTATCGCCCATCGCTTATGTATTTTGCGAAGGTATTCTAATAAATTTGCGGCTTCTTGTTCTGGATCTAACTCTTCTTTTACTTTATTTGTAATAGGAGTAACTTTTTGTTTTTTAAGCCATTGCTCGTAATCCCATTGGCTTCTAAATTCTTTTTTATGAGTAGCTTGACTGGCTGTTTTATTTTTATCAAACCATAGACGTTGCTGTGTAATTTTATATGGGTCGCGTGCATTTTCGTCGCCAGCAAAATAATCACGCATAGTAGACAAACTTGCTTCAGTTACACGCAATTCATCTGCTGGCCAACTCATATAACTGTTGCCGTTTTCATCACCTGATTGGACAACAAACACACCGGGTTCATTGTCGTAGCCTTCGTCCTGTCCGATTTCCCAACCAGCGGCTGCAAGTATTTGCTCTACTCTAGGATCTTCGTCGCCGTTAAACCACTGTGCGGCCAACTGCTTTAATGTGTCATCGTTAAAGCCATCATCTCCGCCGCCTGGAGGAGCAAACTCATTCAATGAACTTTCTGCAACTGCTAAACGTCTATCGAATATCTGTTTAATCTTCTTTAATTGACGACTTTGCGGATATAAGTCTTGTAATATTTCCATCTTAGTATTGTCATCACCGCCAGTATATAATTCTCTAACTTGACTGCCGCTGTAAACTGGGTTACCTGCAATACTAAAATCATGTTTTTTAGTTACATAAATGTAAGCATGTTTGCTAAAAGGTTCTGTTCCCTGAACGCCATGCCATGGCTGATAATAACTCACATCGGTGGTCTTCATAGGATCACGCTCACTGCGAACGATTACTAACACATCACGCTCGGGATTAAAATGTTTTAAAACTTCTAAAGGATTTAATGGAGTGCTAGTAACTTTACGACCGTTGTCATTTACATAGCTCATTGTGCCTACTTGAACAAAAGGATCTTTTACTCCTGCTTGTTGTGCTAGGAATTGTTTTTCTTTAAATTCAAAAGGGCGTTCGCTAGTTACATTACTGGCAGCAACAAAAAAGCTAGCTCCGGGAAAAGCGGCTTTAGCCTGTCTATAACTGCTCATGTGTCCTTCATGGAATGGCTGGAAGCCTCCTCCATAGACTACAATAATGTTTGGTTGTTTAAGTTCTAATAATCTCATCGTCCTGTCCAAACTGCATACAATCCGGTATCCGAATCGTAATTACTGCTATATACTTTGTTTAATCGTGTATCAACATAGGCTTTTAGTTCTTGTTTAGTTGTATCGGGTTGAACATCAAATGCAAAGTAATGATGATATCTGTCTCCGCCTATATATTGTCCACCTAGCTGTCCCATGATAATATCAATCTTTTTTTCCGCCTGAGCATTTTTATTGTCTACCCATCGACGATCTCTGGCGTTATTAACAGCATCCGGATGGATAAACTCTAAGTCATTGGGATAGACACTGAAATAACCTTTCATTTCAACCCCTGGTATTTGACTCAAGCTCATCCAGTTTTTGCGGCCGCCGGGTGTTTGACTGCTACCTGCAACTAATGGAAGTTTCATAATAGTCAATACAATACCATATAATGCTTTAGCCAGACCGCCTCCACGATAATCTTCGTCTACTGTAATTGTTCCGACTTGGACCGCACCTTTAAGCGGAAAACTACCAGCATGATCTAGTGTTAATTGGGCTATAAGTTTGCCCGGTGCGTTATCAAATTCTTCTTTTCGTCTAGCATTTCTTTGTTTCAAATATTCTAATCGACTGGCCCACTCACGGCTAGTATAATAACTAGGACGTTCGGGGTTTATTGGAGGTTCTTTATATTCTCCCTTACCAGACTTATCCCAAAGTTTAACAATATACCCACCGCCTTTTTTTGTTATAGAATATAACAAGCCGCTGCCACCTGGAAGTTTGCGTATGATTTTTTCTTTAGTATAACCTAGACCTAAATAATCTTTGCCGCCTTCAAAGCTGCTTTTGCTCAGGCGGCCAATTTCGTCTAATTTAAATTCACTTACTTTCATTTGCGTCTTGTTTTCAAAAAGTTCTCACGACTAAACTCGAGTCTGTCTACAATCTTAACTGCTTCCTTACCGCCTTTGCCCAAATGGTCAACAATAACAACACCTTCTTCGGGCTTAACATCAAAGCTGCCATCAGGACGAGCAATAAATGTATTGATCTGTCTAATGGCCGCATAGTGTTGCTGAAGTTTATCCTTAACACTTTGAATAGCCAAGAATAACAAGTAAACGTTTTCTATATTGTCTGTATGTTGTTTAACAAAGTTTAATGCTTCTTCTTGCGCCGCACGTTTGCGATCTTGTCCTGCTTGTGTTTTTAACTTAGCAATGTCTGCGGCTAATCGTTCACTTAATCGTTGAACAAACTGTGCTACATATACTTCAGGACGATCCATTTGTCCAGCACGAACCATCTTGTTAATATCAATCTTAATTAAGTCGCGAATGCTATGGCCAGCAATAGTAGCTTCGATCCATTGGAAAGTTTCTTGGCCGATACCTAGTAGGAAATTGTGCAATTCAGCAATAGCAAGTTCAAGCTCTAAACTTTCCTTACGAGTTAGTGTTACACTGCCACTAACATCTTTAATACCTGCATCTCGATACCATATGTAAGGACTTGTACCTAACTCTCCAACGTCAGCACCAAAACGTGCGCTCATATCTCCTACAGTAGGGCCGCCTTCGTAGGTCGTATGGAATACAATGCCTACCTTGGCCTTACTCATACGGTCAGCAAGCGGACCTTCTGGGACAGCATAAGTTAATAGGTTAGGTTTAAAAGTCCAATAACGAACGCCATCAATGTCTTGCCATCCGCTGTCGCCATCTCCTTGCGTCCACAGCAAATCACCCTGTAGAATTTTATCGCCATAGTTTAGATCTTTAAGATAGTTAAAGGCTAATTTTAATTTGCCACGAAGAGGAGCATAATCAACCTTTTCTCCGTTTTTAATCTTGTCGGGTTTAACACGGTCAACATCACCGGGTTTATATATTTTGTTTTCTTTAGTGCCGCTGAAAATACCTTTGTCGCCCATAACAAACTGGCCTGTTTCTGGATCTGTGCCCACAAATACTGCGGGACTTCCATCCCACTTTTTAGTAGCAAAATAGCGGCCATCAGTTTGACCGTGCAATAATCCGGCGGCACCTTCGATATAGCCAATGGCTTCTACAGCACCTTGATAACCACGATTCCATATTTCATCGTCGAGGTGCTCTAAGTGCGTATTTTTACCGTCTATTGTTTCTGTAATTAATTGTGTAATTTTCATGGCTTAATTCAAGTATTAGTGTATTTACCTGAATTAAACCATTTAATAAATTCTGCTTGACCAGCGTTAAGCGCACCTTCCCAGGTGTTACCTGCTTCGCTGTCAGCATTATCGCTAATCCATTTCATGCTAGTCCATGGGATTTTATGTAAGTCACAGACTTTAGCAATGGCCCACAACTCCATGTCTACAATATCGCAATGATCTCTGGTCCATTGATCTGGATCTGTTACAAAGTTATTGCCGCTACCACAACGAATACCTGTTTGACCACTTTGATAATACAATATGTTTTCGCCTAGCATAAAGCCACGTTCACGCAATGGCTCACAGTTAGCGTCACGTTGACAAACTGCGGCAATACTGTTTAAACCCTTTACATTTTTTAATGCCCCTGCTGATCCATAGTTAATAATTCTATCAGGATTGTATTGCACGATAGCATCATACGTCATCATGGCAGCATTGCTTAATCCTACGCCTGTATAAACTACGGGACAATCTACTAATGTCGCATCTAACTCTTCTGGTAGTGCTACTAAAATAACTGTTTTCATCTTTCTACAAAGGCCTTTTCAACGACAAATTGTCCTGGTTCTCGTATGCTACCTTCTTGCATACCTTGTGCTCGGCACCAATCAGCAATCTGATGATTAAATTCTAAATTACCGCACACCATTATTTTATCTTCTTTTACGTCAATGGGCAAGTGACCCATAGCCAATTGAACTGTTATTCTGTGTTCTCCTTGCCCTGTTAATATAGGACGATAATCTAATACTTCATTAACCATTTCGTGTAGTTCACCGTCAACGGGGTGGTCTTTAAATGCTTGAGTTAAATCTTCAGTATATGCTAAATCTTGTGCGTCACGAACACTGTGGACAATGTGAATCTTTGTCCATGTTTCTAATGTGTCTAAATCACGTATAAGACTCATAAAAGGCGCAAGTCCTGTGCCGGTAGCCAACATCCATAGTTCGCCGCCTTTGTTTAAAGCACTATTAACTAATGTGCCTGTGCATTTAGGCATGATGATAATCTCGCTGCCAACTTCTATGTGCTGTAATTTGCTAGTTAGTTCACCGTCGGGCATTTTAATGCTAAGGAATTCTAATTCTTCGCTCCATGGCGGACTTACTACACTATAAGCTCTTAGAATTCTTTTACCTTCGTGCATTAATCCAATCATGGCAAATTCGCCTGCTTGAAATCTAAACGCTGTATTACGAGTGCATTTAAAACTAAATGTTCTATCACTCCAATGATGTATCCAAGTTACTTTTTCTGTAAACATAATTAGGTCAAAATAAAAGCTCACTTTGAGCATGATCTGGCGTAATCATGATCTAGGCAGCAGCCGCCTATTTGACGCCTATAGCAACTAGTGCTATTAACCGTTAGCGACAACGGCCCTAAGGTGGGTTCTTTAAAATATTTAGTTATGCTTTCACAGCAAAGAAGGATGCAATTATAAGAGAATATAATAGAAAAAAGTAAAAGCCAAAAAAATACCATATTGCTAAAAAGGAAAGAACCCAAGCAATATGATATATTTCAAACCACCAAGGTAAATCTCGATTATTCGCACCAGCTTGTTTTTGCTTCGCCATAATACTCACGAGCAAATCCGTTAGCAATTAGCATACTACGTAGGCTCTTGCCGTCTAGTAAAATATCACCTAGCATACGCCCGCCATATTTGTCCCAGTCCATAATCATAACTTGGGCAACACGGCTTTCGGTGATGACCTTTTTAGTAAATGCAGTAGCAGCCTGTCCACGAGCATCTTCGCTTGGACATTTAGCACGAAAGCCTTTTTCAGGCGTATCAACACCAAATACCCTAACGCTCATTTTCTTTGGTAAAGGATCAGGAGTCCATGGTGTAGAAATTTCAACAGTGTCACCGTCTACAACACGGTTGATTTTCCAATCATAGACAACGCCGGGTTTTTGTTTAGGTGCTTGTGCCAAAGCTAATGCTGGCACTAAAAGTAATAAAGTGAGTAGTTTTTTCATATAGCTATTTATTGCCAAGCAACCATTTTGAATCGTTCGTTTGGTATGCCAAAGTATTCACACTTCCAACGACTCTGTGCAAAAAAATCTAAGTGATGCCATTCGTCTTTTCTTTTTAGAATTTTCAGCGCGGCATCCTGCCAATCAATGGCTAGCAATCTAGGCTCAATAATTTTTCTTATGCACTCTATTTCGATATAGTCAAAACTATCCCATTCCCAATGTAATATTTCAAATGCTGTTCCACTACGGTCAACATAGTCCATAGAGAAATCTAAGCCCCATTTAGATCTTAAGGCTATAACTTTATTAAGTAATGGCAAATCATATGCCCATTGTTTTAGTTGAGTAAGTGCTTGGCCAGCATAGGCTTTGCGCTCAAATAAGTTGCTGTGATTTAAAACGGCACCTTCTATTTCGGGATCTTGTTTAAACCAATCTTCTTTTAAGCAACGTATATGTTCCCTGTGCTTTTTAGGTTTTGTATAATTGCCGTAGGCAAAGTGCTGTTCGATTACAGTTAAATCGTAACCATTTTGATCAAATAAGGCAACGTCTTCTGCTGTGGGCAGATAAACTAATTTTGCAACAGGCATTGTCCAAAATGGTTGCGGATTAAACTTATTGTCTGTTAATCTAATTACCATTTTCTGCAAGACCAGTAGCGAGCTTTTGTTCTAGGTCCTGGATTTGCACAGTTATGACGGGCACGGAAACTCTTGCGGCGCTTAGGGTTAGACTTTTTAATACGCATATTGGGATCACCGAAGTTTACTTTTTTAACGTTGCCTGTACCAGGATCTCGAACGTAGACTTTAAATTTCTTAACATCGCCCTGCATTGGCTTGCCTAGTGCAACCTTACGGCCTTGATATTCTGCTTCGTTTAGTTCATCTTCTTTGACGCAGTTGTTTACTCTAACTCCGCCTTTCATTTTAGTGCCTTGCTTCTTATAACCATCCCAGCACTTGGGATCTAACCGTTGCTTCTCTTCTGAGACACCTTCTCTAGTCTGCTTAGGACCTTTGCGTTCTTTCCATTTTTTATCTGTGGAACAATAATAACGGCCATAGCTTTCTGCTAATAGCGTAGCACCTTGACGATTGTCTGTTTCTGCAATAATCTCGCCATCTTCAATAGCAGTAATAACGGCTTCAACTATTTCATCACCTAGTTCTATTTCTAGGATATCGCCAACTGCTGGCTGTTCTAATTCGAATAAACGCATAATAAAAAACCCCGACTAATCTTATATTTAGCCGGGGTTGATTTAAAATGAATTTAAATTATTTCTTTGTAGTTGCTGTATAAGCCTTCATTACACCTTCACCAAACTTAGTGTAATCAAATTTGCTAGCATTTTGAACTGCTGTTACAGTTTCTTTAGCAACAGTAGTAAAAGCATCAGTGCCGGCTTTTACTGCTTCTTTTGTGTAGGCGGTTTGTGCATCAACGAAGTTGATTAAGGCTGCTTTAACAGTTTCGTTAGTTACGAATGTATTAACGAAAGTTTTCTTACCAGTTTGAACTGTATCGATAGTTGTGTCTAATGTAAACATAATTTCTCCTTTAATAAGCAAGTTTACTTGCGATCTTATCATAAGCATCGCGTATCACTATTTAGTGATTATAACTGAAAAAATGTTGCATTGCAACATATTTTTCTAGTGTTTGGTCACTAATTTTAACTGTGCAGATCTACCAAAATTTGTCGAACAACTTCTTTCGACAAAGGTTCGCTTTTACCTTTGATGATCCTGCAGAGCAAATTAAACCAAATTCTAGCACTTTTGTCTGGATGATCGTCTGTAATGCCCGCCAAACTTTCGCTGTCTTCATACTGACCAAACCGAGCGTTGTAAGCTTCGTGCAGTCGCATCTTAACACTGTCACCAACAGGAACTTGATTATTTACTTTAAGAAAAGCAACAACCGCAGTAGCTCTATCCATGATAGAACCGTTCCAAACAAAAACGTCATCGATAACTTTAGCAGGCCTACCACTAAGGTGACTGATTAGTTTGGCCTGACTGATTTCAATATCCGAAAACACTGCCGTCGAATTCATAATTAATATCCTCTCGTTCGATAATTGCAATAAATTCTTTTGGATCCATAACATATCCATAACCTACATACTTGGCATAACGTGCAAGAAATGCCTTGGGATCGTAGTTATTAAGAATCAACTGCTTAGTTCGTGCCGCTTCTACACCAGGACCATATGGCTGTAATTCACTGTCTAGAGCAACTTGGCAACAGGTAAAATCAAAACTGTCAAACACATCATTGACGGTGGGATAATATGCACGACGAATTAGCTGAACTTTGTAGTCGCCTACTTGATATGTTGTGGCGTTTTCGCTGTTGTAAGTTTCATACATTTCATAGCCAAATGCATCGTTTAGTCTATTTCTACATTGTTCTAATTGAAACACACTTTGAAACCATACGTCAATGTCGTTAAACATTTTGTCATTGACTACTACCTGTCTACCACAGCCGCCGGCAATCCACGGCCCTGAATTATGCTCGCTTGTTTTGTAAATTATGTTTACAATATTTTCTAAACTAGCTTTGACCTTTGGCCTGTTACGATCAGCATCCTTATTTGTAAATGCACCAAAGTCGAGAATTAAGTCTTTAAAGTTAATAGCCATTTTTCTTACAGTGTTTATAAAGCATTACAAAATATGCGAATTCGCGAGGACAATGATCAGGGTTGGGGATCTTGTCCCCAAACATTTCTAACATTTCCTCATATATTTTTAATGCTTCTTGTTCTGTCATTATAACAGTTCTGCCAATTTAAAGCTAGCGAGATTTTTACCTTTACTCTCGCACATAATGTCAGCCCACTCGTTATGAGTGAGTGCCCATTCATTTACAGCCTTGTTCCAATAAAAATCACTGTGGGCTCGGAGTTTTTGTTTTTTGTGGCCTCCGGCAATGAGTCCGTGGTAGTCTGGAAGTGTATCATCATTGTGACCAACCAAAACATCTTCACGACTGACACTGTAATGAATAGTAGGCCTGACACCACGCCAGCTATCAATGACAGCTTTAACCCGGGGGTCCATAGCACTGATGTATTCGCCCGTTTTACACCAATGGTGATGAATATCCAAAACGATAGGCACCAAATCACCAAGCTCAAGACAAGTATCAAGTCCATGTGTTATTTCCTCGTTTTCGATTGTAAGTGTGTTACGG
>JACCDO010202908.1_pt1 | contig 39557 bp, 36 predicted proteins | sample 7446101 | NCBI WGS metagenome assembly JACCDO01 (sample SAMN15323440, study PRJNA562643) | freshwater metagenome | isolation source: river surface water | place: USA:Blue River Watershed | collected 2017-08-16 | reverse complement strand
GAGGAGCAAGAGGAGGAGCAAGAGGAGGAGCAAGAGGAGGAGCAAGAGGAGGAGCAAGAGGAGGAGCAAGAGGAGGAGCAAGAGGAGGAGATGGTGTCGGACGCCCAAGGGTTTCATCTGAATTTCGAATTGATACAATTGATTCTTCAAGTGAATTTTCACTCACAGTTGATTGCAAAGGATGTATTCTAAATAGTTTCTTTGTAAAATATCCAACCCACGATGTTGTAGGATTCTTGAAAATTTCCCGCGAACCCAATAGCAGATTCGTAAAAATTCCTTTTGAAAGAACATCCAATGTAATGAAAATATCAATTATAATGCTTCTACTTATGTATCCATTCTTGAAAAGTATGAATGAAATTGGATAGAATATCCAAGAACATGCAATGATACCAACAATCGCACGGTAAATCCTGTAACGAACTGAGTCTCTGTAGATTGATGTGGGCGGATGGTTCTGTCTGTCTGATTTTCCATTTAGAAATATTTTGAATTTCTTCACAAATATACCCATTAATGTGCAATAGAATATGCTTACTAGACCAAACAATACATATGTCGCGATTTTGTCGACCACTATATATGATGTGTATCCACACATAACCATGCACAAATCCAGAATTGTGATGTAAATATATTGTGTAATTGGAATGTTCACAAGGCGTCCTACATTGATGAGAATCAGAGGAGTCACAAGAAGCCATTCAATGAAAAATAGACGTATAGATGCCGGATTGCCTACCAATACCATTTCCAATATTTGAATTAAATATATAATGCACGGCAAAAACGTAATAAGATGGGCATAATAATAGTATAGTTTATCCTTGTAATTTCCAACAAACCTGTTTGCTAAACGAAGTTGATAGAGTGTTAGAGACCCCAAAATTCCGATTCCTATACTGAATGGAATCACATCTTCGGACATACCATTGCCTCTCTATTTGGTAGTCACTTTAGGCAAATGCCTTTTTGTGGATTAAAAAGAGGGCACCGAATCCCAACAAGAGTATAAGGGAATAGAGAGTGCGCGTGGAATTTCCTACAGACATCCATACAAAGGCCATGAAGATTAGGAGTCCAATCGCCATAACAAAGTCACCAGGACCGTCAAAGGGTGAACGAAAGCCCTCTTTCTTTCCTTGGCGAAATCGTTCGGGGACCGGTAAATCGTACTTGGTATCGGCAGCGGCTTGATTTTGTACCATCGTAGCGGTCTTTACAAGCTGGAGAGGATGTGTTGGGTCATTGATGGATAAGGAGTCGGGTATGGGAAAACGGGGATCTAACACAATGCTCGTGGCCATCTGGGAAGGTTGCGGTTTTTATGGCTTGCGTAAATCCTTGACCAAGGAAATGGACTCCGGCAACACCAACACGCCAACTGAAACCGCAACCGCAACCGCAACGGCAACCGCAGCAGAACCCCGCTCCGAGAAGGTACGCCGCCTTATCAACGAAGTAGAAGAGGCCCTACGCACCAAGACACCTGCCCAGGTGACTGCCGACTTTGCCGATTTCCAGACCGAGTTCCCCAAAATCTTTGAAATGGTACTTACTCGCACCTATCCACGTGATATACTGGATATGATGCTGCGACAGCTGGGGAAGATGGAGACAGGTTCTACATCCCAACACAACGCCTCGGTTGCCGTAGGTGGTGTGTTGGTAGACAGGTTCGTGAAGCCCCAGCTGGCTGGTGTGCCTCCCACTAAAAAATAAAAACATTCTTGGCCCTTTTCCATAGCCGTCATGTCCAACATTGCGGCTATGAATTCAATTATTGTTGCGTTCGGCAATCTATTGGTTACAGATAACTCACAATATGCCGAATCATATCCACAGGTAACAAAGGATGTTTCCAGAGTTCAGCCATACAAAGACGTCGTTCATAAAGACGTCGTTCATACTCACGAGCTGCATCGGTCAGAGGATTTAACATGAAGCGAGAGACAGTCGCACTATCCGGAATTTCCTCTAGAATCCATTTCAGAATACCCAAGGGTGCTCTAGGTGTGTAGGCAAATGCTTGGACTTGTTGGACATGGTCCCATCGTTCAGAATCAATTGCCCAAATTTCACGCAGAGTTTTTGCAGATAAATACGGATTCTCAGAAATTAGGGAAAGGTAGTGTTTCATAAGGTCCCAGTTCTGTCGTACAAAATCCGTGGTTAGCAGAGGATGATGGGCAAAACATGTAGCCATGACATTCAACCAATCCCTTTTTTCGCTAGACCTGTGCAAATGAATAAAACGCACAATATCTTCAGGTGTTATCGATGGATACTTCCAGCTGAAATAATAATGCCAGTCATGATTCGGATTTGCAAATAGAATATCCGCTGTAATGTTAGTGTTCGAGGATAGACCAATGAAAGACCAGGGAATATCTGGATTGGCTTGAACATCCGCCCAGGTAATTGTGGGATTTCCACTAATGGTATCTATGTATATATATCCTTCATTCACAAAGGCCATGTTGGCCCGTACAAAATCCACCGTCACAAAGGGCTTTTTGAACCACTTGGAACTAACATAATCCTGACGCACATGTTTACCAAAGATTGTGCTATATTGAAACTTTGTGCGAACGGGGTCTTTCTGTTGTTCCGAAATATCATATTCAGTTTCCAACATTTCCAACAAATGCTCCCAAGAAAGATTGGGGTTGTCGGCAAGTCGTGCATTGTTGTACAGAAACGGAATAAAAGGTTTCAGATCTTCCCAATGAAAGGAGGGATTTGCACAGAGTTCTTCTTTCGACCAAGGTTTCGTCGGATAGTCACGGACAATTGCAGGAGTGATAATGGGATTGAATGAAAGAACTGTATAATCCCAGGGAATGTCTGGATGTGCCTGAATGATATCCCAGGTGAGTAGAGGATTCCCACAAAGATTTTGGATAAGTTTTTTGTATTCATATGAATTTTGGTAGTGTTTCAGAAGTGCCTGAACTGTGGAAAACCACTCAGAACGAAAGGACTCATGGACCATTGTTGGAAGTTTGGGAAATGGAAAAAGCACGTTAGGTAGGTTCAGACAAACCGTTAATTCAATTTTTTAAGTATTAAGACCAATTCGGCATTCTCACTAAAAAACATATCATCATCGGCTTTAATCCGTTCCGCTACCACTATCAAATCGCGAATCCCGAAATCCCTGAAACGTAATGGTGGACGGCACTGCAGTCCGCGCATACCACGAATTCCCCTGAAATCCTATCGACGGCGAGATGATTTGTAGGAGGTCCTGGGTTTCCCGCGTCACATTCCGCTCCATATCATTCGCCCATGAGAGCGAATAGGGCTCCCCAAACTCCCTACACCACTCCAACGACCTCCTTATATTTTCGCGCACCAGTGTTCGAATCCGCGGGAAATCATGGGCATGTATGAGGTCCAGAGTTTTCCGAATAATCTCGTATTCCTGGTGTTCCACGCGCTCCTGGAAAGCCAATAGCATGTCCCGCCATTCACGCCATTCGGCCGTCTCTACATCGACCAAACGACCAGTCCACTTCCTCTCTTCTTGAACTCGTTGTAGGAACGCCACGGAATCCTCGATATGCGATAAACGACCCTTGCCGACCAGGTATCGTTCGGCATTTCCAGCACGGGATGTACGCGGCTTCACAATAACCCATTCGCGAAAACACCGCGATACAATCCATAGGAGGTCCAGAGTTGCCGGCTCCACTGTATCAAAACACTTGATGACCAGACACCCTCCAACACAAAGAGTCTGCAGACCAATCAGGCATTCAGCCAAGAGGAGCGGAAAGATATTGTCCTCCTGCGCATTGTAGTCCGCTGAGAAATCGAATCCACCGTCGGCCGTATATACATGTGCACCTTTCGCAATTTCCACAAAAGCGTCCTGATTCATACGAAGTAGAATATCACCCGTTCCATCGGCTCCCTCGTGAATTTGGATGGCCGGCCGCTCCGCCAGAAACCGCGATGCCTTGCGCCAACCCGGAATGTTCCGCGCATCCGACCGTAACGTAATCGCATCTGTTTGTGTTACTTTCCATCCCAGAGCCTTGGCCTGCTCCCAACACGCCTCTATGAAGCCGCCTGGTCCCTCCGCGGCATGCGCCGTCTTTAGACCACCGTCGCGAGTTACAAGGGGTGCTAGTTCCACACCGAAGCGCATGCGTCGCCAGAGTTCCACCATCTTGAAATAGGACCGGGAGAGGGGCTGCCGGGTCGCCACCGATCGGGACGACCGGCGATTCCAGGAGAGGAATACATATTCGTAGGGATTGGTGATTTTCTTGAAATCGTCCCATTGGGTTTCGGTCTGAATATCGTTCTTGACTTGTTGGAGTGCGCGACCTTCGGGAGTCATAAGGGTAATATGAGTCTCCTTCCAGGGGCGCACCCACCGGTGTAGGGCCGGTCCTCCATTTCCTTGAATCTCCATACCCTCTTCGGAACAAGCGGCGATCGCCTCACTTTTGGTGGCGGCATCCTCTTCCTCTTCATCACCGGTGTCGTCTTCAATATAACAAATACGGGGGGGTCGACTTGGTCTCGGTTTAGTCCTTCCTACGGTTGTCCATTCGCCCTCGGAGCCACTCATAATACATTCTAGTCATCGCCCCCGAAAAAGCCCCGCGTATTTTGCCCCAGTCGGCGTGACCGTGCGGTTCCCAGAATCCCACGGCATCCTTTTCCTTCTTATCAGCGGCCAGTCTGGCTTGTACTGCGGGATTCCCAACAATCCGCCCCAATTCCTTTTGTGCAGCGGCCACGGTTGCGGCCGTCACCTCGGCCGTCCAGAACTGGTAGCGAAATTGGGCGCCTGCCCCCGCCACACCCACCGCCTCTTTGAAGGGGGCCGTATAGGATACGGGGAGGACATGTAGGTTCTGCAGGGCGCGTGCCGGAATCTTGGCCTCCTCGAGAATCTCGCGGCGTACCCCATCGCGCATGGCCTTCCATAACTCCGCCCCGTCTACTTTTGCACCACGGCGGTGCCCCGCCGCCTTCAGCTCCTTCCACTCCATCTGCCCCTTTGGCGGCTCCCACTCATGGTCCATCGGATACCCCCATTCGTGCACTACGACGATTTTGTGGGGATTGCGGGGTGCGTGGAGAAATGCTATATTGCGGAGGAATGTCTTTGTTCCATTCTCATCCCGAATACAGGCGTAATCTTTGCCCGAGGGGAAGTGTTGGGAATCCAGAGTAAACTGCATATCTCTACATAAGCCGCATAATCTACCTGTGGGCATTCATCGTTTTTTATTCTATTTCACGCGATACTTTCGGAACTTGTAGGGAATCACTGAGATGCCGAACAGATTTTCCCAAGAATGACCCAGTACAGAAAACAGCACCCATGACTATCGGAACTCCAAACATAGTAGTTAGAACTCCGCTCACAGCCCGACGTGGAATGAGCTCCTTAAAGGCATCGGACCCAATGGCTTTTATATACTGTATACCCGAGGCAATCGCAAGGGCACCATATTTATAGCCTGTTGGAAGGCCCTTTTCAGGCAACATATATCCATTGATTCCACCCATTGTCCATACAGTTGCGATATGAAACATCATTTCTATACATTATGCATTGTATCATTTTAGACCAAATTGCATACTTACCTACTTAAATCAATGCATTGCATTGCCTAGTATTAACAACCATAACCCTAACCCAAACCAACCCAACAATGAAAGTGCGTGTTATTCCTGTGTTGGAAACTGCGACAGTCAAACAATTTCTGGCTGCCGCGGGACTTCCCTACACTCGTGGCTGCGCGTATTATATGCTTCAGAAAAAGGAGGTCATTCAGGATGCGAAGACAGTAATTGTGCGCCGAAAGGCGGGTGGGGAACTGCTGACTGGCGCAGCAGTCCGCGAAGTCCTCGGCATTCCTGTAGAAACCACGGCATTCAATCTGAATTTTGCAGAAGTCGCAGACTTTGATGTATTCATACAGAGCACATCTCCAGTCCGTAAATTGGTCGCAGGAACGGATATGATTTACGATGTAGGAGACGGAGAGGGTGTGTTGGTAGCCGAGGTTAGTGCTGCAGCCCCAGCAACCGCAACCGCAACCGCAACCGCAACCGCAACCGCAACCGCAACCACAACAACACCAACAGCCGGCCCCCTTGAAATCGTAATTACGTTTGATACAACCGGTTCCATGTATCCTTGTCTAACACAGGTCCGCACAAGTGTTCGCACCCTCATTCGCGAGTTATTTACCGATATTCCAGGGATTCGCGTAGGTATTATTGCACACGGAGATTATGGCGACATCTATGTAACAAAACATACAAATCTCTCGGCAAATCAGGAGGAACTGTGTAGGTTTGTGGAAACTGTCGAGGCCACCAATGGTGCGGATTGGGCGGAGTGTTACGAATTGGTGTTGCGAGAAGCGCATTCGAAAGTATCGTGGTCACCGACTAGCAAAAAAGCCCTTGTTATGATTGGTGATGCTGTGCCCCATGCTCCCCTAAGTTCCCGCAATGCATCCCGTATAAATTGGCGTGACGAGGCAGCAGAACTGGTGCGCCGTGGTGTATCCATTTATTCGGTACAAGCCCTGGGTGGCCGTGAGGCAGGGAATACATTTTGGCGGCCTCTCGCACATGAGACCGGTGGTATCCACTTATCGCTGGACCAATTTTCACACGCCAAAGACTATATCAAGGCCATTTGCCTGCATACACAATCCCAAGAAGCTGTACAGTCCTTCAGACAGGCAGTTACAGAGTCCGGTCGTATGAATAGGTCCCTTCACGGGATGTTCGCAACACTCCTGCGCGATACAACCGCAACATTTGGTGGCGAGGAACACGGCCTTGAACCCGTTGCACCTTCGCGATTCCAGGTGTTGGATACGGGGGCCGAAAAGGTCAGTATCAAACAGTTCGCACAAGATAATGGCCTCACTTTCAAGGTCGGTCGCGGATTCTATGAATTCACCAAACCTGAGGTCATTACGGATAAAAAAGAGGTCGTACTCATGAGCCGACGGACAGGGGATATGTTTACGGGAGAACAAGCGGCACGACGGATTGGTGTTGGGAGTACAGGAAGTGCAAGCACACGCCTGAAACCTGCAGACCTCGAACAATGGCGCGTATTTGTACAAAGCACTTCCGCAAATCGTGTTCTAATGCCTCACACTGGATTCCTGTACGAGGTTGACTAGTTTGTTATCAATACTTCATTCGTCCGTGCATCAGGCTCTTTGGAATGAATAGCTCTTCTGCAACTAATGATTTTGGTAGTATACGCGGGTGCGGGAAACGCATCTTTTACCAACTTCACATCCGCATTACTCATGAGCATTTTTACATGGTTTGCAGTTATTTCTGTACATAGTTTGAATAGAAGTGTGTGATTTTCCAGATTGAAGCCATCCGCTGTGTAGGAAACAAACGAGGTCTCGTTTTCGGGCGCATAGGGTGGATCCAGATACACGAAGTCCCCTGCGACGACCTTCCCCAATGCCTCATGAAACGAACAGTGCGTGAATTCGACCTCTTGAATGAGCGCAGATACGGCTTTGATATGGTCTTCATCCAGAATCGACGGATTCTTGTAGTTTCCATAGGGCACATTGAATCCTTTGGGACCTTCGCGATACACACCACGAAAGCAGGTCTTATTCATAAAGAGAAGCATGGCGGATGCACGGATTGTGGTACGTTCCTCTTTTGAGAAGGCATTGAAGCGTGACCGTATCCAGTAATAATAGGACTCGGGTGATGTAAGTGCCTCCTCGATGGAAGAGGCGTTGCGATTCACCGTTGTTCCTTTGCACCCAACAAACTCATCGACTAGCTTTTTTACTTCTGCAATCAACTCAGTAGGATTTGATTGGATATTCTTATAGAGTCCAATCAAATTGGAGTTCAAATCACTTGCGTATATTTTACCGGAAACGCGAAGAGTACCCTGCTTCTTGTGTGAGAGAAGCGCGAGAAGAACACTGCCTCCGCCTAGGAACGGCTCATGGTAATTCTGTATCTCTTTGGGGAAGAGTGCAAGTACATCGTCGATAATTTGCGTTTTTCCACCAACCCATTTCATAAATGGCTTGATGAGAGACGATGTTGGGATTGTGGTTGCTGCGGTTGCTGCGGCTGCTACTGCTGTGTCGGGGGCTGCATTGACTGCATCGGCTGCATCGACCTTCTTACACGGTCGCTTTCTCGCTTTGTGGGTATCATACGGACCCTTTTGTGTAAATACCTTGTTGCATGTAGTACAAGTATACGTGACCATACTATTTCGCTAATTATGTATGATGTCGATTGATGACCCATCAGTAGAATCATTTTTTGGTCCTAGTGTTACGCTTGGTGCGCTTGGTGCGCTTGGTGCGCTTGGTGCGCTTCAAGGTTCGTCGGCGCCAATGCCGCTGCAGTCGGCCCCCCTCAGCCGGCTTTCCCTGTTTGGCCCGTGTTGCATAATCCGAAAATACATTCTGTACTTGACGCAGCGAAACGGCCTTTCCGTCGCGCATCCACTTTACAAGTTGTTCCATCTGGGCCTTGTCCATAGTGTCGCGGTCATGTTCAATCAATGTCTGACCAATCCCAATCAGTTCAGAAACAGGCAAGACAACCTCGTCATCCTCCAACTTATTTAACAATGCGTCTAACTCCGCCTTGGAGAGCCGTGTTATGTTTCCGCGTTTTCCGGTATTAATGCTCAAGAAGCTCATTTATATTGGATACATACTATTTTCCGCGACAAAGATAGGAGAGATGTGTTGGAATCGCGAAGTATCCATAATAACCGGAACAACTGCAACGGCACTTTCGGTATATTTATTGATATACGGAAAGGGTAATGATATACCGATTGCACTCGTTAGTCTGGCGATTGCACTTATGCAATTCGCGGAGGCGATGATGTGGGAAGGTCTTGATACCTCAGAGGAAACTTGGGCAACCCAGGGAGGCCGACTAGGTCTTCTGGCCCTTTTCCTGCAACCTCTGGCGTTGGGTGTTGGAATTCTGGGCGTGACCCAAAAAACCCTGCTTTTCGTGGGCATCTGGGCTATGTTTGCGCTTCCTACACTCCTCCCCCTCTTACGTCGTACATGGCCTGTACACGCCGGTCCGTGCGGTCATCTTCAATGGTCCTTCTTGGAACCTATGCTTGCATCCTCCTTTGCACCATTTTATTGGGTGGTTATGTTGGGAGCGTGGCTTTTCATGAAACCGCTGGAAGAAGGCATTCGGTATGCCTTAATAGCTGTAGGAACACTTGTGATTACGTGGAAGTTCTTCCCAGGAGAATGGGGGTCTATGTGGTGCTTTTTAGCAAATGCGTTGCCCCTTGGTCGGCTTCTTTAATTACCGTCTACGAGTGCTGCGGTTGCTGCGGTTGCTGCGGTTGCTGCTTCTGCAGCTTCTGCGACTACGGGACTGTCTACGACGACTGCGATTGCTTCTGCGACGCATGCCTCCATCCTGTGGGAAGTTCGCAGGAGTCACACTTTCGGTAGGATACTCCATAGGCGCTTCAGGTGCAACAGACACTTCATCCTCCAAATAGGTCAAGTCGCTCAGAGTTCCCCGTGTATTAAACGCACGAATTGCATCCAAGTCAAGCCCGTATTCACGCTTCAAATGCTTCATTGTGCGTACAACAGCATCGTGTGTCCGCTGCAAGTCCTCGCGGTGATGTTCGTACGCTGGATCATTCACTAACTCAAAAAGAGCATCCTTGAGATGCGCCATTCCATTCAATGTGCTCATAGCATAGGCATATTGAATATCAGGGTCCATAACGGAAGCAATACGACCTACATGCTCCAACTCAGCGGCTGCCCACTGCATCGCACCTTTCGCAGTTATTTCATAAGATTTGGGGGCGGCCATATTTCTATTATTCGTGCCGAATTAATGCACAATCTTGTACAAACGGGCAATACGGTTCTCGTCGTCATCCATGGTTACAAAGGACCGACGATGCTTGCGTACCAGCTTACATACATCGCCATTTCCCGCAAATGGGACAAGAATCGTTGCGTCGGCACGTGTGTTGGAAATGAGGGACTCGTAAAATCCAGTTACGGACTTTGTCTCGTCTGTCGCAGCTGTCGCAGCAATCGCAGCAGCAGTCGCACCCTTTGTAACAACTAGCAGAGACTCTGTGCCCACCTTCATCCATTGACTGTTCTGTAGGGACGCCGGAACTGCCTGAGGATGCAGTCCACGCACAACAAGGAGACCACCATCCTCAAGAACACGGAGACTCTCGGTAATCCAGTCACTCACCTGCACGCTAGACGCTGAATCTGCGATTGCGAGTTGTGCAGAGCCATCCTCCAGGTGCTTCAGTACATCGCGCCAACTAGCACGAAAGATATACTCGTGTGAGGATGTGGAAGACGTACTCGCAGCATCATCTGCTGCATCTTCGGGGACTGTTGCTGTTGCTACATCTGGTGCAGTTACTGCTGTTGTGGCTGTTGTGGCTGTAGTCGTAGCCAAAGGCCGCCCCTTCTTCTTCAAAGCCCCCTCCTTCTTTACAGGATGTACGCCTGCATGAATCAACAGGTCCACAATCTCGTGGACCTTCTTCTTACTGTGTCCTTTCACACCGTTCTCATTACAGAGCTTCACTAGCTCAGGCATAGTATAGCCAGCAAAGTCATTGACGGAAGGAGCAGCCATTTGGGAGGGAATATGTAGGGAGTGTAGGAAGTGTAGGAAGAATAAGGAATGAAGCGACCTGCGAGGTAACCTGTCGCAACTTACACCCCCTTCATTTTTGAAGACAAAAATTGAAGTGTTCTTTGGAATATGCGGCTTTTGTTGTGTTTTGTTACCCCATATTACTTTCTTTCCGTTTCTTTCCTTTCTGTTTCTTTCCTTTCCTTTCCTTTCCAAACCAAACTAACCCAACAATGGCGTCCGAGTGCATGGTATGTATTGAGAAGTTCAACAAGTCCACCCGTAAGCCGGTGACTTGCCCGTATTGTGAGACATCAGTGTGCCGCACATGCATGCAGACCTGTATTTTACAGGATGCAATGCCTGCGTGCGTCTCACCTGAATGCAAGAAGGGGTGGTCCGATGAGTTTCTTGCTTCGGCATTTACCAAGGTGTGGATAGATACTGAGTATCGTCAGCACCGCGAGAAGATACTTCTCGACCAGGAAAAGGCGCGACTACCAGAGACACAGGAACAGGCCGCAATTTATGTGAATGCAAAGGCTCTAGTGGCGGAGATTAAGCCGCGTATTCAAGCACTGGAACAAGAGATGGACGCACTACCTATTGCTCAACAGCGCAAAGCCCTGCGCAAGGAAATGTATGACTATTCTGTAGGTAGCAGTGCAGTGCTTCGCAATGCTGCACGGGAGCAATTGGATGCAGTGCACAAGGATGCGCTGAAGGAGTCACTCAAGCACCGAACACAGCTGAAAAAACTGCGCACTGAGGCATACAAGATTGCTTGTAGACATGTTGAGAATTATGGGGCGGATCATGCGAATGATGTGGTATTAGCTCCAAACGAAAAGAAGTGGACATTTGTTGGAAAGTGCCCTAAGACCGAGTGCCTCGGTTTTGTAGGAATGGACTATGTATGCGGTCTCTGCAAGGTAGCCGTATGCAAGGAATGCATGGAGCCCAATCCCAAGGAGTCTGTGCACACCTGCAATAGCGACCATGTACTGAACGTGAAGGCGATGCGGAAGGAGGCCAAGCCATGTCCCAAGTGTGCATCTATGATCTCTAAGATTGATGGATGTGACCAGATGTGGTGCACACAGTGCCACACGGCCTTCAGCTGGCGCACAGGTGCTGAAGAAGCAATGGTGCACAATCCACACTTCTATGAATGGATGCGGCGCACAGGACAGCAAATGGCGCCAGGTGCGGTGCATGTGGGAGGTGCAGGTGTTGCAGGTGTTGCAGGTGCTGCAGGTGCTCCCTGTGGCTTTGGGGGCGTTTGGAATGCATTTCAACTGTCGATTAATGCAGCATACTCTTCAGTGAATCGCCAACAAAACCTAACTCAGTTGTATGCTCCAAAGGCATTGAATACTGATAAGGATTATCTGATTGCTTTGCGCGATATTCTGCGAGTCACACTTCATGTGAACAACTGGGTATTGACCCACCTCAATGACCTAATTCGGGCAGAAGTTCGTGTAGATTCTGACCGTAAGCGTGTCCTGCGTGTGCGGCGTCTTGCGAATGAGATTACAGAGGAGGAGTGGAAGAAGCCACTGGAGCAGATGGAGCGCGGAAGCAAACGCCGGCATGCATTCCGCGATGTATATGATATGTACATCCAAGCTTCAATAGCAATTATGCAACAGTTTAGCCAGGCTGTAGATACTACACCAGCAGATAAGGCAGGCCGCAGTGCTATTGTGAATTCTGCTGCTATTGAAACCTTCAAGCAATACGAGGCGCTAGTCAAGTATGTAAATGCAGAACTGCATAAGATTGGAAATCGCTTTCATGCAGCTGTACAGTATGTATCTGAGTTCACTGCACCTGCTGCAGCCACTCCTGTGTAAACGAAACCAACCGAACCGAAACAAAACTAACCAAAAACAAAAGAAACCTACCACCACTATAACAGACGATGCAATTACAACCCTATGGCTTACAAATTACCCTGAAAAAGGGACTTCAATTAGACCCCCTCCTACAACAGAAGAATATCCAAGTCGGATATTTTTCCAAACACCGTGGACTTTTTGTGTTACCAAGTGGTCGCTATAGTCTCGGTGCGTTTCTCGGTAGCGGCAGTTATGCTACAATTTACACAGGCATACACGAAATTACAAATACCGCGTATTCGATGAAGCTCATTAATATGAAAAATGTTAGTTTCGCAAGTGTAATACGCGAATGCATAGTGCATATTCTTTTGGATGTTGAATCCTCGACACAACCAGACGGTCCCTATGTACCCCGGTTTTATGAAGTCGCATATGATTCATATAATGATGTAATGATATTGCGTACAGAAACTATACAGGATATTTTATACGATAGATATCGTGCAGGCACGGCGTATGAAAATGATACCATAATTCCCAACACAACCGCCCAAATTGCCCAAATCTTGGACTTTTTCTATAAGCGCCTTGAATTCAACCATCGTGACCTGAAACCCAACAATATCCTCTATAATTACGACCCGCTGTCGGGACGCATAGCTATTAAATTAATTGATTTCGGCTATTCGTGTCTATGTTGGAACGGTATTGATATAAATGCGGGCGACCGCATTACAGGCGCGTGTTTTCGCAAGTCCCGCGACATGACGCAATATCTCTATGCTACCTACACGGACCCCTCGATTCCTATGAGCGAATCCTTACAAACGACCTTGCGTGAAGCACTTGAGTTCCCCGTAGATGGGAAATTGTGCCGTATGTGGGATGGATGTAGGGCGTTTGGGGAAACTCTGGAAGTTTGGGCACATACATACCGATTTATGAATGACGCGCGCATTGAGAATCCTCACGGGACGCCAACAGCAGTCCACCGGCGTATGTTGGAATATCTGGGACTCACCACCAAAGCCAAGACTCCTTTGCCCACCATTGCGGGTCTTCCGCATTGTGTCGCCGAACGTGTATTGAATCCCAAGACACGCCGGTGTATCACACGGGGTTCCGCAGAAGGTCGTAAAGTGTTGCGGCTCTCCAAGCGTTACTCTACGCCTTCGCCGAAGACACTGCGGCAGTATCGGAATTCGTTGCGGTTGCGCCAGCACCAGCGGTTGCGTTAGCGCCACTAGCGCCAGCACTAGCACTAGCAGCAGCAACAACGTTAGCACCCACCGTGGGGCAAGCCATCCGAAGCCATACCTTTCCAGAGGCCACACGCTTCTGTTCCCATCCGAGTTCCCACAGTACTTCATTGAATTCCTGATGGGACCCAAAGAATCCTACAAACTCGAGACGTACTTTCCGCAAGAATCCTAGGAATGCCTCCCATAACACCTTCGCCCCTACACGCCCTTCCTCGACCGCCTTCAGTCCTTTGGCGAATTCTTTCACCAGCATCTGAAAGAGTAGGACCTGTTGTTGGGGGTTCCGGTATTCCAGGGGATACTGATACAGACTTAGTAATACACGGGCCTCCAGAATTGTGAGACCATCCACCGGTGTCGCGCACTCTATACATTCAGTATTTTTGGCCAAAAGTGGATACAGAAGAGTCGCATTCGCACCTGAAAAAGTCGCACCCTGTAAATCCATTTTGGACTGCTTGTAATACTGGATTATCTGGGTATAGTCTAATGAGCTTGTCGTTGACCGGTCTTTTTGCTGCCTATGCAGCAAATATAGGAGAAATCCGTGTTGGAAAAGAGTGGGTGATTGTTGCTGTTGCTCCTGTGGCGCCGCTGCCGCTGCCGCTGCATGCGACTTGCGAAACTCCTGAAGAAGCGCGGCGAGTTGCTGTTTGAGTGTTGCGGCATCCAGTGTTTTTTCAGGGGTTGTATTCACAGTTTCCCACCCACACGCGAACGTATCGACTGCTTCAGGGGCAGGAGGAGGGACCACAGACCCGATTGTCGGTGTCTTGGTACTAGCTGCGTGCTTAGATACAAAGGGTTGTTTCGCAAAAATATCGTATACTGCAGCCAGAGAAAAGGGCATTATCTCCTTTGTATGAAAGAATGGCCGTATAACTGCTAGTTGTGCATCGGAAAGCTGCAGTTCTAATACATTCTCGCAATTGCTGTAGCCGCTGCCGCCACCAACCTCAACCCGTTTTTCCAGAAACGGTCCCTGTAAGGAAAGTTCGATTTCCACTTTCACACCAGGCATTGCCTCGGTTCCCAACACAGTTCCCCAAAATCGTGAACGCGGCTTTTCTTCAATCAAATGACCCGATGATAACTGGTACATCACGGATTTTCGGATATGTATCTGTTCACTGACTTTGGCGACCGAATCGCACACAAGCCAATAATCCCCTGTGGGGTACAGAATGGCTGGTACTGTGGCCGATATATCCTCTTGGCGGTAAAAATGAGCGCGTGCAGCATACTTTTTAACAATATCAAACCATACTGTATATATTGGATGATACTGCTTGGTATCTTGAGGATGGACAAGGAGGAATGTAGGAAGTTCAGAGTCTTTGTAGGGAATGTCTTCGCGCTGTTTGACCTCTTTTGATTTTGAATTATTCCGTATAACATGCGGAAGCATATGTTCATGCATCCATTCTTGAATTTCTGGAAGTTGTTCATTCAGTGTTTTTCCCTGTGGCCGAAAAATAGGTCGCTGTGACTCCATTTTCAGTGTTTGCCGAACAAACTCCAGATAGGCAGCATAATCTTCCTGCGCTTCCAACACAAAGTCATAGTTGATAGGCCCTGCATGCACAGCTGATGCATTAGGAGGAAGAAGGGAGGTTTTTGTTAAGGACGAGGGTGCCTCTCCCATAGCATAGAACTCTGTGAACTGATCTGCGGCATTCATCCATTCCATATAACTTTGATAGTCTTCTTTGGTAATGTGATGACTCGAAAAAAACAGTCGTATGTGAATGGGTTCTGTTGGTTGTATAGGACACAGATTGCATGCATCCCTTTTCTTAATGAATGTATGAATGTATACCTGCATCCCAGCTTATGTATGTATACACCGGGACGATACATTCTTAGGCCGGTTCTGAACGCACCGCACCAGAACGCATCTAGAAGTCAAAAAATGACTCGTCGACTGTCCTTACAGTTGCTCGCAGTTACTCATCATACTACACATACTATATACTACACAATGTCTACTACATTCTTAGCAAAGACCGAGGTCACCCATTGGGGTTCTTGTGGTCCTGATACTTCGCGGTCCATTCTCTTTCCTGCAAATGCAGACGGACAGCTTCTGAGATTAACAGAGGACCTATCTATTCAAGAGCCGGTTATGAGGAACGGTCGTCGGATTAGGGCTCCTGTTGAAAATCCCATTGAACTCTCTGAATCTGCAAAGAGTGCACTGGATACATATACGACCACCTACATGGAGATGCAGGAAGTCCAGAAACGGTATGAAGTAGCAAAAGCCGCATTTAAAGCCTCCGCGGGAGGTCAGGAACTCGCAAAGATACTTGTGCCTGAGAAAGAGAAGTGCACCGTGGAAGAAGTTTGGTCTGACGCGGAGGTTAATGATATTGTTGAGTTCGTAGAATCAAAAGGGACCAAGGTTATAATTACAGAGCGGGGTGTAATGGGTCATTCCATTGGAACCCTCGATATGATTATTCTTGCTAAGGAACTAGAGTGCTTTGCGACCACATTTGTCTACAAGGAAATCTATTCCATAAAGAGCATCGGCTGTGGATGCGTGAAGGTCTATAAGAATGGGCTTCAGTATCCACCGTTCCGTTCAGAAGATTCGAAGGAAATTAATAGCCGCGACCCCCGCTAAGCGTGCGCTAAGCATGCGCTAAGCATGCGCTAACCGTGCGCTTTCCAAACAAAGGAATCTCCCGCTATAATTCCGTATTTTTCTGCGGTTCCACCCGGCAGTTCCACAACATATTGGACGGGGGCGGTTGAACTGCGTAATTCTTCACTATACGGAGGAACGGAGGGATGGATGTTGGTGATGTGGCCAGCCGAAGTGATGAAAAACATGTCGAGAGGCACTCGAGTATTCCGCATCCAGAATGCACGCTTCTGTTCATCCGAGAAGACGAATAACATACCGGTGTTGGGAGCCAAGGTATTGCGATGCATAAGACCCTGTTCGATTTGTTGGGGTGTCTGTGAAACTTCCAGTTCTACCGGTAGAACCACGCTATTATTGCGCATAAATTGGCCAACAACTAGACTCCCTGATAAGAAGCCCTCGTGAAAGGGATAGGTTGTGCGAATCGTTACAGCAATAAGCAAAGTCGCACATATAATAATGATATGAATGTTTTTCATAGCTCTTTATAGAGTAAATGGAAACAAATGCTAAGCGCCCGACAACACGCAGATTGAATCACAATGTGGCCAAAACTTTGCGAAACAATGCGCGATTATCGGCACATACTCGTAAGTTTTTGGGGAATATGCGAAATACAGTTCAGCGAGGCGAGCATATTCCGAGAAAGTTTGTGCAATTTATTGGACGAACTGTAAAGGAAGAGCTTAAGAATAGAAAAACCATGAAACACTTTTATAAAAACTACCAAACATATGCTGTAAATGAGAAATAATTACACGAGACCCTCACGTTCCCGATGAATTGAGAATTTATTGGGAACAGTAGAAACATGTCTTCCGCGAATCGGTCCTTATTCGTTGGCCAGGTCAATATAGTAGGACCAAGTGGGGCGATTGTAGGAGTGTTGGGAAGCACAGGAGGCACCGTGACGTTTGCGGGATTTTCGGGAGCTAGTGGAACAGGGGCCACAGGACCCACTGGGTCTGGTGCAACAGGTGCAACAGGCGCAACAGGCGCAACAGGCGCAACGGGACCTACAGGTGATGTAGGAAGTACAGGACCTACTGGGGCTGGTGCAACAGGCGCATCAGGCGCAACAGGACCTACAGGTGATGTAGGAAGTACAGGACCTACTGGAAGTGCATCAACAGGCGCAACAGGACCTACAGGAGATGTTGGAAGTACAGGACCTACTGGGTCAGGTGCAACAGGTGCAACAGGACCTACAGGAGATGTTGGAAGTACAGGGCCTACTGGGTCAGGCGCAACAGGACCAACCGGCTCAACTGGGCCAACTGGTTCTGCTTCTTTCCCAACTGCAGGAGGCACCGGTGATTTCCTAGCATATAATGGAACACAATTTATTGTGGAAAGCACAATTATTGGAATTGGTAGAAATGCGGGGTCGGAGACACAAGGTGCCGGTAGTATTGCGATAGGTTCCAATGCTGCCCAATCCAACCAAGGTTCCAATAGTATTGCAGTCGGCATAAATTCAGCCCAATCGACACAAGGCGTTCATTCCATTTCAATTGGAACAAGTGCAGGTCAATTTAATCAAGCTGTCGCTAGTGTAGCAATTGGATGCAATGCTGGGCAATCAAATCAATCCAACAGTTGTATTGCTATTGGTCGCACAGCTGGGCAAAGTACACAATTTGCAGGTGCAATCGCAATAGGAACATTGGCTGGTGCATATGGACAAGGGTCTTTAGCAATATCCATCGGAAGCAATGCAGGACAGTCCAACCAGACCACATTGGCTGTAGCAATTGGAACAGGAAGTGGACAATGCAACCAATCAAATGCCGCAGTCGCTGTTGGAAATGTGGCTGGGCAAAGTAGTCAAGGAACTGGATCTGTTGCGATTGGAACTCGTGCAGGTCAATATGCCCAAAATATTGCATCCATTGCGATTGGTTCAAATGCAGCAAACTCAAATCAAGGACAAAATTCGATATCAATTGGTGTCAGCGCTGGGCAATCAAATCAAGGAAATAGTGGTATTTCTATTGGACAAAGTGCAGCACAAAGCTCACAAGCAACTGGAGCTATTGCTATCGGAGCTTATAGTGGTCAATATTCGCAATCAAATTTTACTACAGCGGTTGGATATGGGGCAGGAAGCAACATGCAGGGAGGCTCAGCCATCGCCATTGGATTTACGGCGGCACAAAGTGTTCAGGGAACTTATGCTATAGCAATTGGAGCGTCGGCTGGATCTTATGTGCAAGGTTCATATTCGGTTTCCATTGGTAACTCAGCGGGCAGTGAATATCAAGGAAATGCGGCTATTGCTATAGGAAGGAACTCAGGTCAAACAAGTCAGTTATCAAATTCTGTTAGTATCGGTATATACGCCGGAAGATATAACCAATCATCAGAGTCGGTTGCTGTAGGTAGTTCAGCAGGAAATAGTTCCCAGTTTCAACAAACTGTGAGTATTGGAGCAGGTGCAGGCCAATATGTCCAAAGTAACGGTGCTACAGCAATTGGATATGGTGCAGGACAAACATCACAAAATCAGTATGCTATATCGGTTGGATATATAGCAGGATATACACAGCAGCAATGTAATGCAATTGCACTAGGCTCTTATTCTGGAAGAGAGGGCCAACAGTTAGGTGCAATCGCAATTGGATATGGTGCAGGCAATTCATCGCAAGGCGCTACATCGATTGCTATAGGGTATTATGCCGGATGCAACTCCGTAATGAGCAATGCAATTGCTATCGGAAATGCTGCAGGTCAAAGCAATCAAGGTGTATCTGGTATAGCCATAGGTAGATCTGCAGCACAATCAAATCAAGCATCCAACGGCATAGCCATCGGATATTTGGCTGGTTCTAATTCCCAGTCCACCGGTTCAATCGCTATTGGATGGGCCGCCGCTCAATCAAACCAGGATTCCAACAGTATTGCTATCGGTGTAAATGCTGCGCGAACAAGTCAGGGTCGGGGTTCAGTTGCGATAGGCTTCCAAGCCGGATTAAATGCACAAGGACTCAATGCAATTGCGATTGGTTCAAATGCAGGCTGCAATAACCAGGGGTCCAATGCTATTGCGATAGGAACTCTTGCTGGAAACAATGGACAGTCCAATAATACAATTGTACTCAATGCATCTAACACAGCTCTGAACACTGTTGCCGATAATTCTCTCTATGTGAATCCAATCCGTGCAGATACAACTACCAATTTCGGATTCCTAACATACAATAGTACAACAAAAGAGGTTGTATTTAATGCAAACGCAATTGGAGGATCCTCATTGCCTACTGCAGAGGGTGTTGGGGATATCATAGTTTATAATGGAACTGCCTATGCAACTGAAAGTACAATTTTAGGCATTGGACGTGGGGCAGGTCGCATAGGACAGGAAGCTTCTACCATTGCTGTTGGTGCTATGGCTGGCTCCTCTTCACAACGTGCATACTCTGTGGCGATAGGTGCAGGTGCAGGGTCGGCCAATCAAAGTTCCTGTGCTGTCGCAATCGGCTTTAACGCGGGCATGACCAATCAGGGATTTAGTTCCATAGCAATTGGTACATTTGCGGGTCAATTGCAGCAAGGGTGTAATTCGGTAGCCATGGGTATTTTTGCAGGCAATTCATCACAGACGAACTTTTCAATCGCAATTGGAACAAATGCAGGTGCTCTAGGACAATCAGGTGGAATTGCGATAGGAAACTCAGCAGGCAATTCACTCCAAAGAGATGCGATTGCTGTCGGAGGAGCCAGTGGATTCTTTAATCAGGGTGGTTCAGCGACTGCTATTGGACCCAATGCAGGCAATTGCAATCAAGGTAATTTTGGAGTAGCGATAGGTTCTAGAGCAGGATTCGTAAACCAGGCACAGAGGGCAATTGCGATTGGTCAATTGGCTGGAGAAAGCAATCAAGGAACTTTCTCCGTCGCAATGGGATATCAGGCAGGACAAAATCAAAGTTCCTATTCTATATCAATCGGGTGCAATATTGCGTCATTTGAACCAAGAGAAGGTCTTATCGCAATTGGAATGGGAGCAGGCCAGACACGTGCAGGAAAGAATTCCATTACAATGGGTTCCAATGCTGGAAACTGCAATGTAGGTCAAAATACAATTTGTATAGGAACAAATGCAGGATTCTCAAACGGCATAGCTGATTCAGGTTCTAATAATATTTTTATAGGCACTGAGGCGTCTTTTTGTAATGCAAGTTTTGAAACTGATGCGATTGCGATTGGAAATCAGGCAGGATATAGTAATAATGGAGGGTCAAATATGATAGCTATGGGTAGACAAGCTGGATTCTGTAATCAGGGAATAAATGCAATTGCTATGGGATACCAGGCGGGTTTTTTTGGTCAAAACAATGCGGGAATCGCCATGGGTTTTCAGGCAGGTTGGTGCAATCAATGCAACAATGCAATCTCAATTGGATCCAATGCTGGATATTGGGCCCCCACACAAAGAACTATTCAAATCGGAACAAATGCTGGATATTTTGGTGCGAACGCGGATACAATCGCAATTGGTACAAATGCCGGTTTTTGCAATCTTACATCCGGTGCAATCGCAATTGGAGAATCTGCTGCTGCTGGTTCAGGTGGTAATAATAACAATCCAAGCTCAATAGCTATTGGAGTGAGTGCAGGAAATACAGGCCAGCTCTTTTCTGCAATTGCGATTGGTGCATGGGCTGGACGAACTTCACAAGGACATAGTACAATCGCTGTTGGAACTTTTGCGGGTTGCAACAGTCAGGGCTTTAATTCTATAGCAATTGGAACCCAAGCTGGTCAAACATCACAGGGTTCCAATGCTATCGCAATCGGTTATGGCGCAGGCAATTCGAACCAGGCTTCCAACACAATCGTCATGAATGCATCGAATGCTGTTTTAAACGCCGCAACAGCCAATGCGCTTTACATAAATCCGATTCGTGCAAATACAACTAGCAATTTTGGGTTTTTAACGTATAATAGTACAACAAGTGAAGTTATTTTCAATCCAAATGTTGTTCCAGTGGGAGGTGGAGCAGCCACTGTTGGTGCGGGTCTAACATTCGGAAATCCGGCGATATGGTCAGGAACACGCTACGAAGGCCAAAGTACAAATATAGCGATTGGTTCTTATAGCGGCAAACAGTTCGGTGCGACCCATAGTACCATATCTCTTGGATTTCAGGCTGGTTTAACTGGCCAAAGCACATACGCAATCGCGATTGGTGCAGGAGCAGCGGTTAGTTCACAGGGAGAGTATGCAGTGGCTATAGGCACACGTGCTGGAGAATTTGCACAAGCTCCAAATGCAGTTGCGATAGGTTATGTTTCTGGAAGTACAAGTCAAGGAAATGGATCTGTTGCGATTGGTTATGCAGTAGGACAAACGAGTCAAGGAATTGGATCTATTGCGATTGGAAATACTACTGGTGTTAATAATCAAGGTCTTCAAGCCGTAGCAATGGGTAATCAAGCTGCTTATCAAGCACAAGGGAATTATGCAGTTGCGATAGGTGTGAATGCTGGAAATACAAGCCAACGTACCTACGCAATCGCAATAGGAAACGCAGGATATTCCAATCAGGGAACATTGAGTGTAGCTGTTGGAAATAGTGCAGGAACCAATAATCAAGGTGCAGGTTCTGTAGCAATCGGCACCAATGCTGGTCAATCTAATTTAGGACTTGTATCAATCGCAATCGGTTCCAATGCTGGATGCAATGTTGCAGGTGCCTATTCAATCGCAATTGGCGCTCAGGCTGGTGAAACCAGCAATGGGAATAGTGGAATCTCAATTGGTTATCAAGCTGGACAATTCAAAAGTTCCGGAATCAATATTGGATATGCAGCAGGAGCCAATTGCAATTTAGGTGGTATTGCTATTGGATCCCAAGCAGGAAATTTATCTTTAGGAGCCAATGCAATTGCTCTTGGTAATTCGGCACTTGGAAGCAACGGTGGGGACTTTTCAATTGGTATAGGATATTTTGCAGGTGGTGGTGGTTCCGTTGCGCAAGGAACTATTGCTATCGGTTCAAATGCAAATCGCACTACAAGTTATTCAAATACAATTGCTATAGGAAATGCTGCTGCATTTGGATTTGCTGCACTTGGTACAAATAGTATAGCAATTGGAACATCGGCTGCACAAAGTGGTTCAGCTGGTTCCGCAAGCATAGCAATTGGATTTGAATCTGCATATAGTGTTCAAAATAACAGTTCCATATCAGTTGGCTGTAGAGCAGGATATGGTAGTCAGTCTACAAATTCCATTGCTATAGGTAGCATCGCTGGATTCTGTAATCAGCAGAATAACTGCATTGCTATAGGTGCACAAGCGGGTCAGACTTCCCAGGGAGCCAATGCAATCGCCATTGGTTTCGGTGCAGGCAATTCAAACCAGGCGGCAAATACAATTGTTCTGAATGCCTCGAACGCCAATTTAAATGCGGCGACAGCGAATGCGCTCTACGTCAATCCTGTTCGAAGCAATGCATTCACAAATGTACTGACGTATGATACAACGACAAAAGAAGTCGCCTACACAGTCAAATCCTTCGTGATTCCTCATCCTACCGATGAAAACCGCTGGCTCGTCCATGGATGTCTAGAAGGCCCTGAAGCGGGCGTATATTACCGCGGAAAAGCCGTGCTCCCTACATCCTCCTCTATCCAAATCCAATTGCCCGATTATGTGCAACATTTCGCGACTGATTTTACGGTCCATGTTACACCGATTGGGCAGGCTCCTCGCATTCTAACAGCGTCTGAAGTTGAGGAGGGCGCCTTTACAGTCTACGGACCCCCTGGGCCCTTCCATTGGGTTGTATATGGATCCCGCGCTTCTTTGGAAGCTGAACCCAAGAAGACGGATGTGGTTGTACAAGGCATGGGTCCTTACCGATACATTCAATCGCCTTAACCATCGCAACAAAAATGATAAGACCCATGCGGCGTTCATAGTTGAATAACCGCAACACCAACAGCAACATAAACACACAATAAAAACCCACCGAAACCATGGGGTGCAACACCAGTAGACCCGCCGTGTGTGAACCATGGTTCCAACAGATTTCTTCTTCCCCACAGTCACCTGTGTATGGCGCAGGGTGTATGTTTATCAATGATACACATACACTCGCAGGAATTCATACTCCTCGCAGAAACCACGAGGTGCGTATTTGTGGGTTCGGCGGAAAAGCAGAAGGCGAGGAACCCTGGTGGCAGACCGCCTTTCGCGAAACCGTGGAGGAATTCTACCAACCCGCCTCCATTCCCTACAATCTCTACCATGCCCTCAAACGACTGACCCCTCTTCGCATTCTCCAACAAGAGGAACCGCGCTATATTACGGTCGTCTATACATTCCAACAACTCCACGCATTTCTGAAAATCTGTGCAGGTCATATTACATCACCACTCTATGAACAAATGCCGCAAACAGTGGAAGACCTTGTATTTCGGAGGAGATATGTTGGAAATGCAGAAATTATGAATATTGTGTATTGGCCGCTCCAGAATCCCTACAGACGATTCCGCATCACCAAAGACTTTCTTTCTGATATGCGCCAGATATGTGCAGTTAGGCAAACAGGTTAATAGTATCAAAAAAGTTGTGAGATATAGTGTTAAACTGCATCGACTGCCTCTGCTGCCTCAGCAAGCACATGAAGACCCGCCTCATCCCGTGGTACAAGACGGAATCCACGGTCTACATATTTTTGGATGCGCTGCTTCTCGCGGTCCGTGGTAGCTTCACGCAAGCAATACATCAAACCATGTAGGGTAGCCGCGGCATCCTTGGTGTACAGGAATCCATCTGGATGATGAGGATGCAGACACGGCACCCACCATGTGAGAGCCGCAGACAAGTCAAAGGTATCCAGAATATCGTCCACAGGCACTTTGCAATGCATCACCTGAATGCAGCGACCTGAGGGATGTTGGAAGCGCTGGATGCACCGAATGATTGCGAAGATGGGATTGGATGTGTACTCGGCATCACTCTGCATGGGCCGATCTACCTCTGCGTATCCATGTTGCCCAAGAAAGTATCGAAATAGATATTGGAAGCCATGGCGGACCGCCATGGCTGGATGGTCGGGCGGTACCAACTCCATCAGTCCATCCGACAGCGGAGGAAAGAAGTCCGAATGAACCCAAATATCAAGATCGTTGGGGTCAAACTTGTAGGGAGTTTCGGCCACAAAAGCGGAAAGCGCAGCAGAACCGGCCACTACGCCATTTGTCGCTTTTAGCAGTTCACTAAAAGAATGGATATTCAGATGAAAGGAAGAAAGAGTAGAATCCATCGTGGTGAATATGTTGGAAATGTAGGAAATGCAGGGAATGCAGACAATGCAATGAAACAAAAGGCAACGATGAGAACTCTTCAATTTTCACGCGAACTAATATCGTACATAGCCCATGGCTCCTCCCATAGGGGGCATCATATATCCTTCTGCTGCTGTTTGTCCTTGTGATTGTGTATGTGCACGGCCTCCGCCTGAAGGCATAGGCATGGACATAGGAGGCCGCGGGGCATGTGGTAATTCCGGCATCGTCATTGGATGACCTGCATAACGCGGTTCCCTGTGAAATGGATGGTCCATAGACCCAAAATGCTTGAAGTCTCCTTCACCCAACCACATACCGCCACCCCCTCCCCATCCAGGACCTACACCATTCAAATCCCATCGTTCAGGTTTCACAATTACTGGTGGTGGTTGTTGCACAACTACAACGGGCGGCTTCGGTTGCACAGGCTGTTGCAGCATTTTGGGAGTTTGTACATACAATATAATTGCAGCAATCAATGCACCAAATCCTAGGACTGCTACGAGTTCATTGTTGGAAGCTGGAGGAGCGCGCATTCTCTACACAAGAGGTCGAGGAAAAATTGAGACACGCCATAACTCCTTGCATTTCCAACACCGTCCCCCCCTCTGTGCATATAATACAATGACTTCTCTCTTTTATTCCTTTCGTGCGACAGCACTGCGTGCCCTCGGGTTTGACGGCTTCTTCACGGATTCTCTCGATGACCATACTGACCTCTTCGCCTTCTTGCTACCCGCATCATTCCATAAAAGCCATCCGACCCACGATCTGATTACATATCTTCTCCATTTGTTTGAAGTCTCAGGATGGAAGTCAAATGGAACCAAGATACTAGAAACGGCAACTTATGAAACGAACCACTATCGATCACGACACTATACGCACACCCTGGGTCCCCATATTCTCTTTCGCATGGAATATGTCGGTCCACAACAATCGCAACAGCAACTGCTGAAGCCCGATCTTCCATACAATTGGTCCATCGTGGAAGCGGACTATGACGTCCTAAAACCGACGGATTGCCGTATCCGATTTTCCACATTTCTGTATGAAGCGGCCAGTCCAGAGGAATACATGGATGTCCATGGTCGTCTGAAACAAAACGCCATTACCAATATCAATGACTTTATGAACAGGACAGGGTAAGGACAACGGCCTAAATATCATCCCCTTCTTTTTTACTACCAACACAACCAACCCAACCATCCACAGACTATGATAGACACTGTATTTATAACAACTAGTGGGCTTGGTACACGCCTAGAAGGCCTTACACAATATACCAACAAGGCATTGGTACCAATTGGGGACCAATATGCGATATGTAGGATTATTGAACGTTTTCAGCCCACTACCACACGATTTGTGGTAACACTCGGATATTATGGTACACATGTACGCGATTTTTTGGAACTTGCATATCCGGCGCATAATTTCACCTTTGTGCAAGTCGATACTTATGAAGGTCCAGGATCCAGTCAGGCACATTCAATGCTGTGTGCCGCACCGCATCTAACCACACCCTTTTTGTACCATTGTTGTGATACAATCCTTCCTCCTACATACGAGTTTCCGCAACTAGCACCAGCAACCCCAGCAACACCAACAACACCAGTAGCACCAGCAACCCCACCCATAACTCTCTTTGTATCACCACATCCGGATTATACAACCTACAGCGGAATCACTGTTCGTAACGATACCATAACCCGATTTAATCAGAAGCGTGAGGCAATACACGATTATGCATATATTGGGATAGCCTATATTGCGGACCCTCATGCATTTTGGACGGCCCTGAGAACTGCAACAGAGGCCGAGGGTGGTCATGCAGCCCTAGGGGATACTACGGCCTACAGACATCTCCTGGCTACAGGCAACATCCTCGACTATCGCGTCATTCCCACATTTTATGATACAGGCAACCTGGATAGTTACCAGCATGCATGCAAGGCCTTCCCCTCCCAAGCCACGGTCCTCGCCAAACCCAATGAATCCCTCTGTTTCCTTCGAGACCAACAGAAGGTCATTAAATTCCTCCATTCGGCGACAGCCAATGCAAAGCGAGTGCACCGAGGGAAGATGTTGGAAACCTGTGGTGGCCCCGCGATTCTAGGAGAGAAGCCAAATTTTATGGCCATGCGATACGAAGAAGGAACGATTCTGGCGGAGTGTAGGGAATGGGGAGTCGTTCGGCAACTCTTGGATTGGGCGGCCATCCATCTCTGGACAGGGCGTCATCAGAACGCCCAATACGCGCAGGTATCCCGTCGGTTTTATTATGAAAAGACACTAGAGCGTGTGGGAATGTACAAAGCGAAGCGGCCTGAAGATATTACGCGCATCAATGGTGTTCATGTTGGGAGTATAGGAGAACTCTTGGACCGCGTGGATTGGACAACCCTCTGTACCGACCAGTTTACGCATTTTCATGGCGACTTTATTTTGGACAATATCCTGCGGAAACCCGATGGGCAATTTGTTCTCTTGGACTGGCGTGAATGTTTTGATACTGAAACGGAATGGGGTGACCAAGCCTATGACCTCGCCAAACTTCGGCACAATATGGTATTTAACCACGCAAATATAGCCAAAGGTCATTTTTCAGTATATCGTGAAGAGGAACAGGTATTTGTAGATTTACAGTGCAAATACCTACTCATGCGACAAGTAGAGGAATTAGATTGTTGGATAGCCCAAAATACCGACCTTGACCAACGGAACATTCGGATTCTTCAGGCATTGATTTGGATCAATATGGCGCCACTTTACGAGGCTCCATTATGCGATTTCTTGTATTATTTTGGAAAGTGGAACTTATCACTTGCGGTTGGTTCTGTTGCTTCTGCTTCTGCGAGAACCAGCACGACGACGACGAGAACCACCGACACGACGACCGCGACGTGACCCTCCCTCCTTTGGATGAATTAATCGATGGATAGTTAGCCGGCTAAATCGCATATTCTCAAAGGGGAATCCTGCAAAAGGTGTTCCCAAATATGGAGATGTTTCAAAAAGTACATTCAGACGGTCGGGAGTTGTATCTTTATAACTTGGACCACCACTAGTAGTAACAAACTCCTCTGAAATGAATCGCTCCTTATTATCCAAAAAGAGCCCATTGTTGGAAACCAAGTTGTAACCTCTCTCAAATAATGTGCCCTGTGCCTGGTCTGCAGTAGTCTGAAATTCGAACTTCACAGGAGGCAATATCTCACCATCTGTTGTATGTATATCATTCGCAACAACAGTAAAAAAGTACTTCTGTTCGTCGTTCGCAGCGGCAGCCATCTTTATATTAATAACCGCGATTTACTTTGTAGCACGCCCGCAAACTTGTGAGTTGCTTTGAATATGAAGCAATCGCAAGGCTGGTGGAGAGAGAAGACGATGCATGTGTCTAGCTCTCCCTTTTGGGGGAGAGCGTCGTCACTTGCATGTCTGCTCTTCCGTAGGCATCCTGTAGTCGCACTACATCCCACAATTCATTCGTAGAAGTCTCATAATATACCGCATCCTCAACACCTTCCATTTTATGGACAGTGTAAGGTTCAATTGTTACAGTTTCACCTGGCCCATATATCCGCGATTCCATGGAATCCAGTGTAGGTCCAATATAGATTTTAAGCTGCCCAGAAAATACCAGAATGGTCTCACGCTTGCACTTATGATATTGTGTGCTGCAGGAATGCCCCGCTTTCATGAATAGTTTCTTCACCACATAAGCGTGATTCACATCGACAAGTTCCTCATAGCCCCATGGTTTCTCAAACCGGCCTGAGGCCGGTACATACTTATCCCCAAGGGTCACAAGGGACCCAGTGATGTCCCATTCAGCCAAACCACCATTCCGCGGCGGACTGATTGCATAGGCAGAAGGTCGAACAGACCCCTCCTTACGGTCATTCACAACAATACGGTCCCCATTCGGCAGGCCCATCAAAAGATGGTCGTAGGGGATATGTAGGGATTTCAGGAGTGCCTCGGTCTCGCCCCGCTGACTTTCCTTACGCCCTGTAATCAGTACAATGCGGTAATTCCGACGTTCCCACGCACCAATGGCTTCATATACCCCAGAAAGTACCTCGGCACACTCTGAAGCCGCATTCTTGAAAATATCCCCCTGATGCTTCAACAGGGTCCCATCGATATCGCAAAACACGGTTTTGGGCGATGTCGACATAGTATCACAAAACAAATATACAATGAATTATACTTTATACAGTTCGTTTAAGCGTGCTACAATCGCTTGTTGTGCTCCATGCTCAATACCAGGATATTTGGCTTTCAGCGCTAAAAAGGTCGGATTCGAAAACACATAATGTCCGCAAATATGCACAAGCCGTTCCTTGTTCGCAAAGGGGTCAAAGTCGGCCGTGACCCATTTCTCCCATTTCCGCGACTTCCAACATAGGTCGAAAAACGCCTCTTTATCTTCATCATTCATGGTCTTATAGACTAGGCGGCTTTCAATCTCACCTAGCTCAGGGGCGATATTGATATGTTGGAGTCCCAGGTCCGCTTTGGCCGCTACGGTTTCCCCTGAAATCCAGTCACCATTATGTTCCTTGGCCTCCTTGCCGTAGCGCGCCACAACTTCCAACATCCGCCGTAGTCGCTCCGCATCAAATGCACCAGTATTGGCCCCCTCTTTCAGAGCCGTTCCGCATTGGACGACCACAAATAAGATGGCGTCAAATTGTTGGGGGCTTAGGCGTGCCTGTAGGTCTGAGAGAAACTTATCCAGTTCATGGACTTCAAATCGGCGGATGGCCTCCTCTGTGCCGACCTCGAACCGAACATAGGGGTTCGTTTCCAAGCACATAACGATTGCGGCCACTGTCCAATCGAGGCCCTCATCGTAGGCAGGATGTGCCTTCCAAGGGTCGATATGAACAATGTCGGCGTGTTTGATATCCTCTACGAGGGATTCCCAACCACTATCGGGTTCGGCTCCCTGTCCTGGACCTCCGTGGTCCCGTTCAAGAATTACATCCTCTCCAACATACTCGCGTAGAGTTTTCATTGTGAACCCGTTTACATACCCACCAGTATAATCCACCTGGCGACGACTGGGAATGAAGCATAGGGGAAATTCAGGGTGGTGGGCATGGAATTGTTGGGCGCCCTGGATTACATTGAGGGACATCGGTCCCAAATAAAAGTGCATGCCGGCCATTGCATTCCCTATGCAAAGGTTATTTAGATACCGGATACGGGATAGGGGACACTGGAATGTATGTTGGAAGAATCATGATGCATGTGTGAAAAATTGAAGATCGCTTTTGTCTTGGAGCTGGTTTGTGTGCTTCTTTCCTGTTCATTTCCTTTCTGTTCTTTCCTTTCTTTCGATACTTTCCAAGATGTCCATTTCCGCTGTTGTTGGTTCTCGTCCTCGTCGTTCTGCCCGCCTGGCTGCAAAGGGCACTGGTGCTAGTGTGACTGCGCCTGCACCTGCTGCTACGCATGCACCCAAGATGGTGATTGAGGAGATTAGTGCAGTGCCGGACTATGCAACACTCGTCAATGCGTTCGGCAATGTTGTTTATGCAAAGGATGCGCAGGAGATGCGTGAGGCTGCAGAGACTCTATGCAAGTTGACTGCAGCACCAGCACCAGCACCAGCACCAGCACCAGCACCAGCACCAGCACCAGCCGTAGCAGCCTCATCACCAGCAGCACTAACAAAGGAGGAGTCCCGCATCAAGTTCTTGGCTCACAAAAATCTGAAGCCCACAACCCCTTCAGCAATTTCAGCTGCAGCTGAACTTAGACTGGACTGTGTGTCGGTCATTAAGCGCTATCTGAATGATTGTGACGCCGCACGCGGCACAACTGCTAAGGCGGTTATCGCCACATGCCTCATGGAGTATTTCATTCAGATCCCTACATTCCTTGCATCTTATGACCGGTTTAGTACAGCAGTCATCAGCAAGATGAAGGAATTTAAGAATGAGGACTCCATCCCTGATGCGCAAATTAGCAAGCGATTCCACGAAGCTGTGGAGAATGTGCTCTTTGTAGTGAACTAAAAAACATACGTGCCCAACCAAAACCAAGCAAAACCACCCAAATAAGAAAAGAAATCGCAGTTTATGCTTTTTCAATCGACATTATCAGAAATATCAAGAATAGCATTGATTACGTCACCGTCATATTTATACAGAGCATAGAGACATGTTGGGAGTTCCGCGTTGGTCTGGTCTAGTACAAGATTTACATTTCTTTTTGATTCATGGCTAAGAACCCCATTTACAGTATAAATCCACGCCTCATCCGATTCATCAACAATACTGATATTTTGTTGGATGTCCCGGTTTTGGTTGGTTTGGTAGGGTTGTGTGTAAGGTTGAGGTTCAGGATGCACCGATGTATGCAATTGTTCTAGAGATTGCAAAGAAGGAAATCGACGTCGCCAATATTCCAACACAGCTGCACGAATCATCTCAATATCTGATTGTTCTTCTTCGTTCTCATCATCCTCATGATTACTAGGACATACTTGGAATCGACATACGGCACACGTGCCTTTTTTGGACAGCCAAGGATTTATGCAGGAAGCATGAAATGTATGAGAACAAGAAAGTATTGTCTCTTCTATACTGCATCCCGAAAGGACATCAAGACAGATTGCGCAAAGATTGGACATTCTAGGGTTAAGTTTTGGAAAACTAAACTAACCAACCCCAAATGCTGCAATTTTTGTGTCGACTCATTAGATATACAAATGAGCAACACAAATTATAAACAGTTATGGCTGGATGAACTCAACAAGTCTGCACCAGATATTGAAAAATTAGAGGAGTATAAAAATCTTGGAAATATAGATGTGAATGCAAATGTGTTCGAACATGCAAACCCTCTAAGTTTGATTCTTGGTAAGAAAACAGATATTGCCGTGATTGAAGCTTTATTGAAAATGGGCGCAAATCCCAACAAAGAATTAAAGTTATATCCTAAATATCCTGTATATTATAGTGTTTTTAGTAGGGATATCAATGAAATTAAACCAATTCTATTGTTGTTAATTAAGTACAACGCGAACATTAAAGTTGTTGTAGAAAATACAGTTCAACCCACGTCTATTATAACATTTATCGTTATTTCATATAAGAAAACTAATGTATTAACACAAGAACATTACGATATTGCAGATATACTTATAGCAAATGGTTGCGATATTCATTATAGAAGTGATATAATCGGCGATGTGTTGGATGAATGTATTATTCATGCTGATTCTCGTGCTATTAAATATTTTATCGATAAAGGTGTGCAATTCATAATTAATGGAAAAACTAGATTGCATATGGCTTTAAAGAAATATTATGGAGATGCACAAAAGCAATTAACAATATTGCAAATATTGTTACAATATCATTCAAATCATAATGATTATTTCAGGGAAATGCTGGATTATCTTGAGGAAAACAATAAACCGTATGTGTTCAATTTGTTTTCAGATTTAGAAACTGCACTAACACCTAATTATAATGAGGTCTATTCAGATAGATCAACACCTCTTATTCAAGCTGTGAAAATTTACGAAAAAAATCCAATAGAACCAGCCAAGGCATTAATTACAAGAATGCTCGCAAAAGGTGCAAATCCTGGTTATATAGATTCAGTTGGAAAGAAAGCATCTGATTATACATCTCGTGAAGAGATTAAAGAACTGTTGGGATATAAAAATGAAGTAGAAATGGGAAACAATGATAAACCCTCTTTTAAATTATTATGGACCGGATTTTCAAAGTCGGATATTGATTTTACTAATAATGTGTTCCACCAAGTTACACACCATGAAGACTTGTCTATACAAAATCCCAAAGAGTCTCTTTTTTCTATATGTCCTGTGTGTCTAAAACATATTCAACACGAAACAGGTTCATGTATGTATATGACACACTCTTGTGTAGAACAAGCTGGATTTCGAGGGTATTATCACAAAAAGTTATGGAATGCATTTAGCTATGGGAAAGAATATGATGCACAGGGCAATCGTATACCTGTGGAACATCGCAAAAAGGTTATAGAATGGTGTACAAATTGTGGGCGTATTTGCAAAAACCACGACCATTATAAATTAGGTCCCGTTTATAATAAAGATGGTTCCGTTCATATTCCGAAAGTGATTGATGGTTCTGAGTATTTTTCTGCAGATTGTACTAAACATGGTATAGGTGGAGGTGGAATTGCTGAAAAAATCAATCGGTATCGTAAGTTTCGTGAAGTTGTTCTGACTCTCAACAATCCCAAACTAATTAACAAACTATCATATGAATCTGCGATTGATACTCTGGTAGAGGCGGTTTGGGAGGCTCCTCTGAATCCCCAACAATACAAAATTGGTAAAATTCAGCGGAATAAGAAATACAATGAACTTGTATCCAACAATATGTTTAATAATCCATCCAATCTTCCTCCACCTCCTGACTATATTTACTCGGATGCAAGTTATCCAGATGCAGGAAACCCAAATCTTCTTCCAATTGTATATCCCAAGGCAACTGCTACACACAAGAATTCGGCATATAGTGTATTTAGCGATGATGATAATATTGTGCAATTTAGACATCGAACTGCAGATGGCCGAATTAATAAGCACGATGGTCCTAATCAACAAGTCGCATTATCGCGTCTTATGGGACACATTCGGACAATGAACGATTCCACTGGATCTGAAGATTTTGGAAAGTGCTGGCAGCATACATATGATAATTATTATAAGTTGGATTTTTTGGATAATAAAAAGGTTCGACCTCCTCAATGTACTGCTAGACTCTATCCCGAAGAGATATTGCATGCAATTAATTCTGCGACATATACGGACCCATCTGAAAAAGAAGGATATCTAAATATATTGGCTTATTATAAGAAACTTTTTGTGGAGAAATTCAAGGAACCCATTGGTGTGGTTGGTATGGCTCCAACAGCAGCAACCAACAAGCCAAATGCACCTATGTATGCAACCGCATCCAATAGCAAAGATAATAACAGCAATAGCAACAATAACAATAACAGCTACAATAACAATAACAGCAATTACAATAGTAATAGCAACAACAGCAACAACAACCAAGAAGGAGGCAAGCGTTGGAAAACTCGCAAACGCAAACATTACCTACTAAAACGCAAATCGTATAGAATGCGCACAGCTTAAAAAAAGAAGTATTACAGGAACAGCCATTAAGTAAATGTATGTTCCTGGCTATATTCGCGTGCTTTACAGTAATCATCAAAGTCATGGTCTTCCCCAGAAGCAGCTAATGCACCAACACGCGCCCTGTAAAAGCCGGTAGAACCCTTCTCTACACGCTGAAGTCCCAACGACCGAACCTGTCTTTTTGTAAGGGTATCCAGAAATTCAACAGCAAGAGGATGCTTTACACCCACCGTATTCATGACGCGGCCAAGAAGTAAAAGATGCTCGCGATTAGTGAGGTCATAGAGTTCCGTGTTGGAAAGCCAGAAATCGGCCAAGGCATCCACATCCTCCTTGAAATACTTTGTAACTGCTTGATACCGTGCAAAGAATTCGGAATCCGATATCTCATAGGATTCCTCTAGAATCCGCGATAGGATAGGGGCAGCCACAGGAAGAGTGCATGAACGACGAGGACGTGAGGACATTTTGCCTAAGAAACGAAACGAAACGAAATGAGACGAAAGAATCTACGTGGGCATCCATGTAGGAAGTGAAGAGATTCAAATTTTCGCCACCACCCCCTCCTCATCACAATCCTGGTGTGTGAGCATACCCAGATTTGTTTCCACAAGTGATGCACCGTCTGTAAACCGGTAATACAATATGCTCAAGACCGCCTGATCCTGTCGATGATTCTCACGATTACTGCCCACAGGTGCAATACAGTCCCGTTGTTCCGCCAAATACGCCCATTCTTCCAACAATCGCCATGCCCTCCCCTGACCCATATCAAATCCCACAATCGCGCCATTGCGCGGCGATAATCCCAACATCGTATCCGACCCACCGATACCAAACCACTGGAGACATCCAGGATGCGTCCACTTTCCAACAGTCCCCGCTGATATTGGACTATATACACCCTGGCGCCTAACAACTTCCACAATCGCATCCAGCTGCGACGGCATCCGGTTTCCCGCATCGCACCATAACAATACATCCTCACCCACTTCTATTGCCGTGCGCCAAATCGCCACCGGTTTCCATGCATATTCTCCCGCACGCACATCAATGCGAAACCATGATGGATATTCCTCATAAGGAAATCGCCGATATTGAAGGGTAGGGAAGCTATTATGTAGGGAATTCAGGTTTGCTTCTGATAACCCCAGGTCCCATACAAAGGTTTTTTCCCTATAACCAAGAGGCACGGAGTGCAGGAATTGTAATAGCGACCGAAAATGATTATCCGATGCGCCTGTAATAATATACATTCTGTATCGACTGTGCATGCGTATTGTCTAAATCAACACTAGAAGCACAGGCCCGTAATGGAATTCCTGCAAATCACACAACCTCTCTCCCAATTCTTATTTATGGGATGTTGGAACAAAGATGGTTGCACCGCATCCCAGGGGCAAAAAGCCGTTGCCGCAGCTATTCGTCGAGAGCCAGCCAATTGGCCCCTGTTTCTGGGCGGAGACAATATCTATCCCGATAAACATGAGAAAAGAAAAACATATCCACCTAAGCGTGTTGAAGAAGGCGTCGCCTGTTTAATACGCAAAGCACCCCGCCAAATTTTCGCAACCGTCGGCAACCATAATATCGCATCCGCGGATGTGTTGGAAGCCGAGGTTGCACTGGATCTCTGGACCTTGAAGTCCCATAGTTATTGCGTTCAATTCGCCAACAACCAGTCCGTAATCTTTTTGAATAGCAATCCATTTGACGAAATGGAACATACACGACCACTCACGGATATGTTGGAAGCCCTGGACGCCGCTTTGGCGCATCTGAAAAAGACCCGTACTCCCTACATTATGGTCATGCATCACCCAATTGTTGCATTGAAGAAGAAATCCTATTATTTGATGCCTCAGCATGCGCTACTTTTGGATAGCCTGCGCGCCTATCCACCACAACTTCTATTAGTGGCTGATACACACAATTATCAACTCGGTACAGTCACATGGAAAGGTACCGACATTCGGCAAGTAGTTGTTGGAACCGGTGGAGCTGATTTGGACCCCCTTCCAGAGGCAGGAGTTCATGCTGCTGATTTTGCGGGCACTTATGTTGTCGAGGATGCAAAAGTGGCGTATGGCTATTTACGCGTTTCGATGGATGCAGCAATCACAATCGAATTTGTGGAACCGCATATGTCCGCACCAGACTTGCGAGTTGCGACATACCTCAGAACATCCCGTTCGCCAAGGCGAACGGGATACTGTGAATGTGAAGCAATCGCAAGACTGGCTGAGCCGCCAGACAATGCTAAGTGGCGACACTGTCGCCACTCGCATGTCTGGTCCGCACGTTCCAGATCTTCCAGTATCTCTTCACGAAAGTCCTCAAAATCGCCAAAAACATCAAAAAGCACTCGGAAAAGACGTTAATTTTTCAGTTCATGTTCCCATACAACAATTAGACCATATCCCTTGCTTTTGATAAAGTCCTCCCTTTCCTGTGTCTTCCTTCGTCGTTCCAAATGAAGTTCTTTCTCGGTGTCGCTCTTTGCATAGCAATCCTTGCAGGCACATCCATGCCAGTAACAACCGTGAAATTCATATATGGTATTTGTTGACGGCGAGTATCCATCCGCGCGATAATTGCTCTCCTTGATTTTATGCTCACCACCATGAAACGCCCATTGTAGGTCACGCACATCTTCTTGAAGTTTAGTTAACCATGCACACGCAGCTTTTGAATACGGAGACCGAATCGAACATTGTGGACAGATTCCTCCTGATAAGTGATAATCTGGTGTTTGTTGGAATTCACCATGGTCCTTACACAGTATCACAACTTTTGTCTTTGCCGATTTGTAGTCCGTGAGGGAATAATCCCAGCGATTCTCGTGAATAGCCTGTGCTCGCGCAATGAATTTTTGTGTAGTATGTGTCTTACCAGCTATTGTTCGCAGCCTTCCACAAGCAGGACACCCACATCCATTCAAATGGCTATGGGCAGACTGGGTAAATTCACCATGAAGTAGACAAACAATTGTTATGGGTTCATTAATACCATTATACACAGATGCTGAATAATCATACTGGACTTCTTTATGGACTTGCTTTACCTTTTCAACAAATGTTTCTAATGTATATGGATTTGTATGGGTGCAGCGAATACACCCTTGGCCCGACAGATGATGCTGAGGTGTTTGTTGGAAATCTCCGTGTTCAGGACATGTTATTGTAACATGTGTGTTTGAATTGATATACATAACCTTATCATATCCATATTTATTGCTATGTACAACGGATGCCTGTATTACAAACTCATCCGTTGTCTTTCGTATATTTCCGGCACATGTTGGACAGCTACTACCACTCAAATGCTGATTAGCAATTTGACCAAAGTCGCCGTGGTCAATGCAAGTTATTGTTACTGGCTTGTCTGACCCCTGATAGTCTACTTTGTCGTAACGACACTTTGAATGTTCAGGCATCGCTTGTGCCTTTCGAATAAATTCCTCTAATGTGGAACGGCGAAGATTCGCCCGTCTCTCAATTCCGCATGTTCTGCATCCTTGGCCGTTTGTATGTTTGGAAGGTGTTTGTTCAAATTCACCGTGTTTTGCACATACGATAATGCCTTTTTCACACGCTCCTTTGTATTTGAACAAGGCGTATGAATATATCGGATTCCCCTCCTCATCTGAATGGATTTCCTTCGCCTTTTGAAGAAATGTTTCTTGGTTCGTAACGCGCATTTGTAGAGTATGAAAGTATGCAATTGACCAACCAACCAAACATAGATAAGGTCATACTCAATTTTTGTTGGAAATTACCTGCACCCTTCACAAATCATGGACGGCTTCACAACGACCCAGCACCTCCAACACGGGTTCTATCTCGTTCTCCTATACCTTCTGATTTCAGGTAATTACCTGAATCACTTACTTGGCTGCAAAATACACGCCATTCTGGAAAATACACTCTGGCTCAAACATCTCCTCGGTTTCATGACCACATATTTCCTCATAATCCTGGCGATACCCCCTGGGTCCTATGGACACAAGGAAACCCTGGGATTCGCTGCGGTGATTTATGTTTGGTTCTACTTGACTACGCGCATGAATGCGACCTTCTGGGTTCCTATGATTACCTTGGCCACCTTGGCGTATTTCATTTATGTATATATCGGCCAACGCAAACTCAAGGATGCCTTTGCCGCCAGGGCAAAAGATGTGCAACTTCTGGCCATTCTCGCGGCAGGAATATTGACTATTGTTGGTGTTGTGGTTCATTATGGAGAACGGAAGGTTACCGAAGGTTCCCGATTCCGCGCATGGGAATTCTGGACAGAAGAGGCACGTAAATGCAGCAGCTCGCTGCGCAACGAAGATATACCGATTCTCCAAAGTCTTAAGGCTGTTTTTACATAAGTTCCCATCCATCTTCATAAATATCCTCCCACTGTTTCGGACCCGCAGGACCAAACCATTGGCGCGGTGCTATAACGCAGGCCCCTGCTGCTAACCAAGCGGCCCACCAGGAAAAACTGGAATTCGCAATCACAAAGTGACGGAATTGCTGTAAGAGCCCCATCGTCACTACTTCGTCCTGTTCCATCAGGATTTGGAAGGGATGTGTCTGTAGTGCAGGCAAATCCCCCATCACCTCCATAAACCACAGTGGTTCCTCCGCTACCAACAAAAAGAATGGATTCGCCACTTTCTGCGCCATACGGTCCATCGCGGCCCTGTAATACTCGACAGGCAAGACTCCATGATGCTCCACCGCTTTCAGATAATCCCCGCGCCGCACATGGACGACTACCACACGGTCCCGCATCTCCAACAAGTCGCGATACTCCGCCTCAATATGTCCCAATACCGCCGCAGGCGGTGCAAAGAGCCGGCGCAATTCTGCAGCCAGGCCCTTAAAATACTTCGGTGACTGAAAGTATCCCTGCAAACGCATACCCAGTGAAGAAGGCGCAGGAATGGGTCCCCATACAGTCGCACCGCTTTCCCAGTGCGCAGGTTTGATAACAGGCGGTACAACATAAGAAGGAAGCTTGGGGCAGAAGTGTTGGAAACGCTGGAACGCCGTGGACCAATACAGGGGACGCCCGTCCTCCTCGTCTTTTCTGACCGGTAAGACTAGGCGGGCGCCGTGTTGTCTAGCATACGCATACGCGGTCGCAATTTGGAACATTTGGTTACCAAGACCTCCCATAAGTCGCACAGTGACGGGCGGAGGGGGCGGAGGCCCCACAATCGCAAAATAGGACCGGTCTTGCTCGAAAGGCGCCTGGTCCGTAAGGAGCCATTGTTGGAAAAACCAGCCGTCTCCGTCCGTTGTTGTGGCCCTAGCAATCGCAGCGAGACTCGGATTGTCCAGGTAGGCCGACAGCATAACAGATTGGTCCTTGCCTGCAAAGCGCCCCGTCGCAAAATACTGAATTAGCTGCGTTTCATACGCCGCACGCCATCGCATACAGGCGATTGCCGAACCACCCCAAAGCCCCCCTACAATCCGATTTACGTGCCGAAAATCCCTATGGCGCTTCTCGGCATCCGTTAGCGGCGCCACGGAATTCAGTAGAATCGCAGGCGATACAATTTTCAATAACGAGGATTTGGGGAACTGTGTTAGGATTTGGGCACTTACCGCGGGGTCACGAAACGCCCCAATATCACACCAGTAAAAATACTCCGTATT
>JACCDO011362954.1_pt1 | contig 39611 bp, 52 predicted proteins | sample 7446101 | NCBI WGS metagenome assembly JACCDO01 (sample SAMN15323440, study PRJNA562643) | freshwater metagenome | isolation source: river surface water | place: USA:Blue River Watershed | collected 2017-08-16 | reverse complement strand
TGGAAAGTTGCCGACAACACCCTGCGAAAGTGGCGAGTCGCAAACACCGGCCCCAACTACATCAAGCTGGGTGAAGGACGTAATTCAGAAGTCCGCTATCGCTTGGAAGACATCGAGTCCTTCGAGCGAAGCAACCGATTCGTAACCGATAAATGAAAGGGAGTCCCATGAAAAAGCTGCTCGCAGTAGTTTGCTCACTGGGACTGCTGGCCGGCTGCTCAACAAGCAAGCCGCCAGTGGTCGAGCAAGAGCTTGTGATCGACAAGCATGTGCAACCGATGACGCGCAACGAGGTGATCGTGGCAGTGCGCGAGTGTGAAACCAATGGCCTGCGTGGCGTCATGCTGTACGGCAAGCGCAAGATCAATGGCTACACCACGGAGGTTGTGATCGATGTCACTTGTGCACCCAAGTGGTAAAGAAAAACCCCCAGGTTTTGGGCCTGGGGGTTAGATCGCACTCAATGGAGGGTTGGCAACGTGCGAGAAAGCAGGGGTCATTGTACTCCTGCTTTTTTTTCTGTGTCTAGTTTTTTGATCCAGTCGGAGCAGAGGCCGGCGTACTCGGCTGCACGGTCGGCGTCGCGGGCGAAGTCAAGAAGAAACTCCGTAGCCTCTGTTGAAAGTCTGCCGGTGGCGGGCTGACGTATAGCGATGCCGGAGCCTGTGGCGGTGGTGGGCACGGTGCAGTTACCACCTTCCCTATATCCTGGGTCGCGCAACCCACCAAGCTCGCGAGCAAGCCGGCGATTGTCAGTGAGCGCAGCGTCCAGCTTTTGGCGATTCTGTGCATGTGATACCTCCAATGTTTGGGCCAGTTTGTTGTTGAGTCGTTCGGCAGCGATGGCCCGCTCGGTTGCCTCTTGCAATACCTTGCCTGCCTCGGCCTTTTGGCGGGCCACAGCAGCGTCGTATTTGGCCTGGTAATAGTCAGACGTCACCCACCAGCTTCCGAACGCTCCAAAGAGGATTGCGGCGATCAGTGCCAGGATCTGGTTCTGTAGGTTGATCACTTGCTCAAGCCCTCATTTGTGATGACGCGCAGCATGGCATTGACGATGGGCAAGCCCACGGCCATTGCCACCCAGAACTCTTGCGCCATGTAAGGTTTGAGTAAGCCGGTGGTTGCCTCGAGCGCCATCAGCGCAGCAGCACCAGCATTCACCCAAAGCGTCTTTGATTTGTACCAGCGTTTCATGCGGGGTATTGATCCCATGTGAGTTGAAAGTGCGGGCCATCTTTAAATGTGCGCCAGTCGCCGCCCCATTCGATCGAGACTTGTAGCTCGATGGCCGCGGCCTTCATGGCCAAAGCGATCTTGTCGTACAGTGGCCAGTCCCAGCGAACGCTGCCGTTAACATACGCGCCCAGATCAACCGCGTGACCGGTGATGTGCCGGCTCTTCATGGTTTGACTTGCGCCAGCTTTGACTAGCTGCTCTTGACGCGCAACGGATCGCACACCCTCGAGCACTGCAAAGTCTACTTCTGTGATTTCAATGGCACGCTTCACTACATCGACCAGGTCTTGATGAACACCAGACAACCGGTCGATTGATTTTTGTGACAGCTTAAAGGCCATTCACTTATCCTCTTTGCCTTCCAGCTTTTTAAAGATCAGGCCCAACATGTTGTCGGTCTTTGCAAACCCATCCTTCATGTCTCTTTTAATTTCACTGACCGCGTCTTTGAAGTCGTCGCGTCGAACAAAGTCTTCATGCATTTTGGTGTCCATTTGCTTGAGGTCTTTTTTCAACTCCACGATTGCATCCCAGATCACTTTCAAGATCCAGCCACCTAAAGCGCCAGCCGCAGCGACTGCCCAGTTGAAAATCATTTGATCCATTTACTACTCCCAAATTGGCGTTGGCTCTGTTGGCCACACTGGATCGGCAACAGGCGTGATGATTAGACCGCGTAGGATACCGCGATAAGTTACGAACTCGGCTGCGTTTTTTAAACCAACATCAGGCAATGCAGCCCAGTCAGTTGCAGCAATAAGTTGCTTGGCTTTAGCTTTGCAAAAATGCATAGCGGAATGTTTTGTAACTTTATCAATGTCGTAAATTACTTGATTGTCATTATTATCAAAAGCAGTATCGCCTACCGTGCGAACTACTTGTGGGTAGAGTTTGTAGATAGAATCAATCATCCTGCAATCTCCATAAGAGTTAATGAGTAGGGTGTGTTGTATTCAGTATTGGTAACGTGACGACCTAAATAACCTGTTCCAGCAAAATCAAGACGCCATTGAAGTTTATAGGTTGTACTGGTAGACGCGTTTGGCGAATCTATCCAAATAAAATTAGTTGGCCAACTAAAATTTGAACTGTTGGCATATATATTAAAAGATGATGGCGATCCACCTGAAGATGGTTGCGCTAATGTTGTTGCTCCGCGCAAAAGATTAACAAGCACAGTACCGGTTGATCCGGTTGCTAGTTGACCTTCAAACAGAATCAATATTCTGCTTGCAGTAGAAATTGGCGTGATTGCAGCGCTTACACCCATATCAACAAAAGATGTGCTTCCTACAGTTAACGGTGTGTTGTATTGACTTGTAATAATTTGCAAAATGCTGCCTGGTGCCATGTTTGCATCAGCAAGTTGACCGCTTACTTTTGATGCAGCAACGCCGCTGATCTTTGCGTCATTCACAAAGCCATCGGCCATCTTGAGACGGCCTGCTGTGTCAGCGGTCAGGATGCCATCTTTGAGCATCCCCAGTTCTATTTGAGTCAATGCCATGATTAGGCTCCTTGCTTCAATGAGTCAACGATGAGCTTCAACTCGTTCACGCCTGGTGCGCTGTCGATGTCTGCTTGGATCGCTGTGTACTTGTCACGAATCGCTTGACGTGCAGCTTCGGCAGCCACGGCATCAGCGCCAGGGATCTGCTTGGCAATCACTTCGTCATGCGGTTTGAATTCTTCAGCGCGAGCTTCACGACGAATCGTGTGCGTGATGTCTCGAGCTTTGTTTAGATTGATTTGAATCATGCTGCCATCTCCGCTTCTTGTATTGCAATCATCTTGTTGAGTTGCTCAATACGAGCGGCTTTAAATTTATTCCATTCAGCCACAACAAACGAATGCTCTTCGTCAGTTTGTTCTTCACTTTTAACTGGCTCTGGTTCTTGGTTGATTGACAAAATTTCTTTGTTGAATTGTTCAATAAACCAAGCTTGCGAACCAATACCATGACCATCTGGATTGCTTGTATCAGCCTCCCAAGCAGATCTAAATGTTCGATCAGTTGGGATTTCTGACTCGTCAACGATGATGTACGGCACACCGGCCGGCACGTCTTTCCTGCAAACTTCTTCAAATGGGATTTCTCCAGTTGGATGAATAATTGCAATTCCATCTTTTGTTTGATAAATAATTTTTTGTGTCATATATCACCTGTAAATTGCAAACATGATGTCCGATGTTGCGCCTGTGCCGTAAACGTCACAAACAAAATATGATGTTGTTTTGTTTGCGGTGTCGGTGTCTGCAATTGCTTCTCTTTCTTGATACTGCTTCAAGAATCCACCAAATCCACTTGTTACGCCATAAGTGTTGTCTGGCATAGCAACAGTTAAATTCACTTGCACATATTGCGTTGGAAAAGAGCCTCCGACATCAGTGCAAGAGGAAACATTTCCTGCGCGATTGATTGTCATGTCACCTCGGACATTAAGCCATGCTCGCGCAAAATATGCAGGCAGATTCATGTGGCGCAAATTTCCGGTGCCACGATAAATCCAAATACCAACACCTCCACCGCCAGCAACATCGTCACCGCCGTTACCAATCCAGGTGTATTGTTCTGTGGTTGTGGCGTGACCTTTCTGGCCAAACAGCGCTCCACCGCCGGATTGCGGATGAACAGACAAATAAGCAATGCTGCCGTTTGAATTTTGCGTATTTGAAAAATGAGCAATTCGATCATCTGCAACACCGCCAACAGTTAACCTTGCATCAGATGCGATACCTACGCCAAGAGCGCCAGTCATGTTGTCGCCGGCTTTATTTACCGGCGTATAACCGATGTTTGCAACAGCAGCCCCGCTTGCCATTTTTGCATTATCAACAGCGCCGTCTACAAGCTTGGCGTTGGTTACTGTGCCATCGCTTGGCGTACCAATTGCCAGCGGCGTGGAGTATGCAACCTCAATGTTGTTAGTGCCGGCAGGAGGCGCGGTGCTAAATGTCAGCGTTGTTCCTGACACCGAGTAGGTGTTCTTCTGCTGATACACACCGCTGATAAACACGGACGTGTTGTTCTCTGTGCTTGGGTCAGACGACAACGTGAAGTTGACCGTGCTGCCATTGCCAGAGAAGTTGTCGATGTTGACGTTGGTTGCACCAAGGCCAGACTGCGAAGCAAACCAAGTGCTGGTTTCACCGTCTGCAACCAAAATGATCTGGCTGTACTGTGAACCAATCTGTGCGCTTGTTGCGCCGTTGATCGTGTCAGAGCCGGTTCGAACGATGTTGACCGCGTTGGCGTCAGACGTCCACTTCACAACAGCAATCTTGAAGCCGTCACCGACTACGCTGATTGCAGGCAAAGTGATTGTCACAGCACCAGACGTTGTGGTCACACGGATCAAGTCGCCGGCATCACCAGCAACGATCGTGTAGTTTGCGCTCTTGTCTTGCACCGCGCTGTACATGCCAGACGCAGCAGACGCAGCCGCCTGGGCCGCAGAGTTTGCGGCAGCAGCAGCTTGGTTCGGTGCGTCAATGATGGCGGCCAGGTTGGTGTACGCGCTGTTAACCGCGACGATGTTTGTCGAGACTGTGGTCACCGCAGTGTTAGCCGCAGCGACTGTGTCGATGTTGGTCTTGTTCGCGTTTACAGCGTTGATATTTGTTGCATTAGCGGCAACCGCGTTGATGTTTGTTGAGTTTCCTGCAGCAGCATTCACGTTTGCAATGTTGGTCGCGGTTGTGTTGACGTTCGCAATATTCGTTGCGACGGTCGTCACGTTTGCGTTGTTTGTGGCCACTGTGGTCACGTTTGCGCTGATGCCAGCAACAGTCGTGACGTTGGCAGAAATGCCAGCCACTGTGTTGACGTTGCTGATGTTGTCGCCCACTGTATTGACGTTTGCAATGTTGGTTGCAACCGTGTCAATTTCAGATGTTGGCTCGTTTAGATCATTGGCCACCGTGTTGATGGCGTTGATATTTGTCGCCGCTGTAGTGACGTTGGCGTTGTTGTTTGCAACAGTCGTCACGTTAGACGAAATGCCGGCGACCGTGGTCACGTTTGAGTTGTTGCCGGCGACCGTGTTTACGTTGGCAATGTTGTTGCCCACGGTGTTCACGTTGTCGATGTTCACGGCTACGGTGTTGATCTCGGAGACAGGCTCGTTCAGATCTGCCGCAACGGTATTGACGTTCGCAATGCTTGCAGCAGTCGTGTTGACGCTGGCAATATTGGCGGCCGCTGTGTTTACGCTGCCAATGTTTGAAGCCGTGGTGTTGACGTTCGCAATGCTGCCGGCAACGGTATTGAATGAGTCAATGTTGTTGGCGTCAATGTCCAGGTTGTCCGCGCTATCAGCCAGGCGCACAATGTCGGCCACAAGGGCGTTTGCATCTTCTGCGCTAGTGATCGGCAACTTGGCCGAGCGGTCAACCTCTTCTTGTAGCTGCTGGATCTGGATCGTCGCACGGTCAAGCGCGTCGTTGATCACGTCAGGGTAAAAGCCGCCCTGGTTTGTCAGGTCGGTTGGCTGTAGGTTTGCAATGTCAGACGTGATGACCAGGTTGTAACCGGTCGCCAATACGCCTGCAACAAGCGTGATGCTGCCACCAGGGTTTGAGTCCTGGTCTTGATTGAGGGCTACGGTGTAGTCAGTCGTGAGTGCCAGAACCGTTTCAACAGTCGTGGCAACATTTAAACGAACAACTTCCAGGTCAGACGCCTGAAACACCTTAAACGCAAAAGGGAAAACCGTTGCAGTGCTATTGCCTACATATGGCCCTGCCTTGCGGGTTACTGAACTAATCGTCATGGACGGACTCCTGGGAGATTGTGGTTACGTTATGGCTTCGTTGTGGGGATACGGGCACCTATTACTTCTCCTTGCCCAACACAATTGCTGCCGGATTTTCTGTTTCGCCTTCGACCAAAGCCTTCGTTCCTGTGATGGTTCGATTGATCTGTGCAGACGGTAAGCCAGTGAGATCGCCGATGATGTTGATGGCCGCTTTTCTGAACGCGTCATCAAATTCCATTTGCGACGCTTGCTTCAAGAATGTCATTGCATCAGCAACCACACGCAAGCCAGCAGGGCCGCTGTAGTCGCGTGCTTTGTCGCTACCAAACAAGAGCGTGCCGGCCTGGCTAAATTCACGCAGGATGACCATTGTGCCCATCAGGTAAGACAACTGTTCGGCCGCCAACTTCTTGGCCAGCTTCTCCATATCCCACTCGTCGTCGCCGCCAGGGGTAAGCGCTTGCTTGAGAATCGTTGTCAACACGACAGGGACAATGAACAGCATGGCGTAGTCAGCAGCCAGCTTGCCTTTGTTCTTGGCGGTCATGGTTTGCATTGTGGCCATGTTCATCACGGTGTTCATGTAGCTGTAGTACACGGTGAAGAGTTTGAGGCCAGCGCCGCCGCGCTCGATGCGTGACAGATCCTTGAGCATACCGCCGCCCTGGGAGTCAATCACAGCCTGATCGGACAAGGCAATCGCACGTTGCTCATCATGGCCTTCGCCAATGGCTTTCTCGTACGCGCCCAACCAGGTAGGCACATCGACCATGCGTTGCATTTTCATCATCATGAAGTACGCGCCCAAACGAACCTGACGCATTGCAGCAGATTCGTCTTGCACCATGTTGCGAAGTTCGTTCAATTCGCGGAACTGGGTGCGTGCACGGTTTTCCATAAAACTCGACTTCTCGTTGACCATCTTCATGGCGTCGCGAGGGCTGCTGATTGTTTGCGCGATACCGCGGCCGATGTACTTGAGGCCAACGCGAACGATCGACTGGTTAAAGCCGGTGACCTGTTGAATGGCCGACATTACGTTGAAGCCCAAGCCAGCGGCACTGATGCTCTGACGCAAGTAGTTCAATGCGATCTCGCCTTCGTTCTGCACGGCACGCTCGCCGGCCGCCACGTCTTCGATCCAGGTCTTCAATTGCTGCTTGAATTCTGGGCCGTACTGTGTGCGGATGGCTTTGTCGATTGCTTGTGAGCGCATGAGCTTGTTGGCATCGATGAGCCACTCATGCCATGCAAGGTCGTGAATCACGTCGTTGATGCCAGAGTACATGCCGGCCAACGTGTACAACAGCGGACGGCCTTCGACTTTTTCAACGCGAGACTTGGTAAAGCTGCGGCGAGTCGTGGCGCTTGTGAATGCGCCTTGTAGTTGGCGCTTGGCTGCTTCTTTCTCGTCGTTGCTTTCAGCTTGGATGGTTGCCTGTGGGTCGTACTTGATCGGGTAGTAGCCACCGCGCAATTCCAACTCTTCGCCGTTTTCCACTTTCACGGTCAACGGTTTTGGCTCGATCCACTTTGGCTCTTTGCCATAGATGCGGCGCTCTTTTTCAGAAATCTGCGGGCGATAGCTCTCGAAGTAATCCCAGACTTGTTGGATCGCTGTCCACTCTGCGCGGTTCAACGAATCAAGCACTGGTTGGATCTGCTCCATCGTCCAACCTTCGCCACCAAGCAAGCGCTGAATGTTGCCCTCGTTACCCATGTTGGCAGCGATGGCCAAGCGAGCTTCGCGGTTCAAGCTGCGATTGATTGTTGGGAAGTAGATGCCCTTGCCACCCATCTTGCCAAGCTTAAAGATCGGCGCAAAGATTTTGGTGAGGTGCTCGGTTGCTTGAGCACGCATCTCTGTCTCCTGATCGCCGCGGTTGTTAGCGGTGCGGATGAAGTATTCCCACATCGGGCCACCGTCTTTGCCGCCATCAAGAATGCGTGCAACGGTTGCCGCTTTGATGTGCGACGCCCAGAAGCGCTTGAGGCTTTGCATCTTGCGGCCAAGCTCTGTCGTTGGGGTGCGTGCGTCGGCAGTCCGTCCGCGTGCATTCTCATCGATGCTGGCCACGATCTCATCGCGTGCTTGTTGGTACGCAACTTCTTTGGCAGCGGTGAGCATGTTCTGCTCTGTGCGGCCCATGTGCTCAATCTGCTTCACTGCATCGACCAAGTCGCGGAACTCATCGACGGTCATGTTTTTGTAGTTCTTGCGGAAACCTTCGCTTTGCAGCGCCAGCGGGATCTCTGGCTGATAGCCTGCATCTTCTTGCGACTTCATCCAATCCATCAAACTCGTTTGCGCGTCGAGAGACTTGAGCGTGCGATTGTTGAGGTCAAAGCGTGCGAGCAACTGATCGATCTGGTCAGAGTAGTCCGCACCAACCTTGCGGCGTGATGCGTCGGTCTGCACCTTCTTGAGGTAGCGCAAGCCCTTGTCAATTTCCTGGGTAGCCTTTGCAGCCTCGGCCGTCAACTGATTGTTGAGCAAGCGGTTTTGCAATTGCTTGGTCACTTCATCTGGCTTGCCTTCCTTCATGGCTTTTTCAGCAGCGCGTGTTGCGCGTGTCTCTGCTGCGCTGTATTCGCTTGCTTTGGTATCACGCACAAGCTTGCCGCCTACGATGCGACGTGCGGCCAGGCGTGCGGCCTGGATCATCACGCGCACTGGCTGGGTAGCCTTGGCAGCGTGACGCAATTCAGCAGCCACAAAGCGGGCGCGAGCCTCGTTGTGCAGTGCACGCTCGACAGCCAAGTCCATGTTGCGAGGGTCGGACATCTCGCCGTATTCCTCAAGCATGCGCTGGTCGGTTTTTTCGTCCACAGCCTCTTTGAGTGACTTGGTGTTGATCAATGCGCGAACAAGCTCGTCACCAGACGAGAAGCCAACACGCTCTGCCAAAATATCTGGGTGCATGCCGTCTTCAGAGAGCATGCCGTATTTGCCGTAGCCCAAACTGCTCCAGTCGAGTAGCGCGTACTTGTCGCCCTCGCCCATGTATAGCTCTTCCATGCCGGCGATTGACAGCTTGGTGTTCTCTTCAACTTTGGCCACAGAGCCGTCATTGAGGATCTCTTCGCCGAACTTGATCAAGCGCAGGGCGCGATAAATCGGTTGCTGCTCGATGTCTTTGGCAACTTGCTGGCGTACTTCCTTGCGGATCTCTGCCGTTTGCTTTTGCATCTCTTTGAAAATGCGGCTCTTGGCGTTTGACAGCCAGCGCATTTGACGCAGCGACGCAGCGGTCAGGTCAGTCACAGACTGATCTTGCGCTTCTTTCATGAGCGCTTGGTAGGCGGCCCATGTTGCGTCATCCATGCCTGACGTTGCCTGGTCTTGATACAGCGGGGCCATGCCGCGCACTGTTTCAGCCTGGGTGATTTGCTCTTCACTGGCCAGCATGCGATCCATCACCTGGCGAACTTCACCAGTCAGGATCGGCAAGTCTTCACCATGCTCTTCGCGGTAGATCACATTCAACTCATCACGAATTGACTTGTACACGCGGCGCAACCATGCAGCGAACTGGTCAAAGATCGTTTGCATCTTGATGCTTGGCGCGTTGCCGGTGGCAATGTAGATCTCGCTGTTGTAAGCGAATGCCTCATGCACTTTACGTATGCCCTCATTCATCTTGCCGGTAGCGTTGAACTCTTGCGTCCACTTGGCCCAGTCTTCAGGTGTGACTTTGTTCCACTCGAGCACAGCGTTCAAGTCGTCTTTGAATTGCTGCGGCGCGTTTGGCATGTCGGCCAACTGCGTGAGCATGTTCAAGTAAAAGTGAGTCGTCTCATGCAGGAATGTCGAGTAGTCGGATTCTTTGGTGAGGATCGTGGTCGATGTCTTTGGATCAAACCCGCCGCGCATAGGCTGACGCAAAATGCCAGCGTTTGCAGACGGGAAGAATTGACTGATCGCATCCATGTCCTGCTCATCAAAAATCAGCGTGCCATTCTTGAGTTGTGCAGTAGGTGCGGCCGCTTCGATTGCAGCCTTCTCGGCCTCGAACTTGCGGATCTCGCTAGACAGCATTGCGTACTTGCGTTGCGTGCTTTGAGGTGGCACATACGCGCCAGCGCCGGCCATCGAGTGAGAGCCTTTTTGTTCGACTTCAACAGCGTGCTTGCCAAGCAACACGGCAACACCTTGTTTGCCTTGTGCGCCAGGCACATACACGCCGTCAAAGCCGGCTTCTAGGATTGCAGATTCAACCGAGTTGAACCATAAGCCGCGGGCGTCTAAACCTTCAGCGGCTGCTGTAGCACGCAGGCCGAGCGGGTCGGCTGATACGTCATACAGATTCTGAAGAATTACTCCGTGGACTGATTGTCCGACGCCTGACTCTGGTCTGACTCCGTTTCCTTCGTCAACGTAGAAGTGAATTCGTTGACTAATTCTGGAATCGCCTGTTGCTGAAAGCCTTCCGGACTCTGCGCCCTTGAGGCCAGTGCCGTAGTAACCGCCTGCAAGACTGGTTCGAGGTTGTTTAGAGTAGTGGATTCCTGTGACGGTTGTTGATCCGTCTCGGGCGACTCCGTACCGTTTTGTAATTCCGAGATCCGCTGCTCGTAGAGTTTCGCCGCCGCTTGTTCCTCCGGCTCCACGGCCAGATTGCGCGAGGACGTCACCGCTAGGTTGAACTCCTCCCTGTCCCGCGCCCTGCTCTGCTGATTCTCTAGCCCAGCGATCTGCGTTTTCAACCCCTTCACGAACGGATTGTCCGGCCCATGTTCCGGCTCCAGCCTTTGCAGGCTTTCCTTTAGTAGCTCGATTTGTGATGGCATCTATTTTCTCCTGATACTGATTTTTGAACGCCACCTCTGTTTCGTACCAGAACTGGCCAGCAAACGACACGCCCTCAACTTTGCCCGCCACGGTGGCAGCCAAGTCGTTGAGCGCAGTTGCTTGCTCTTTCATTTTCGTTGATATTTCGTCAACAGTCAAGCCCGCCCAGTTTGTGTCATCTAGACCATAACGGGCATTCATTTCAGGCACAAACTGGAAGCGCACGCCAACAGCCGCAGGCATGCCGCCGGCCATAGCTTCTGGGTTGCGCTTGCCGTCAACAATCACGGTGTAAAACTCGATGCCTTGCTTGGCCAAGTCGTCCAATATTGGCTGCACTTTGTCGATCGCACCAGACTCGCGGAAGTAAATTTCCACGCCTGGGCGGTGACGCTGTAGGTCAACCTCTTCGTCATGACGCAATACGCGTGACAAGAACGTGCTGTCCTGGTCTGCGGCCTGGGCTGCTTGCAGCATCTTGAGCCACATTGGTGTTGGGTCAAAGCCGGCGCGGGTAACCACCTCAAGGTCAAGGCTGCGCTCTGGTGAACCGTAGCGACCCTCGGTCGATAGCACCTTGCTGCCGAGCACTGTGGCCCCGTCATCCGCTTCGTAGATCGATGTCTTGATGTCTTCACCCAGGCGAGCCATGTCAGCGTCCGTAGGCACATAGTCGATGCCCTGGGTATCTGCCGCCTGCTGGATCGATAGACCGCCCTGGAAGCGATCAACGGACTGGGTTAAGGTGTTGAGTTCAGCCAGGGCTGCTTCGCGCCTCTGAAGCACCGTCTCGGGCGTTGGCGCGTCAAGGATACGTTTCTGGCGACCCAGCGCCTTGTCCAATTCCTTGATCTGCTTTGTAAGCTCCGTGACAGCTTTCTTTTGGCCTTCTTTCTTGGCTGCATCGCGGGCGACGCGTAAGGCTGCACGCTCTTCAGTGATTCGAGTTGTCTCGGCCTGGGCGTCTTCCTTCTGCTGCTCGGTTGCGCTGGCGCTTGAGTCAGCAATTTTGCGAAGCTCACGAATGCGAGCCTGGTCACGCTGGCCAGTCAGATCGGCTTCGTATTCAAACGAGCCACCTTCACCGGCCGCGGTCGTCCAGTTGTTCTTTGTCCAGACTTCTTTTTCCAAGAACCACACGATGGCCTGAAGGTCGTCGTCGTTTACGTTGGCCAGAAGTTTGTCCTGCTTCATCGTTGGGTCGTTGCGGATGTCCTTCACGGCCTTGTTGAACACGTCCTGGCCAAAGCCAAACGTCAACGTGGTTTCGCCGCTGGCCAACATCTTGCCGGACACGCTGCCCTCGGCCATGCTTGGAATGCGAAGCTTGCCGGCCAGGCGCTGCAACAAGCGAGCAGCCCACACGTCGATGGTCGCACGCTCGCGGAAGCCGATCAGGTTGCCGGAGAAGTTGAGTGCCTTGGGCGCAGTGCCACCGATACCAATGTCGGCATTCGGGTCACGCACAACACGCCACAAGTCGAGCATTGCACGCACAGCATTCTTGCCGTTGAAGCCATACTTTGCGCCGGTTTCTTTGTGCGGCATGAGGTCATCAGGCAGCTTGCGAAGCTCGGCCACTTGCTCATAGCGCGATTTGTATTCGGGCGATTCTTTGATGGCTTTCTTGCTCAAGCCCATATCGACCTGGCTGCCAAACCATGCAGCAAATTCTGTCTCGGCAGCGTCTAGCTTGTTCGACCACTCAACCCACTTGGGCATCATGGTGTCGAAGTCGCCGCGGCTTGCGCGACGGAGTAGGTCTACTGCGCTTTCCCAGTTGCCGCGCACCGGAGTGTTTGGCGAAGTAGCACCCAATAGATCAGCAAACAAGTCACCCAAGCCACCAAACTCTTGGCGCAAGCGTGAGCGCATCTCTTTGTACCAGCCTGCCTGGCGAATGATGTTTGCAGCATTCTTGTCTCCAGCTTGTGCACGGTCAAATACACCACGCACCTCATCACGAATGCGCTTGGCAATCGCTGCTGTGCGGCTTTCCCATTCCTTGCTGCCCTTTTTCAAAGTCTTGCCATCGGCGCCTTCGTCAAAGCCATAAGGGATGGCCTTGTATTTCAATTCGTAGCCGCCGTTGTCGTCAACGGTAACGCCTGTGAACTCGAGCGGTGCCCAGCCATCTTTGGTTGGGTGTGCAAGCTTGTGCTCGCGTACCTGGCGCTCGATCTCTACCTTGGACACCTTGGCGTCTTTGGCTGCTTTGTCGATTGCTTTGCGCTCTGCATCAGTAAAGCGTGCAGCTTGGCCAGTCAAACGCGCTTGGCGCTCAACGAGCAACGCATGCTGTGCAACGTCGCCTCGCTTCATCTGTTGACCCTGGCGCAATAAGTCTGCCTGGTCGCTCCATGTGCCATCGTTAAACTTGGACTTGACCGCGGCCGGATCAAACACGACGATCTCTTTGGCGTCAGGTGCGACCTGGTAGATCACGCCGTCATATCCTTGCGCTTGCAAGTCAGCAGTGAATTGATCAGCAGCCTCACGGCCACCAGCTTTCACACGGGCCTTGTCTTCAGCGCTTGCGTAGTATGGATTCTCGAGACGCGCAAACAGCGGCATGACGTTCTCGCCTGCTTCGCCTGTGCGCTTCTTCTGCATGGCGTACAACTCGGCCATGTCGGTGCTGTCGGTCAGGTACACACCCGTACCAAGCCAGCCGCTATCTTTGCGGTTGGGATGATCAACGTCGAATTGTGTGACGTCGTCGGCTGTTCCGTGATACAGCGTCACGGGCGTGCCCTGTTCGGTCTTGAATACTGAATTGCGGTAGAAGCTCTTAAACGCTTCAGAGTCAGGCATGACTTCGCCGGCCTGGTTGAATAGCTGCACGTCAGGTGCTGGCACATTCGACGAGATACGGTACGGGATCATGTCGTACAACTCTTGCGGCGTGACGTTCATTGCGGCCGCTTTGGTCACATAGATGTCGCGCACATAAGTTGCAAAGTTGCGTGATGCTGCGTCTGTATATACACCGGTCGATTTGAGTTGATCAAACATCGTTGTCTCGACTTGCTTTGCAGCATCAATGAACGATTGATCAAACTCTTTTTGCTTCATCAGTTGCTCGGCAGTGGCCTGCAACTCTTCTGATTTTTTCTCGATGAACTCGCGTGCTTCTTTGCGAGTCATTGTTTCGCCTTCAGCGCGTAGGTTGTCGATCATTGCGTCGCCCAGCGGAGTCGGCGCAATCTTTGTCATGTAGTCAGAGATCGAGATCTCGACGTCGCGGCCAAGGTTTGCAGCAGAGTCAACTTGTGCAGCAATCTCTGGGGCTACTTCGCGCAATTGATTCACCAAGCCGGACTGCTTGAGCACTTCGGCGTTGATGTACACGTTCTGGATTGGGCTGTCTTCAGATACCTGGTCAATCCACTCTTTAAATGTGTCAGCGTCACGCGTGCGAACCTTGTTTGCAGCGGACAACTTGTTCATGTTTTCGATCACGTCGGCAACGCCGGCAGCACGTTCTGCTGATGCGCTCTTTTCGCCGAACACATTGGACACACTTTCGACGCCCTTGATCAAAGTTGTCTGGCCACCAACGCTCACCATCGTAGAGATCAATGTCTCTGCGGCTGCGCCTGGGCGCTCTTCAAGGTAAGACTTGAATGGCTTCTCTGGATTGAGCACAGCCCATTCGTTTAGGTCTTGCAATACTGTTGCAACTTGTTCTCCAGGGATCTCGCGGGCCATCTGATTGACGACCATCTTGTAGAACGGTGTGCCAGCTTTCAAGTCACCGACCAATTTGCCAAGAGGAATTTTCTCGGTAGCGTATTCGATAGCAGCTTGCGAGCCGCCATAGATCACAGCTTGCGAAGGCTCCAAACCTTTTTCGCGAGCCTTGCCGTACTCTTCGCCAAACACAGGCGCAACCATTGCGGCCATGTATGCACGTTGACCGGTAGGGCCGGCAAACAACAACGGAATGTTGACGACGTTACGAGTCAGCGATACACCACCGCTCACCACGCCTTTGGCAACAGTGCCCTCAACTTGTGGCAGCGCGGCCTGGGCCTGCTTGGTAATGCCTTGCTGGTACTCGGCCAGAAACTTTGTCACTGGCGTAAATGGACGCTCTGGCAGGATGTAGCCAGCGCCTTGGTTCAGCAGTTCGATCGGCGCACGAACGACGCCAACAATGCCGGCGTTTGCCGACAAAAGGCCGCTCTTGATTACGCCGCCGCTTGCACTGAAAAAATCCTTGACCTGGCCAAACGCACCTTCGGTTGCTTTGAAGTTGTCGATGTCATCGCTTGCCAGCTTTGCCTTGTCAGGGTCAGCCAGGAACTTGGACGTCTGGGGGTTGGTGTTGATCAGTTCGTTGACATTGGTCTTGTTGAGCAACTGGGTTGCCTTGGCCATGTCTTGGTATTCAGGAACTGCGTCAACAGCAATCGAAGCTGCGCGTGACAGCTTGACCATGTTGGCGAATTCATCTGGGTTGGTGTTTGCTGCATCGCCAAGGTTGGACTCAAGCAATTGAGTCTTTTGTTGGCGCTGTTGAATCCCGTTCAGATATTCGTCAAGTGTAGGCATTGTTTATTTCTCTTGAGTTGCAAGGTATGCGTCGATGACCATGTCATTGTTGTAGCGAATGCCACGGCTCTCAAAGCCTTTAATGATCGCTGCTTTGTAGTCGTCAGGGACAATCACGTTGCCCTTGTATTCGACCTGGTAATACTTCTTGTCCATCGTGTTACCGCCCCACCAACTGCTGACGGCCTTCACTTTTACAGGCTTGAGCATGCGAACCAACAACGCATTCTTTTCGTCCATCGAAAGCTGACGCTTGCGGGCGATTTGTTCTGCGTTGATCTCGCGCTCGAATCGAGCGTTGAGCATGATGCGCTCTTTCTCGTCGTCGCTGTCTTTCTTTGGATTGACCAAGTCTTTGAGGCCAGCTTTGAGCAAGCCTTCTTTCATCTGCTCCTGGTCAATTGTGGCTGCAAGGATCTTCGTTGCGCCGTCAGGGCCGCTGCCTTTGGCAACGAATTGACGGTAGTCAGACTCTGACAATACAGCGCGGAACTTCTCGATCTTGCCTGGTGCCCACAGATCCGGATTGCTTTGCAGCATGAGCAGCGTATTGCTGTCGCTGTTTTTCGGACGATTCATGATGCGTGCGCGGTCTTCCTGGCGCAGATCACCCCAAAGTTGCGGAGGCACATTGGCCCACGCGCCCTCGGCAGAAAACGCGATGTCTTCAGCCTTGCGGACTTTCTCTTGGTAGTCTTGCGTGCGGATTGCTTCGTTCTCGGCCCATACATTCTTAATGCGTGAGCGAGTCATCTCGCGATCTTCTGGGTCAGGGATCTTGTCGGCTTCAGCAAGCATGCTAGACAGCGATTGTGTCTTGCCCTTGGCTGCGCCCTCGAGATCGTCAACACGACCCATCCAGCCCTTCTCGTACTTCTGATATTTGCCTGGGTTTTTCTTTACCAAAGCGGTGTATTCTTCGCGGCGCAATTGAGCAAACGTGGTGACGTCGCCACCAGATTTCTCGAGCAAACGCTTGGCTGTTTCAACACCTTGATTGACCGCAGTGTCAAAGGCCATAGCGCGAATGCTTGGATCAAGTTTGTCCGCGTCGATCGCGTTCCAATACTTCTTGCGGTAGATGTCGCGTGCTTGGTCAAGCGTGAGGTTTTCAACTTGAGTTGGTGATAGGTTATTGGCTTTGCCGTTGATACCGTACTTGGTAGGGCCAGCACCAGCGTCGTCTGCAACGTAGCCACCTTCGTGCTTGGTAATGACGTAGTCGATCACGCTTGCAGCGTCAGATCCTTGCGGGCCTTGGCCAGCCTTGTAAATTGTGTCACCGGCAATCGTTGCCTTTTGCTTACGGTAGCCGCTGTCCAATTGACGTGTCAGTGTTTGGTAGGTCTTGGCGTCAACTTGTTCGTCCTTGTACGCCTTGTCCAGGTAGGCTTTGGCTTCGGTGAACTTGTTGTTGTTCATCATGTCGTTGGTCACGCCAACGTGCACGCCTTGATACGCGCCCAGCACCATTGCTTTGCGTTGCTCGCTGTCGCTTGGTAGCTCGAGCAAGTCAGCGCGGGCATTCGCTTCGCCAACGGCTGTGGCCATGTAGCTTGGGCGATTTTTTGGATCAGCAATGGCCATGTCCACATAACGCTTCTCGCGAGCCTCTGACTCGCCGGCAGCGTACACACGAATTTGCTTCACAGCATGGTTGTCCATCTGTGATTTGAAATTGATCAGGTGCTTGTCTGCCACAGCGTTGAACATCTTGCGCTGCGTGTCTGTGGTCAGGTTGTCAGCGGCTTCTTGGCGAGCTTTGAGCAACGCCTCTTTGGTTGGCTCGAATCCGTCCTTGGCTTTAAGGCCAATCGAATTGAGGTAGCCGCCATCCTTATCGAGAAGAATCTGCTGGGCTTTGCTGGTGAAGTAAGAGTCTGCTGCCTTGGTGTTCGCGTCATCAATTTGATCTTGGATCATCTCGCCGACTTTTGCGTACGTCTGGCCCAAGGCTTGTGTGGCCTGGCCCATCTTGATTGCTTGTTCGGGCGCAAAGTTCTTCATTGGCTCGACGCCTGGGGCGACGAACGGCTGCATTCCTCCAGCGTCTAGCTGTTGTGTTGGTGCGTCAACTATTGGTACGGTTGGCATGTCGATTCCTTATTACGATTGACGCGCCAAGAGGCGGTCAATAAGTTTGTCGCGGTATAGGGTCGTCGCGATAGACGTTGCGCTGCCAAGCAGGCTTGTACCGGCTCCGGCAAACGGGTCAATACTTTGCGCTCCGGCCATTGCATTCTTGGAACTGACGCCAAGCATGGTGGACTGGATGCCGTAATTGGTTGACTGTGTGCGAGCGTTCTCTGCGGCGCGGACTGTGTTGGCGTTGATAGTCAGCACGTCAACCTCTTTCATGAGGTCTGTAGTCGCTTCAACGGCAGCGTAGCTACCTTCACCTATGACGCCACCGCTTGCGGCCATAGCGGCCCGTTGTGAGCCTTTGATCTTGCCGTATTTCATAGTCACAGCACCAGCAGCACGGCCGCCAGCTTCCAGCGTCTTCTGCGCCTGGAATTCAGCTTGTCGTGCGTTGATCTGTGAGATGTCTTTCTGGAATTCCAGAGACAGTGATTGCGATTCGAGTTGGTACTGCTGCGCCTTCATGGCGTAGTAGGTGCCGAACATTTGGCCAACAGCGCCAGCAATCATGAGGTACGGGGCTGCCGCCTTCATGCCGCTTGCTAGTTGCTGGGTCGAGTCGTCCTTGCCAATGAAGTTTGAGCCTGACGCCCAGTTCCCAAGGCTGACACCACCAGGGCTGCCGCCCAGCGTGTAGTTACTGCCGCCGATGCTGTAGTTTGTCGAAGGCATCTTTAGACCGAATTCAGCCATTGCTCACCTCCATCTGTTGATGTTTTCTCCACATTCTTCATTCTCCAGCGTTATTGCCACCATAACGGCGGCGAGTTTTCATACGGGCACCATTAGCCACCAAGTGACACTTCCAGAGTCAAACCGACCAGCGTGAGCGGGAGCGGATCGTTCTGGCGAATGTAAACCTGGCCTGATGCGGCCCAAGTTGGGGTAAGCATGACCAGGATCTCATCGGACTTCAGAGCAGGCGGGCTGCCGTACGGTTCGGTGGATCGCTGCTTGGCTTCGACCAGGTTGTTGGCGTCTGGGCCAACGAAAATACCTGACGACTGGAAGACGCGCAGCCATGCCTTGTTGATGTTTTTGTAACGCCCTTGGCCAAAGCCATCGATTTGCAGTGCTGCCGGCAGGGTCTGAAGGTCAGACTGGTACGGCAACCCGATGGTCACGATGTTGGCCGGCACGTTCAGGCTCACTGCGCCACTGGTCACCACGCGCTGTGGGTGCACTGCGCCGTCGGCCAGGATGGACACAGTCTTGCCCTCGAGCCATGACAAGCCGCTGATTGCGTTGCGTGCAAAGTTCCACACGGTTGTGGCCGTGTTGCGTAGGGCTGCTGGAATTGTGCGATCGACGCGGCCGGTGACCACGGTTGCCGACGTGTAGCCGGTGATCGTGATCGTGTACTTGAGGCCGTCGCCGTTTACCAAGACGATTGCATCGCCGATGTCGCTTGACCCAACAAAAGTGCTGGCGCTGGCTGTGATGGTCAGCGTGTCTGCTGGCCCCCAGGTCGTGCCGCCGCTTACGGTCATGGTCTTGCTTGTGGTGTTTGTGCCGTTGTACGTTGCGCCAGAGTCCACAAAGAAGCACTTGTCAAGCGTGCTGATCTCGCGGGTTTCCATGCGCTCAACGTAGCGCACATAGCTGCCATTGATCAGGCGCTTGACGATAACGTACAGGACGTCCTCGTTGCCTTCGGCCACGCATGTGCACGACTCAAATTCGCCGTCGGTGTCATGGTGATGCCATGCGCCAATCTGCTGCTCTGGGATGTAGGTCAAGCCCAGCAATTTGCCGGACGTAGACACGAACCAGATCAGTGGCTGCGGCGCTTTACTGAAGCACATGTCGCTGATGTCGTAGGTGTCAAACAAATGCGCTGCACGAATCGATAGATCGCCCGTGATAAAGCCGTTTGACTGCCAGGAATAACCAAGCTCACGGATGTGGCCGCCGCGGGCTGCGCCGTACACCAGCGAGTTGTTGATGATCACCGGTTGAACATTCGATGCACCGATGTACGACTGTGGTCGCACAGAGATCGATGTCGGGGTGATGGCGTCCGAGTTAACAGACGACACGCGCCACTCGGCAGAGCCAGTCAACAGGATCAACTGGGTCAATGGCACGATGTGGCGAATGGTGTTGGCCTCACGCGCAGCAACGCGGAATTCAATTCGGTCGTCGTCGCGAATAGGCAGTCCGTAGCTCAAGTCGCTTTCAGTACCAGAGCGAGTCATCCAGATCTTTTGCGGCTCATTCACAGAGCCGGCAAAACAGCGACGTTGCTCAAAGTAGGACACAGCACCAGGATAGTTGCCAGTGCTTGCGAATTCTGTTTCGTAGATCGGTGGCGTGTAGCCTAGATCCGGTGTGATGTTGTCGTCGATCAGCGTTGTGCTTGTCGTGTTGCCGATATATCCAAAGATGCCGCCTTGTTTTTTGTAGACGTTGTAGCGGGCTGCGCCGGTCACAGCAGACCAGGTGATCGTGTTGTACGAGCCAGTCACAAAAATGTTAGTAGACACTCCAGCCACAGACGACGCTGGCGATACGCTGATGCCATCACTGGCCACTGCCGTTACGACGTAGTCCATTTGGTTGTAGGTGTCAGCATTGACCGAAGCTGATGCAGGAATGTACCGGCTGACGCTCAAACCAGTGGGCGCGGCAATCGGTGCTGCAAAGTTGATGTTGGTCAGCGTCCAGTTTGTAGCTCCCAGGCGGCGCAATTCTGCCGGCGGGTAATTCGGGTGCACCAGGGTCAGCACGTCGGCCGACTGCACATAGTGAATGTCAAACAGATCTGCTTGTGCGTAACTGTTCGAGATCTCATACGGTACGCCACCAGACAACAGGGTCGCGCCCTGCGTGTGGAAGCGAATATAGCCCGCTCCAAGCTCGATCACCATCGTTTGGGTAGTCGAGTATGTAAAGGGTATCAATCGCGTCTTGTTGGCGCTATTCTTGACCGCACGGACGAAAGAAAAGCCAGGACGATTCTCGGCTGGCCCTTGCGGTGTTGCGATGAAATTGCGAAGCTTGGCCGCGCCGGTTTGATACTTGACGTCGTCGATGCGTCCAAACATCTCTGGTGACATCTCGCCACCAGAAAATGCTCGGCTGTAAATGCGCGTATTGGCCATGCTTATCTCCCTGCTGTCCAAGGCACGATGTGTTCCATCGTGTTTCGACGTTGATTGGCATCTGACACTTCAGCTTGGGACACATAGCCCATAGCCATCTGCGTGCAGCGTTTGGCTTCTGCTGCTCCAGCGTCGCCTTTGATGATTGGGCCGGCCAGCATTGATGCCAAGTGCCAGGACAAAGCCATCGTGAACAGCGGGCTAAACACAGTCGTGTCGCGAACGTACGCGGTGTAGCGCAGCATCGCTTTTTCTTGGTTGGTGTACAACACATGTTGACCGTCTGCCAGCACTTCAACAGTGAATGGTTGCGGCGAGTAACGGCCGGCAGCAATCACAGGGCTGATGTTGTGCGCGTATTGCGGCGTGTCGGTAGGTACGAAGCGCGTTGCATAGTCGTCGTTTGCATCAGGCGGCATCACCGCGATGATGTTGAGCGCGTCGTTTGGTACAGCGTATGCGTACTTCCATTCTGGCCAAGTTGCTTCGAGAGCGGCCAGGTTGATACGACGCATGCAGAAATTCCAGAAATGCATCTCGAGCAATGAGTCTCGAGCGATCGGGTAAAAGCGAGCACAGTGCTCTGCTTGTGCCGAACCTTCAGGTGGGTTAATGCTGGTCACGGTGGCGTTGTCGCCCAGGTGCCCAAGCGCCAGGTTACAAATATCTACTTCTGATGCCATCGTGGCCTCCTCAAGTGAAAAGGGGGCCGTGGTTTCCCAACAGCCCCCGAGACTTCAACTTCCTAAAAGGAAGAGTTACACAGAGCCTTACTCCGCGCTTGCACGCTTGGCTTTGGGTGTCCACTTCTTGCCGGCGGCTTCTGCGGGTGCATCGCCTTCGACTTCAGCTTCTACTTCTGCCTTTGCGGGCTTCCCGTCTAGGTACTCGAGGTTGCCATTTTCGGGGCCGTTGTATTCAAAGACATCGCCTTCTTGACGAAGAGAGTTGTCTACTTGACATAAACGAATTGCGCGGACTTGAGCCATTGTGAATCTCCTTTAATTAAACTACTGTGAAGCCAGAGCGGTAGAACTTCTGACCGTCTTGGATTGCTTCAACGATGTCTGCTGTAAATGCGCCAGCAGTCAAAGTTGCGCTCACGTCGTATTGTGCGCCAAGGTAGCGATAGGCCAAAGAGCCAATCACTGGATTGATACGCACAGCAATACGCTTGCCTGCAACCAAATCAGTCTTCACGATCGGGCCAGAACTGCCAAGGATGACAGGGCTAGACAAATCGGCAGAAGCTGAACCAATCACGTTGAACGTAACAGTCGAACCGCCAGTATCTGAAGTAGCAGCAGTGTCAACACTGAAGTGCATGTACAGATCCTTGCCTTCGCCAATGTCGCGAGCAACAGAAAGGTCAATCGTGTCAGTAGACACCGCGTCGGTTGTAACTGCCTGGGCAGTCGAAACGCGTAAGAGTTTATCGGTAATCATGGTTTGTTTCCTTTATGTGAGGTTGACGATTAAGACACAACAGCTTCAGTGTTAACGATGGCGTCAACACGGCGAAGCGGAACACCAAGGAAAGACAACCAGCTATACGGAGTACCGAACTGGCTCAAACCTTCGTTCACCTTCAACACATATTGCGACTTGTCCAACGCAGCCACAGACAGACCGGAGTGAACAGTACGGTTCATGTAGAAAGCCGCACGGCCCATAGCCATGTTAGGGATACGATACAACGAACGAGCCATCAACTTGATGAGGGCAGTTGCTGCGCTAGGCGCTTGAGTGTTGTCTTGAGCGAGCAAGTGGGTTACGTTGATGTTCGCAATACGAACGACATAACGCCAGTCTTTCACAACAAGACCGTTCTTCCACTGGTAGCGAGTTGCGTACGCTTGCAGACGAGTACCGTCAGCGTTGTACACAGTTTGCTCGCCGAGATCTTCGTGGATCAAGCCAGCTTTAGAGCCTTTAGGGAAGTGGCAGTACACAGTCTGGTCGCCCCAAACAACGAGGTACACAGAAGTGTTTGCAGTTGCATCAGCGCCACCAGCAGACAAGATGTTTTGCGCGTTTTGAGGAGCGCCAGCACCGATGTCAGAGTAGCGTGGAGCCAAGCCCAAGAATGCCTTTGGTTCAGTGGCAGGGTTGCCGTAGAACAAAGTCGTTGCTTGAGTTTGATTCATTGCTTCCAAGAAGGCAGTGTCTTCAGACAGACGGAATTGAGCGGTGTTACCGTTCAACATGGCCAAGTCTTTGTCCACTTCAGAGCGGGCTTCCAAGATACCAGCAGCTTCGTCAACTTGTGCAGTTGTAGATTTGCTAGAAGGAATACCAGCGTTCAATGCACGCCAGTAAACAGCAGGAAGACCAGTACGAACAACAACGCGTTCACCAGTCGGCAAGTTGCCTTCTTTGAATACGCAGTCTTCGAGGATCTCGTTAGATTGAGAAAGTAATTCGGCGATGATTGGCACTCGACCATCTGGGTCGGTACGCTTCGCCCAATCGGCTAGGGTAAGGTTTGATGTAGAAAGGGTAGTCATTTGAAACTCCTATTAGTTTTGCTGATTTGAATACAGTGCATTCGCCTTTGCGTTGAAATCTTGAGGGCCACTCGACTTGTTAGTCGCGCCCGTAGAGTTCCCCACATAGGTGTCCTCACTGATAGCCTTGCCTGCTCTGAACATGAACCGAATTACTTCGGGATTGTTGCCCAGACCAGACTCATTTAGCAGCGCACGCAATTCAGGTGTGCCGAACGAATCGAGTGCTTTTTTGGCCACAGCCAAGTTTTCTTGCAGCTTCTCGCCGCCGTACTCTTTGTCTGTTTGAGCCTGTTGCGCCCATTCGTTGCGAACCATCTCAATTTGAGCCATCTGACGTTCGGCAATTTTCGGCCCCATCGTCTCGACTAGCTTTTGTGCAGCCTCTTGGGAAAGGTTAAGTTCCTTGGCGATGTCCGAGAATTGACCTATAACTTCGGCGTCGAACTCTTTGCCTTCAGGGGCAGTGAATTCGTACTTTTCCGGTGCGCCTTTAGGGGCTTCACCTTCTCCATCACCTTGGGCACCGTCAGTATTGGCCGACTCCGCGGCTTGCTGACCCTCGCCTTCAGGGGCTTTTTGCTGCTCTCCGTACAGAGCTTCAGCCGTCGCTGGGTTCCCTACGGAGTTTTGCGATGGTGGCGTGCCTTCGTTGGTCGTTGCGGCGTTATCACTCATCAGCGGTTCGGTTGTCATTCGTGTTCTCCTTTACCATTTGCGGGTATAGCTCTGGGCAGTGCGTGTGAATCATCGTGAGTGTGCGATTGCCAAAGTTTCTATTTCCCTCGTTGAAAGCCATCATCATCGAGTTCGTATTAAACGATATGCGAAACACTCCCGCTGTATCCAGAAGACGCCAAACAATTCGACGCCCCCGCTTACTGCTCATGAGCCACTTGAGATCTACCTCTTCGTTCTCACGGGTCAATTTCTCACGAAGCTTTTTGTCGGCTTCAGTGCGTTCTTGGCCACGCAGATCTAGAGGGTCATAATTACTCATGTCGTCAATCTATCCAGGGTACATGTGGATACGGGCACCATCAAGGCGACGCATTTATCCACAACCCAGTTGATGCCTGGTACTTGAGCACCTGGCCATCTTGTGGGTTTGTGATTTTTACGTTGTGAAGCTCTTCCAATTCGTAGCCGTTTTGCACCTTCACAAAGATGCTGCCAAGGTTTGGATGAGAGCGGATGCAGTAGCCAATCAGCACCAGGTGATTCGGTGCGCTGGGCTTGGTTGATGTCATGCCGCCGGCAACGGATGGTGACAGCCACACGGCCGCGCCTTCGGTCAACGCGCTGGTGTTAAGGTCACGCACAAGACCTTGCGTGGTGACAAAGCCTTGAATGTTCTTGCCAATGTGTTGCGTGGTCACACCAATCACAACGCTCGAGGCCATCTCGCCGTTTGCCTGCGCCAGCGCAATCGTTGGGAATATGCCGGTTGATCCGGTCACATACACCACCTTGCCGTCTTCAATCATGGCGTTGGTGTCGTTGCGAAATAACTGGTTCTGCTCCTGGCCAAGCTGGAGGGTTACCCCGTTGGGAAGCTTCAGGTCTAGCGTCTGGTCGATAGTGTTCCAGCGTGTCTCACCAATGGCGAGCGGTTGACTGGTATCGGGGTTCGTGTCCCACGCTATGGAGTTGGCAGCTTTGCCGCCATTCCCAAACACAAAGAAGTGCGTTGACCCATCTGGATCGCGCACCCCAATGATGTCGCCCGTGGTGTCGTCGTAAACCCACGGTGCTCCACCGTCTCTTTGTGCCCAGGTCATCTATCAGCTACCGTACAGCATTGTTGCGCGGTCATTGTTGGTCGCGCCTTCAGTCTGGCCAATCCCCATGTCAGTAATCTGCAACTCAATACCCATGTCTTCGCCTTCGCCTTGTGTCTCATAGGCGCGTGTCATCTTGACGTAGGCTTTGGCCGTGATCATCATCTCGCTGCCAACCTTCGGCAGTGCGGTGATGCCAAGCTTCTCAAGCTCTTCTTTGCCCAGGCTGATGCACAAGCCGTACGGGTAGCGCGGCTCGTCTGCTTCGATTGCACCAGGCATCTCTTCGCGCTGGGCTTTTTGTTTCATGTTGATCAATGCCATGTCGTTCTCCTTATGCTAGGCGGTCAAGTTTAAACAGCGCACTCGACAACAGAGTCAAGATGCCGTCGATGTCGTTTTGAATGTGTGACTCCGTGCCCATCATGCCGCGGTTGGCTTCGATGTAGTCGTAGATCTTGCGGACTTCAGAAGCGTCAGCACCAGGAAAGCTCAAGCCGGTTTGCATGCAACCCATGTAGGACTCTGCCAGGCCGTCTGCTGCCTCTTCCAGGTCTTCGTACACGCCAAGCGCCGTGTGAGCAGCAAAACTGCCTGGGCCTGTCGTCATCAAGTGAGCCTTGTGGATCGCAACGGATGCCTCGAGGATCTTGCTGATGAATTCTGACGCGCCCTTGCCATCGCTTGCGCCTTGAGTTGTGCCACCGTATAGCAGCGTGCTTTTGTTTACCATGTCTTTTCCTTATCCGACTTGCATTGGGGTTGGTGAGTTGTAGCCAGAGAACTGGCCCATAATGTCCATTGCTGCGTTGCTGTCTGGGCCGGTTTGCACCGTGCCAAGGTTGCGTGCAGATTCGGACATTGTCTTTGCTGCTTCCATCTGTGCGCGTGCTGCTTCTGCCTTGCCGCGTGCTTCGCGGAGCAATGCCACTTTGTCGCTCGGCACAATGAGCTTCGGATCAATACCGAGCATGTCGCTGTATGCGTCTGCCCATGCATCGCTGTCGAACTTGTCGAGCACATCAGGCTTGAACGAAGCCACTTGGCCAAGGTTCGCAACGTAGCGGTCAACACTGTTCGTGCCGATTGCACGCTGTGCCTGCGCCAGCATTGACACAAACTCAACATTCAACTCCATGCCTTGCAGTTCTTGCGGAGGCGTAGGAACCAAGCCAGCTTCAAGCATTCGGCTGAAGGTCATGTCGATCATTGGATCAAGCAATTCGTTGTGCAAGCGCTCGAGCACTGGGCCAAGCATGAGCAGCTTCTCTTCGTGACGCTCGGCCACTTCGGTTGCAGTCATGCGTGTGTCAGTTGCGTTGGCCAACATCAAGAACAGATCAGCGTAGAAGCCACCACGCACGCGTTCGCGCACGTCCTGGATGTCCATCACCAAGTGTTGCAGATTGAGGTTGACCTCGAAGGCTGTCTTGATGCCAGCGGTCTGGCCGTCGTAGTACGAGATACCACCAGGCAAAGACTCAACGTCGCGGTTCTTCATGCTGGTTGGCACTTGCAATGGCGGCTTGGTCTGGTAGTCAATCGCTTGGGCTTTGCGTAGCTGCTCATGTTGTAGTTGCTTCACGTCGCCGAGCACTTCCATGCCAGGGCTGTTGCCGTAGATGTCGCCGCCGGCCGTAGCCCAACGTGGCACAAGGGCTGGGAACTCTTTGAACCCAGACTCACGCAGGAACTGATGAGGGTTACCGCCCACCTCAAAGGTGTAGCTACCCCAAGCCATGTTCTTTGCGTCCTTCTTGCGGATGTCACGGTCAGCGCGTGGCTCAATGGCATGGATCAATCGAATCCATTGATCAAGCGAACCGCGGTCATACATGTTGCGAACGACCGTTGAACAGTTGTTGTACCCGTACTCTTTCACAATCTCGCCGACGGTCTTCTCAAACTCGCGGTAGATGGTGCAGACTTTGCCCTGGTAATCCTGGGCAATAGCAAACTCACCGATCGTCACAGGATAGTGGTGAATTCCGGTCTGATAGTCGGGCAACACAATCGATGCCGCAGTACCAAAAGCGCCAAGCTCTTCGTACATCTGGTGCAGCGTGCGATAGGTGTTCGATCGTTGAAACACAACTTGCATGCGACGTGTGACATCGTCAAGCCAAAGCTTCACAGGCTGGTAGCTGTTGAGTTCTGGATCAGCAGTGCCCAAGCGGAACCACGGACGTGCAGGCGACGTTGCGCCGGCCATCATGCCAGCGCCAAGCACGCGCAATGCACGGGTGCCGGTGTTGTCATAGATGTTGTTGTGGCGACGCCAACCTTTGTCGCGGTCTTGCACGAAGTAGCGGCCACTGCGTGGAAGCAAGAAGTTGGTAATTTCCTGCCAATGCGCCCACCAGGTTGCACGCTCCGTCTTCAGATGGCCCCAGCGCGTGAACAGTTTGTCACGCGTCGGTGCATTTGGATGCGACTGTGCGTCGCTGGTGAAATCGCTCATATTAGCCGCCTAGCAATGTAGATTTGCCGAGTGAAAGGTCTGCTGCGTTAACGCCTGTCGGGCCGGTAAGCATAGTGCCTGCTGGGCCGCCTTTGGCAGCTTGTGTTGCAGCGCTCAAGATAGCGCCAGCATCAGGCTGTTTTGCGTTTGCACGGTTGACGTTTTGTTCAGCAGTTTGCTGCTGCTTCTCTGCCACCGTCTTCGCTTCGGCTTGCGCCTGGCGTTGTTGGCTCAAAGCTTCGCCTTGCTGCTCACGGGCTTTCTCGCCCGAGTAAATGGTGTATGCAGTTCCTGCAACCGCTGCTGCGGCCAGGACTGTCGTTGCGGTCACTGCTCCTGACATGTCATTCTCCTGTGATGATGATGAAATTCTTGGCGTCCTCACTGCGAGACATGAGTCGATCAGCCTCGTCAGTGAATTCATTCTCTGCTTCTGCCACGGTCTTTGCATCCGTAGTGAACAACATCGTCATGGCCGTGTCGGCATGTGCGATGAATGCTTGCTTGCGGTTTGCGCTGGCCGGTATGGCGTGAAAGCCGGTTAGCCTGAATGATTCGTTATCGGCGAACACGGTGACATCACCGTTGATCACCAGCATGGTTGGCACTTTGATGAGCGCGCCGGTAAGCATGACGCCCGCCTTGATGGAAATCGTGCGGGCATACATGCCGCCATGAATGGCGTGATGCGTCTCGATGTCCTCTTGTGGGCACTCGAGCGACAGTTCTGCCAATGCGTTTACTCTGGCGATTGCATCGCTGCTCATCGCTGGTATTCGATTGCCAGTTGCCACTAGATCCGTCATGCCAACTCCTTAAAAAATACTTCGTTGGTGTGCTTGTACTTCGCCCTTGGCATTACTCGCGCAAGCTTGCCACCATGTGGCGCACTCACCAAGATGCCAACAGCACCAAGCGCCTTGGCCAACCACTCTGCTGCTCGCAGTAGGTCAAGGCCAGGGCCACCTTTACGATGCGCCTGCGTCAGGAAGTAAGACTCCACCGTCGCCACGCGCTTGCCGTAGTGAGGCAGCACTGTGTCCACCATTGTCAAGAAGCCAACAAGCTCCTCGTCAACATACGCGCCAATCATGTGGAAGTGCCCGAGCATTTCCATATGCTTGTACATGCCAAGCTGATAGTCGGGGCGCGGCATGCCTGCAATTGCAGACTCATCAGCGTACTCTTCAATCAGCCCTATGAACTTTGGGTCACCTGACAATTCGTCGGCAGTGACTTGCTTGATCACACATGATGGCAATCTAGTAGCTGGTTGTGGCAATACGGGCACCTCACACAAGAGAGTACGGATCATATTCGCGTGCCTTTCGTCTCGGTGGTGGTGCGTCATCGCCGCCCATGAATTCAGCAACAGGCTGGGCAAAGGTCACAGCCAGGGCGTCGGCATCGTCTGGGCTGGCCAGGCCGCGGCGCTTCATGGCTTCTTTGCTCTCGAGCAGAATGCTGTCGTCTGGTCGGAAGCCATACTCGACGCTGGTCAGGTCAGTGGCCAGTGCTTCGTCCTTGGCCAAGCAGCCACCTTGCAGCCAGTCACGCATACGCGCCCAGATCTCGGCCCGCTTGTTGGCGTACTTCTTGGAGTCGTCGGCCTTTGCGCCGAACTGCACCTCGATCACGTCAAAGTTAAGCTGGCGCAGGCGATCGATTACGCCGCCGCCAACGCCGCCACCGTCAACGAAGATGACCACGGCAAAGCCGCCGGCTTTCAGTGTCTTGACGTGCTCGACGATCTTGCTGGTCAGTTGCATGGTGTCTAGGCCACGGAATCGTTTGGCAGGGAATGAGGCAGCGTCGCGCCCCACGCGGGTACGGATCACGCTCTGGTCATCACCGAAGCGGGCAACGTCCACACCCACCACAGCCGTGCGCCCTTGCATGCTGCTGCGCTCTGGCACTCGATCCATTGCATCGTCCACCAGGTTGCGCGGAATGAATTGCAGGCTTGAGGCTTGTGGGAATATGCCCCTGACACGGACGCGCACGAAGTCGCTGTCCTCGCCGTAGTCGTTCACCCATTCCTGGATCGTTCCCTTGTTGGTGATCTGCACCGACCGGCTGTCGATCTGCCTGGTTGACCAGCGGTGTCTGAATTTGTTGAAGCACTCGAAGAAGCGGCCGGTGTTACGCGTCGGGTTACCAAACACAAACCAGAACGGTTCGCCGTCGGTCAAGCCACCCTCTGCCACTTCCCAGATCTTGTCCGGTACGGCCGAGGCTTCGTCGAAGATGTAGTAGGGGGATGAGGTTGCAGCGTGCAAACCCGCAAAGCTTTCGCTGTTCTCTTCGCGGCAAGTCTGGGCGTCACAGCGCCAGGACTCGGGAAAGTCCTTGTGCACCATCTTCATCGCGCCCTTGCCGGTCGTGACCTCGAACCAGTGGCCAGTGATGCACTTCTTTTTCCACTTGCCAAGCTCGGCCCAGGTCTTTGATCCAAGCTGGTCGCTGGTGTTGGACGTCACTACGCCCTTGCTGTGTGGCCTGGTTGACCCGATCCACAGGATGAGCCAGGACGTGATGGCCGATTTACCGATACCGTGGCCAGAGCTTGTGGCATGGCGCTGCGCTGGCACGGCCTGGTTGCCATCAAATTGATTGACCTTGACCTGGGCGCTCACGTCGTCCAGGAACTGGCAGGCCCATTCGTCTGGCCCGTATTTGCTGTTGTACTTTGACGCCCAAGGTTCGCGAAGCTCGACCACTTGCAGCGTGGGATCGTTGCCCCAGTCAAAGGCGTACATAACGAAGCCCAGGGCGTCGTCAAAGAAGCGCCCCATGTCTTGGGCTAGGAGAGCATCACTCGGGCTGTTTGACACGCTTACGGGCCTCCAGGATGGCTGCATCAAGGGCTACCGAGCCACTGTGCTCGATGCCGACCTTCTCGCCGTACTTCTTGGGGTTCCACTTGGCCAGCAGCTTCATGCGTTGCTCGACGCGGTTCTTGAGCCAGGTCACATGGGCAGAGTCTCGGTGCTCGCTGTAGCTGTCCTTGCCGGAGCTTGTGGCCATCTCTGGCGGGGTGTCGATGATCTCGAGGGTTTCTTCTGCGATGGCGTCATGGCCAAGCTCTCTCGCGTGCGCGATGCGTGCCGCAAAGTCCTTGTCCTTCTCCATCCAGTGATAAACCGTACGCCATGCGGGTTTACCCTCAAGCCGGCAGAACTCACGCAGAGTCTTGCCGTGGCTTATCCATTCGACCATCTCATCGACGATGTCTGCGGGCAGCGCTTCTGTTGGCCTGCCTATCTTTTTCGGTTCAGCTTTCTTCGTTGCCATTTTTATTCACTCGCTTCCATCTGTCTGGGGTTTGTGCCCTCCGTTCGTAGCGGCATACTTTCGCCACAAAGTTCTTTGAAAGGCCCAGCGCTTTGGCTATTTGCCGGTAGCTGGCCCCGTCGTCTTCGTGCATGTCTCGGATCTTGTCGATGGTTTCATCTGATACGGTGCAGTTGTGATGGGAGGAGCCGATCCGATAGCCAAGTTCATTGACCGCGACGATCATGGTCTTCTCCTTTCCCTTCATCCGTTAATACTTTGGCGGCTTTGGTGGTTTCTTGCTTTTGCCTGGCATTACGTTCTCCTTGTGGTTGAAAAGAAATTGTGCTAATTCTCCCCCATCATTGACTTTTCTGCAACAGGAATATCACCGGTCACTTGCAATGCCCAGGTGATTTCGTCGTGGCTGAATAGGTGGCCAGCCCCTTCGGCCACCGCTGCCAATATCGCATCTGCAAAGATGCGATCGTCAGATTTTTTTTCGGGCATTGAAGATCTCCGTCATTTTTGCTTTGAGTTGCTCAACAGCCTGCATCCCTCGCGGCTTTAATCTTGCGTCTAACTGCTCTCTCCGCTTTTGCAATGGCAGCCCGAGCAGATGCCTGGCTTCGCATTCGTGCAACCACTCTGGGCAATAGCCGCAGCACTTTGACCCATCGATCAAGTCGATAGTTTTGTCTCTCGAACATCCTTCGCATTTCAATCCTCTGTCTCCCTGTATTTTCGGAAGGCCCGCGACTCATGCCGGTCAGTCATCCTGGCCAGCTTGCGCCTGCATGCATCACACGCACACGCGAATGGGTGGCTATAGTCCTCTGCTGCTTTTGCTGCATTCCATCCGGCCTTGAAGATGTACCAGGCTGCATCGTTGTCGGTCATGACAACGTCACCGAATATGCGGTCGAATTCTGATCTTGCGTCGTTCAATTCAAACTCCCCGCCTGCGCCTTCATGTGCGCCATGTAGCCATCGATGATCTCGATCGCAATGCGTGGATTCATTTCGCCAAATGCTTGGTCAAAGCGTGACTCTGTTGCGTCCTGGTCGTTGAACCCGATCGCAAACTCACACACCCCGAAGCCCTCTGGCTGAAAGTAAAAGCGAAGCTCTGGCGCACCTTCGTGCGTTTGCTTTTTCATGATGACCACCTGGCCATACCGTTTGTTGTCGTACACCTTTGCGAATTTCATTTTGTTTCCTTTGCTTTTTTACGCTCGGCAATCTCACGTTGGAGGATGTGCCAAAAAATTGATTTGATCGGATTCATTTTTCCTCTGCTTTGTCATAGTCCGCTACCCATTCCGCATTGGTTTGGTATCGCGGGTCTTTCCGGTTTGCTGCGTAGTGCTTGATGCCAGCAAGCAATTCGTCCCAGCTTCGCGCCTGGTAGAAGAGCTTGTTGTTGGCAATCTCGTACATCGCGGCTTTTGTTTCAAACGTGGTTTTGTCTTTGCGTTGACGAACCGCGCCCTTCTCAAACAGCGTTGCACGTTCCAAGAATAAAGCCTTGGGTATCCATCCGCAAACAGTCATGCGATTGTCATTCGTGTTGATGCTTGCAAAGATGTAGCCATCGACGTTGAACTTGGTTTGCGATTGCATCAGGTTGTTCACAAAGTCCAAGCGCGGCGTGACCGTGCGGCCCATAGTCTTGATGTCGAATGACAGGCCATTGACGTATGCATCAACGCCGCCATCAAAGCCACCGCCTGGTTGCATGAGCGGCAGACCGAGCGCGATGTTCAGCATGTTCTGGCCAATGATGCCAATCATCTGCTGCTCTTTCGTGCCGTCGCTGCCATCACCGCGGTTGCCCATGTTGCCGGCTTTGCAGCATGCAATTGATGCGTCAACCACGTTATCGGGAATGTCGATTGTGAATGCCATCAGTCAAGCCACCATCCAATTGCTGCGGCCACGATGAGCAATGCCACGCCGATGTAAATCAGCACCATGCCTGGGTCGATGTACACGATCATGAGCACTGCACCTCTGGCTTGAAGTTGGGCCAGCCTGGGCGCTTGTGCGGCACGATGTCTTTGCTCTCTTCCCAGATCCGTCTCATCTCGCAATACTGCTCGACTTGCTTTTGCTCGTCTTCGTATTCGAGTGTGCCCATCAATCCGTATGCGCCGAAGATTAGGCAGATCATTGCGGCCACTTTTAATTTTTCAGTCATTTTGCTTTCTCCTTGTTTGCCATGTGATTCGATAGTCCATCGATAATTTCTTTGATGCGTTTTTTGTTTGCTGCCATCTGCTCTTCAGTCAGCTTGTGCTCCAGCTTCATCGGCTCTGGCCGCGGTGCGTTGCGGCAAAGCTCTTTGAACTTGATGCAGTTGGGCACACGCTCTGGCAAGTGCTCGAGTGCATAGCCAATTGCCTCTGGCCATTTCGCAAAACCGGCAAGCTCATCAGCCCACACGATCTTGGCGTTCTCGAGTCCTGCATCTATACCGTTCACGATGCCGGTGCTGAACTGCCCCGTGAACTCTCGGCCGTACACGCCTTGCATCCTTGCAAAAATCTTCTCAACCCAAGCGCTTGGGAGAGGTTGGTTCTGCGTCATAAATTTCTCCTTCGATCACGTTGCCTTGAAATTGATCATCACGGGGTATGAGTCCGAGTGACCGTGCGATGCCCTCCTGGTTGATCTGATGCTGGGTTTTGTTCTGCTGGTCTTTGTTGACCCATTCAGCTTTGAACCCTGCCCATCCACGGGCGCAGCATTCGACCAATGCTTTCTCCAATGACCAGCCTGCTTTGCGTGCTTCACGCTCGATGCCTTTGATTGCAGCCTCTGTGACCGGTGCTTTCTTTGCTTTGCGAACTTGCAGGAAATCTGACCAGGTAGCAGGCGACACACCGTCAGGTGGGGTGACTGGCTTTGTCTTTACTACTGGTTCTTGTTTCTTGGTTATTGGTTCTTGTTTCTTGTTTAGTTGAACATCCGTTGAACGGGCGTTGAACCGCTTCTCCGCAGAGGCTTTGCCCGCTCTGGACGCGGCTTCCAGCTTGCCGTGGTACTTCGCAATCTCGTCATCTGCCCTGCGATTGATCCATCCAGTACCCTCCACCAACTCAAAAAATTCCTCGAGTACGGTGTGAACTTCGGCCTCATGCTCACGCAAGTTGATAAGCCGTGCAACGGTCGTTGAACGCTCGTTGAGCGGTTGTTCGTGTAGGTAGTACAGATCCAGCAGCCGACGGTAGGCAAGATCCTCTATCGGGGATAGGTGCCTGGTGTGGCTGGCGTAGTCGCCAATGTTGAATGAGTAGTAGTGCATCACGCGCCTACCTTTGAGCCTTGCAACAATTCCTTGATGCGGTCAGTCTCTTTTTTGTTGGCGGCGAGGGTGCAGGCTACGCATGCAGAGTTGATCGTGTAGCGTTCAGTGCCGCCGCACGTCTTGCAAGGTTTACCTTCGTAGCGACGCTGGCCACTGCGGGCAGCGATGTCGCGGGGGGATGCTTTCAATTTTCTCTCCTTCGAGTTGATGGTTTACAAATTCTAAACCTAACTCAAAGGGAGGTGCAACAATTATTTTTTAGAAGGGTATGTCGTCGTCTCCGACGCCCGCGTCTGGCTGGTATCCGTTGGCCTTGTCTTGCTGATGCTGACTAGGAGCGGCGGCCGGTGTTGAGGTTTGCTCGCCTTTTGGCGGTAGGTCGAGTTGATCCACAGAAAGCCGTAGGCGCGATTTTGTCGTGCCGTCCTTGGCTGTGTATTCCTCATGCTTGAGCGGCCCGCTGACGGTCACGCGCATGCCCTTGGCTAGGTATGGTTGCAGGCTGGTGGCACGCTTACCCCAAAGGGCGCAATCGATCCACATGGTTTCGGGTTTGTCTCGGGTGCCGGTTTGCACGCCGATTGAAAAGCCGAGCACGTTGTCGCCATTGTGTGCACGGAGTTCTGGATCACGGCCCAGGTTGCCGGTAAAGATTCCAAGGTTCATTGTTGGGGTTCCTTCAAGATGCGAACGCGGACTAGGCCACCGATCTGCTCCGCGTTCACTCGAGCAGTCAGTGTTGAAAATCGTTTGTCGTCAATACGCAATGCATCGGCCAGGCCATCAAGGCCAGACTTCATGCGAGCGATCAGGTTGTCACGGTCATAGCTGCGGCGGTTTGGTGGCACAAATTCAAGCTCAACCAAGAGCGGGCCTTCCATAACCTCCGGCCGCCAGCCGCGCAGTTGTTCCAGGGCGGTGAGCCAACACGCGCTGCGGTAGGCTTTTTTCTCACGGGCAAGCGTTGACCAATGCACACGGGCATTGGGTGACAGCTTGGACTGTGGCCAGGGCAGTGTGAACTCAAGCATGGATCTCGCGCCCGTACACGATGTCATGTGCCGTGATCGCGATGTCACGCTCGATGGCTGCGGTCAGGATCTTGCGCTGCACCTGGGTGGGCACAAGCCCGCTCTTGCGCCAGCGGCTTACAGCAGCAGGATCGCGGCCAATACTCTTGGCCAGTTTCCGTACGCCGCCGAACATATCGATGACCAAATCGACCGGTGTGATGTGTGTTTTTTCCATAGTGTTGCTATGTTGCCACAACATCAACACCCCGTAAAGCCTTGATTTCCCTGGGGAACGTACTCCCACAAAAAATATTTTCACAAACTTGTTGCGTTGTGGATTTATGTTGATGTATGATTACTCATCGGCAGCAAAAACCGATGCACTTTTAAACGACTTTGACACTGGAGAGAATCATGACAACGACTATCAATACCAACCCTTCCGCAGTTGACGAACTAGGCGCACTGCTCGCCCACATCGCAACATTGACCAAGCAAGCGGACGCAATCAAAGACGCACTCAAGGACGTGGCCAGCAACGGCGACCAAAAAGTTTTCGAGGGCGCTCTGTTCAAGGCCACCTACGTTGAAGCAAACCGCTCCGTGACTGACTGGAAAGCATTGGCCGAGCAGTTGGCCATCCCAGCCGAAACGATCGCGGCTCACACAAAAACAACCGCTGTGTTCAGCATCAAGACCACAGCACGATGATTCAGTACGGAATTCTTGATGACGACGGCGCGGTGGTGCGCTGGGTCTGGGACAAACCAGCTTACCCACACATCACCCGCAAAGTTCCTCGAGTACGCAAGCAACAGATTGACTGGGCAAATTTTGAAGCAGCACCTTTTTAGGAGAACGACATGACACAACAAACTACTTGGACACCTTACGACGCTTCTGCATGTGTAGAAGGTTTTGACGGCCTGGATCACAGCGAAGACGAGATCCTGTCTGCATGGCAATACCTGGTTGACACCGGCTTGGCCTGGACGCTGCAAGGCTGGTACGGCCGCACTGCAAACGCTTTGATCAACGAGGGCTTGATCACCCTCCCAACCCAACATTAAGGAGAACGACATGACACAACGCATTCCACGCAGATACCACCGTCTTGATGGCTGGCGCGGCTACTGGATTCCAGGCACAGCAGTGTGCGGGGCCAGCGTGTACGACGAGCACAGCGACCAAACCGTGGCCGCCGAAATTCGCAAGCTTCGCCGCGAGGTGCTGATTCCAAACGGGATTAAGTCAAAGGGCCGCTGGGGCAATAGCTCCAACGTGTTCTGCGGCAAGCGCTGGATCTGTGTAGCAGCCGAAGACTTCGCCAGGGCCAAGGAGCTTGTAGAAGCATGGCTTGAGAAAAACAGATTTGAAACTCAATTTATTCACAACGCAATTTAAGGAGATCGACATGGGAAACAGAGCAGTCATCACAGCATCCGGCAGCCACACCGAGGGCGTTGGCATCTACTTACATTGGAATGGCGGCATCGAGTCAGTCGTCGCGTTCCTTGACGTGGCCAAAGCCCGCGGCTTTCGCGATCCAACTTATGACGAGTCATATGGCCTGGCCCGCCTGTGCGGTTTGATCCATGAGTTTTTTGGGGTCGATCAAGACACTAGCCTGGGCATCGGCACTTTGTCTCAACTCGACTGCGACAACTTTGACAACGGGGTCTACGTCGTTGGCAAGGGTTGGTCACTGGCCGACCGCTGGGGCAAAGGATCGCGCCCACGCAACGACGCAGACATTGATGCAGCACGTCAAAGCGAGCAATACAAAGGCATCGTCGAACAACTCACACTCAAGGAGGCAGCATGACAACTTTATCGATTCAGCAAAACACCGACTTCATCTTGCACGTCAGCATCACGCCGACGCATAGCCCGCCAAACAGCGTGGTGCTCAAGGTCGAGTCGCAATGGCTTGGGGCCAAAGATCCATTTGGCCGCCAGGTCAGATACCAGGTGATCTTGTCGGCAGAAGACGCAAAGCGCGTTGCAGCCGAACTTGAAAATCAGGCGAATAGTGTTGACACAGCGTCAACGATTTAGATTATAATTTCCACAGGCAACCACAAGGAGAAACGAAAATGGCTGAAGTAACCATCCACCGCGTCAAGACTGTTCGAGTCACTGAAGTGCGCGAGCACGACACCTTCCTCTCACGCACGATCGTGGTCGAAGATGAGAAGGGCGAGCGTCACGAACTGACTTTGTTCAGCAACGACGTGGACAACGAAGAAGCTTTGAGGATATGGCTGTGAGCTACATCGCAGAGATCGAGCATCGTGTGGCAGGCATCCCCTGCCTCATCGGTGTGACGTACTACGAAGAGTACACGCCAGCTTTTACCAACGGGCCGCCCGAGCGCTGTTACCCAGCCGAAGGTGGTTCTGGTGAGTGGGAAATCCTTGATCGTCGGGGTCGCCCAGCAGCATGGCTACAGCGCAAGCTGACGCCAAGAGATGAAGACGAAATCAACGAAGCAATTTTTAACCACATGGAGAATTAAATGGCAACGCAAATCATTGAAATCGAAAGCCGCGAGCAGTGGCTTGGTGAACGCGCCAAAGATGTGACCAGCACGGAAGTGTCGGCGCTATATGGCTTGTCACCGTACCTCACCGAGTTTGAACTTTTTCACAACAAACGCGACAACGTCATCGTGCGTATTGAACCTAACGAGCGCATGCGCTGGGGCAACCGCCTCGAGGCTGCTATTGCGTACGGCGTGGGTGAAGACCAGGGCTGGAATGTGAGCAAGCTTAACGTGTACGCACGCGATCCCGACGCACGCATTGGCTCAAGCTTTGACTTTGAGATCAAGTCGAGCAGCGATGGCCCAGGCATCTTGGAGGTCAAGAACGTGGACTGGTTGCAGTATCAGCGCAACTGGATCGACGACGGTGCAGGCAACATCGAAGCGCCCGAGCACATCGAGCTACAGATCCAACATCAAATGGAAATTTTGGGCTACGAGTGGACTGCGCTCACGGTGCTTGTCGGTGGCAACGAGCAAAAGGTAGTCCTCCGAAATCGCGACAGGGAAATCGGTGCAGACATTCGCCAGCGCGTGGCCGCATTCTGGGAACGCGTTCAGAATAACACAGCCCCGTCCCCCGACTACACCGCGGACGCTGAATTCATCATCAAGCAATTGCGTGCTGACGCTGACGCAAACCTGGTGGCCGAGTCTGACGCTGCACTTGATCAACTGATCGAGCAGTACGCATTCCTGACCCGCAGCATCAAAGAACAGGACGAACTGAAGGACGCCACCAAGGCGCAGATCCTCGAGCGTATTGGCATGGCCAGCAAGGTTGTATCACCGCTTGGCAATATCTCATGCGGCGTGACCAAGGACTCGCCTGGCACGCTCATCACCGCCGACATGGTCGGCACATACCAGGGCGCTCGCAAGGGCTACCGTCAATTCCGTTTCACACCAAAGAAAGGCTAATCATCATGGCAACAGAACAACGCATTTACAAAGTCACCGGCAACGGACAGTCACACCTGGTGCAGGCATCAAGCCAGGCCCAGGCGCTGCGTCACATCGCCGGCAAGCTTTACCTGGTCGAAGTGGCCAAGGCAATTGATGTCGCTCAACTCATGGCCAAAGGTGCCACTGTTGAGGTATCATCAACAATCGCAGAACAATCTGATCTACTTGAAGGGAACCAATCATGAGCACTGAACTGACACCGATGGTCGCATTCCGCGGCACTTTGGAAAAGATGAACAAGGATCTGCACGACGCGCTGCCGCCACAGATCCCTGTCGAGAAATTTATTCGCACCACGCTGACCGCTGTGCAAATGCAGCCGGATCTACTGGGCGCGGATCGCAAGAGCCTACTGGGTTCAACGATGCGTGCTGCCCAGGACGGTTTGCTGTGCGACGGCCGCGAGGCTGCGCTGGTGATCTTCAACAGCAAGGAAGGCAAGAAGGTTCAGTACATGCCAATGGTTGGCGGCATCTTGAAGAAGATCCGCAACAGCGGCGAGTTGGCCAGCATCAGTGCCCAGGTGGTTTACGACAAAGACCACTTTGAGTACGAGCTTGGCGACAACGAGTCGATAACGCACAAGCCATTCTTGGGTGAAGACCGCGGCAAGCAGATCGCTGTGTACGCTGTGGCCAAGACCAAGGACGGTGCAATCTACCGCGAGGTGATGAGTGTGGCCGACGTTGAGAAGGTTCGCGCTGCCAGCCGTGCCGGCAAGTTTGGCCCGTGGGTTGACTGGTGGGATGAGATGGCCAAGAAGACGGTGATTCGTCGCATGGCCAAGCGCCTGCCATCGAGTGCTGACCTGGACTCGGTATTGCAAGCCGACAACGAGGCGTCAGGATTCACCCAGATCGAGCGCAAAGAGCCGATCAACATCACGCCAATACCAGAGGAGCAAGTTGCGCCATTGAGCCGCCTGAAGGGTTCTATCGCGTCTCGCGCTGCCGAGGTTATTGACCCGTCAACCGGTGAAGTTCTAGAGGAGGCCGCGAATGTCCCAGCTACTGACGCCCAAGGAACTGTGTGACCGATGGAAAGTTGCCGACAACACCCTGCGAAAGTGGCGAGTCGCAAACACCGGCCCCAACTACATCAAGCTGGGTGAAGGACGTAATTCAGAAGTCCGCTATCGCTTGGAAGACATCGAGTCCTTCGAGC
>JACCDO010802056.1_pt1 | contig 39711 bp, 29 predicted proteins | sample 7446101 | NCBI WGS metagenome assembly JACCDO01 (sample SAMN15323440, study PRJNA562643) | freshwater metagenome | isolation source: river surface water | place: USA:Blue River Watershed | collected 2017-08-16 | reverse complement strand
GTATAAATTAATATTATAAATAATTAAAGCTTCATTAAATTGACATATCAAATAACCGAAGGTTTATTATAATACGAACATTAATAAACCTTTGGTTATCATTACGGTATTAGATATCATTAATAGATATTGTATAATAATATAACATATTATCCATAGTTATATAACATATTATCCATAGATATTAAATAAATAAATGATATAGTATTTGATAAATCATAATTTGATATTATTTTTTTAAATTTAATATTTTTATCCTCTATTTCTGAGTTACTAAAATTAAATCTAGAAGGCTTATATATAGTTATTTCATCCACATAGCCCCATATATGTAATACATTATCTTTATCTATTCCAAGTGTTATATTATTTGATGTATTAGTATATAACCATTGACCTGCTATTTGCGTAGGTATTCTAATAAATTCATTCATATTATCTATTCCTAAAATACCTTTAATATTACTACCCCATACCCATAATGTTAAATCATTTTTATAAACAGCTATATATGATTTGAAAAATTTCAGATCATTAAATTCTGAATTATTTCCTATTGTTTTTATTTCTGTTAAAGTATTTATAATATAATCTTCTGAATTATTAGAACCTAATAACCATCTATCATTATTATATAATCCAAATAATTTACCATTAGTATTTATTGCAAATATTGTACCATTATTATTAAAAATATTTCTCCATGTTAAAGCATTATTTAATAAGGTAGGTTGAGTTAAATAATCCATATTTGATGTTTCATTTAATTTTTTTTCATTTAAATCTGTGTAATATGTTGGTTTTTCTATTTGTATATTTGATAATTCTAAATTTGAATACATAATTTTTTTATTATTTACACCCCAATTATATAAATGATTATTATCATTTATTCCTACAGTTATTAAACCATCTGTTGCTATTTTTATCCAATTACCATTTATAATCCATTGATTATCATCGAATTTTTTTAAAGTTTCATTAAAAAATTTTAAATAAAAATTATTATTTATAGATGATTGAATATATATACATGAATATAAATCATTTGAATTTAAACCATAATTATAAAAACGGTTAAATACATTTCCTTTCATTGAAGATGTATCATATAAAGGTAATATTATATTTTTAATATTTTTGAATAAGAGTGTTATTTCATTGCTATATATATTATAAATATTATTATTAAATAATCCAAAAATATAATTATGTGATGAATAATAATTATTTATAAATACACCATTGCAATTTATATCATAATAATAAAAACTATCTCTTTTCATTATATATAATATATTATTTAATAATATATAAGGAATAATAGTATTATTAAAATGATAATAATATACTTCAAATGTTGATGATTTATAGTCAGGATTACCGGTTTTAATCATTTTTGGTACAGGTAATATAGGGGATGATGTCGAAGTTGGGGTAGAAGTTGGGGTAGAAGTTGGGGTAGAAGTTGGTTTTGATGTAGAAGTTGGAGTTGATGTAGAAGTTGGGGTTGATGTAGAAGTTGGGGTTGATGTAGAAGTTGGGGTAGAAGTAGGTTTTGATGTAGAAGTTGGAGTTGATGTAGAAGTTGGTTTTGATGTAGAAGTTGGAGTTGATGTAGAAGTTGAAGTTGATGTAGAAGTTGGTTTTGATGTAGAAGTTGGAGTTGATTTTTTGTCTGATATTGGATTAAGTAATTCTTTAATTTTATTATTTATGTTTGATGGAATTTGTTTATTATTAACTAATATAAAAAATGATACTATTGCTAATTCAATTATTTGTATAATATTTGTATTATTAATATTTGTATTATTAGAAACATTTATTGTGAAATAACATTTTGATGTTTTACATAATTTTTTATATTCACTTAAATTATTTATTTTTTTAAGTTGTGTCTTTTTATTATCAAAATAAATATCAAAATTATTATTTAAACCATTTGTTTTTTCAACTGTTACAATAGTATTTAATGGAAATACTCTTTCAAATAAATTATTTAATAAAATATAATTTTTATATGATACTTTTATTTGTTCTATTGTTAAAATTTTAATATAATCATTGTAATATTTTAATACATTATTTTTAAATATATTGTATATAGTTTTACTTTGTATTTTTTTATTTTTATTTAAATTAGTATATAATGTAAAATAATCAACCATTTTATTTTCAATAAAATAATTATTCATTCTTTTTATTTGTATATTGGGAAATAATGACAATATTATATCATTAATATTTTTTTTAATTATATCTGTTTTAGTATATTTAATATTATTAAATTGTTCATTATTTGTTAGTAAAAGTAGAATACAAAATAGAAAAACAATAATTAATAACAAATAATATAATAATTTCATATAATATTATTTATATAATATTTTTTAATAAAATAATCATTACAAGTTCATTTAATATCTATCAAAGTATAATTGACATATATTAGATAAATGTTCATTTAAATTTTCTTGGAATATTCTTTGTTGTACTAATGCATTCGCATATGGATTACAATATTGATTATTATAATTATAATTATAATTATTATTATTATAATTATTAGGTTCAGGCTCATCAAATAAAGAATTAGGTTTTACAGGTGGTAATGTTTGTTCCACTGGTTTTGATGGCTGTATTTTTGGAGGCGGTACTGCTAAAACTGGCGATAAAGGTGTCACCGGTGATACAATAGGTTTTGGATTATGTTGTGGTTGTGGTGGAGGTGGAGCTGAAATAGTAATAATTGGCTCTTGATTAGGCTTAATAATTCTAATAGGAGGTGGAATTGGAACATTTGCTTTTGGCAATAAAGAATTAACATTAATAGATGCTTCCAATTTTTTAGCCATATCCTTAACACTAGAAACAACAGGTTCTGGTGCTTTAATACGAGGTTTTGGAACCGGTGGGATAATTTTTGTATCCTGAATTTTATTTGTATCTAAAGGTTTAGGCATAATCGGAGGTTTTGGAACAGGTTGAACATTTTTTGTCTCCTTAATTTCATTTGTTTCTGAAGGTTTATTCATAATTTGTGGTTTGGGCATAATTGGAGGTTTTGATTTAGGTGTTAGCATATTTTGTTTTTCTTCTTTAACTTCAAACAAATTTGCTAAAGCTTTAACTGTATTGCACACATTATTAGAAACAGGTATTGTTTTAGGTTCCAATTTTTGATTAGTATCATGATTAATAATTGGATTATTTTTTACTAATTTTAGATTACGCGGAGCAGGAATAGGCTTAGGTGGTATAATTGGTATAATTGGTTTAGAAGGTATAGATGTATTAGTAGCTTTAGTTATAAACGTATCTTCTTCATCTAAATCATCAAAAAGACTTTTTTTAACTTTAAAATTAGGTTCATCATCTGAATCGCCAAAAAGATTAGATGCTGATTTAGGTAAAACTGATTTTGTTGATGTTACTGGTAATTCAGATTTGATAGCAACAGGAGCAACATTAGTAACCATAGGTGTAGCAACATTAGCAACCATAGGTGTAGCAACCACAGATTTAGCAACATTAGCAACCACAGTTTTAGCAATATTAGCAACCACAGAGGTAACAACATTAGCAACCATAGGTGTAGCAACCACAGGTTTAGCAACATTAGCAACCATAAAAGGTGTCTTATTAAATGGGTCCAATTCTGAAAATAAATCATCATCATCTGTTTCAAATCTTTTGATACACGTAAATTTTTTAGTATTTATATCATTTTTGAGTGGCATATTATACTGTTTATTTTGATAATTAGGAATATATTTAGTACAGTCTTTACCAAGATGACCATTTTCTTTACATTTATAACAAATCATATTCATTGTACATTTTTTCCCATGATGTCCCATAATATTGCATTTAAAACATTTAATATCAGTGCAATCAATAATGATGTGTCCTATTTTTTTACAATTAGTGCAAAATAATTCAGTACAAATATTCCCATGATGTCCTATTTTTTTACATTTAAAACATTTAATTTTACTACAATCTTTTATTAAATGTCCTAGTTCTTTACAATTATTACAATATATTTCAGTACAATCTTTAGTAATATGTTCTCCGCTATTACATTTATAACAAACTGTTTTAACCTCACATGTATTAGCAAAATGACCTGATTGACCGCATTTGAAACACTTATCCAATTTACCATTAATCATTTGAGTAATAAATTTTTTTGTAGATGGAGATAATTTTATCAAACAAAAACTACCACCTCTTACATTATCAATACCATATTTTTCCATATATTGAATTGTATATTTATCTTCATCAAAAGGGTCATTTGTTGCAATTATATCAATTACTTCAATAGGTTTATATTTCTTAGTCCAACTAGCACCGTTAGAATTATTATGTTCCTCTACACGCCTTAATGGATTATTAGACTTACCAATATAATACTTATATCCAGAGGATTTATCTTCTAGTTTCAATATGTAAATGTAAAACATTATAGATATATCTAATTAGAAATATATATTAAAATAATCAACTTTTATTCGTGTTAGCAAAAATCTGTAGGTACCTTTAAGTGCTTTAATATTTATTTTAACACTTATGAAATACATATAAAATACATAAATAGTGTTTTTAGAAAAAATGAAGAACCGTATAATATAGTTCCAATCATTAATTCTTTTTTCTTATTTTCCATATTAGAAGCTTTATTAAAACTATCTCTAATAACTGTTTGATAGATGCAAATATTAGTAATATATAAAATTATTATAATTAAAATAGCACAACCTCGGTTATTATAATTTTTATGTGATAATAATGAGCAACTAGTAACAATGTAAATCATAATATAAAATATATTAATTAATATTAAAAAACTTGATGTGTAAACAATATGTTCTCCTGATTTAGTAACATTATTATTTATTCTATAAATAGATGAATAGACATAAAAAGTGGAACAAAAATTCATCAATACAAAAATAATAAATAGTAATACAAATATTTTTTTTTTATAATTTATTCGAGGTATAGTTATATTACCATTGGTTTCATTATTTATTATTGGTGTAGGTAGTTCTATAATAATTGGTGTTCGGCACAGAGGACAATCGTTTTTAGCTTTTAACCATTCATTTATACAATTCTTATGAAATGAGTGTTTACATTCTAATTCTTTTATATCTATTTTCAATGGAGATAAACATACAGAACAACAATTTTCACTCGCGTCTGATTTTAATGAAATATTATCATTATTTATTGTATTTAACATATAAATAATGATAATAAAGTAACAAAAAGTTTATTCAATTTTTCCATCAATAAAAAAATTGAAAAAATAATCTGATTAATACAAATTAACAATATTATGGATACATTCATGAATATCGCTGATAATAAGAATATTGTAACTGAGGAATTCAAACAGATTACTGAAGAAAAGCCAGTAATGAAAGATAAGGAAAAATATATTAATCGGTATAAAAAAATGTGGTTTTATTTTGGTGTGTCTATACTCATAGTAATCACATTTACTATTTATAGCGAAGTTGTTATTTTGAAGACATGTGAAGAGTTTTCAGATAAGCAACCTACAATTGCCATTTTATTGTTTATACTTGAATTAATTGGTATATTTGGTATGTTTTTTATTGAAATTGGTATTATTGAAAAAACATATTTTGATATATGTGGTACATTTATGCGTTCAATAATCATTTTAGCAATGACATGGACACCTCGTGGATTTGCGTATGCAGAAGTATTTAATTATATTAAGGATGATAATTATCGTGTCCATACAACAGATTATAATTATAATATTTTAAAAAATAATCTAATTGCATCAACTGTATTACATAGTTCTAGTTTGTTATTTAATTTTATTATGACTATATTGGTTACATATTATAAGAATAAACATAACATCGAAGAGACAAAAGCATAATTTTTTTATTACTAATTTTGAATAATAAAATAATTAGTGATGCATGTGCATCCATATATCGGTATAAAACATTTGTACCTTATCAACAAAAGATTTCCCACAAAATTCAGCCTTATCAATATATTCAACAAGCATTTGAAAGTTGGGAAAATTTCCTGCATTAGTACTAATAAATTGTTTATAATATTCTAGAGCAAACGTTTTCTTTCCCAAAAATGAACGAAATGCCAACATAAACTGTGTCCAATCACGATTAATTGCCCCACTCGTATCATTCTTCATAAACTCAAGAAATGCTTGAACGTTATCCTTACCAATACCAAATATGTCTTCATTATTGTAAGTATTCTTAATAGTCTCCATAAAAATATTTTATAAGGCATATATATTAATTATTATTTCAATTTTTCTAATTATTTAACATTTGATAGTTTCTGCACCTTTTTTTAACCAATAGTAACTATATATTTATCTATCATTATAATTATTATAATCTATATAATAATAATGATTAATTATTATTATATTTATTATAATAAAAAAACAAATAATTTTATATCTGATGAACTACATGAAAAAATATTAAATATTATTATGAATTATCATTATCCATGTTGTTTATCATCCCTTGCAACTTATACAGCAGATGAAGAAGATAGAATTATAAATGATGAATTTGGTTTAATAAAAGAATTAGTTGGGAAAATAGATCCTGATGTTGAAATATTTCAAATTCCAAGATTAATATATGATTTATTTCATGCATATGGATTAAAAAAACAAATGCTTGATGATATTCTACCCAAAAATGTTTTCTTCGGACATGATTATATTAGTATGAACCCGTCTGCTTCTCAATATGAAAATTATTGCAAATTTACATGGGATAATACAATGACATCAGAAAATATAAAATTAATAAAAACAATAAATGATATTGCATATATTTTTATTAAATCATACTACCCAGCAAATATTAATAATTTAAATTTTATTCAATGGGAAAGAATATTAAAATTACTAATAACATATTTAGCAAATAAATATAAGCATTTTCAAGATAAAATATTAGATGAATATTTCATTATATCAGATATTATTGAAGAATATTTAAGAAGTAAATACATAAATTTAGTTGAACTTGTATCAGATGGCACAAGATATCAAAATGAATATTTAAATTCATTTTTTGTATATTTAGAAAAGAAATTAGGCGGTGCATATAATACAAAAAATATAAGATTTATTGAAATATTTTTAGATATTGTTAAATATTATGTTGATAAAGAAGAAATAAATGAGAGTGAACTATACTATAGAGCAGCATTATATATTTTATTTAATGAGGATAATATTAGAAAACTATTAAATGAAAATAGAAAAATAACAAAAGGATTATTTCCAAGACTAAATATATTTATTAGTTATGAAAAAGAATATTTATTAAATGAAAATAATTTAAAATTATTAAAACAAGTATTATTAGATGAAATTGGCGTTCATATTTATAAAAAAAATATTAATCATTATTTTATTATGTATAGAGGTTTAATAACTGATAATGATAATGTAATTGATCGAGATAGTAGCGAATTTGTTCCAAAAAGTTATTCATTATCATTTAATTCATCTTTATTGAATGGATATTGGTCTGATGAAACAGCATGCACTTATTTTTATATGACAAATAATCCTGATACTTTAAAATATAGATATTTATATGAAAAAAGATTAAATAGATTTAATAGACAACATATATTTGATACAGAATATTTATTTTTTATACCACCATTACATCCAATACTTCAATTATCATCAAGTGGAGAATTCTGGCATATTAGAACATTAGTTGGTAAAGATAGTTCAATACATGGTATTAAGAGTTTTGCTAATATATTTGATGACTATAATAATTATAAATATTTTCCAACTTTTTTAAGATCATTATTAGATACATATATTATAGCAATACTTTATAAAAAATTTATTAAAGCCAGATTAAATAATTTTAATAAGGTTGATATTAGTAAATATATAAATGAAGAAAGAGAATTATTTATTAAATATCTTAGTTATAAACAAAAATATCTCACTTTAAAGCAAAATATTAAATTATAAGTGATCTATCCTTTCACTTGCGGATGGTGCAACTGAAGGTTATTACCGTAATGTACCATGATTATAATCTCAACCTTTGGTTAATTGGTATAAATTAATAGTATAAATAATTAAAGCTTCATTAAATTAACATATCAAATAACCGAAGGTTTATTATAATACGAACATTAATAAACCTTTGGTTATCATTACGGTATTTATATTTTTAAAGCCGCAAGTGGAGGGATAATATTACTAATATTATTTTTCTATTATTTTATAATATGGATTTGTTAATAATTATTTTAATATTATTAGTAATATTATTATTAATATTATTTAATTTATCAAATAAAAAAGAATTATTTGAATTAAATCAAAAAAAATTAGCTTTATGTTTTTTAATTAATGAACAAATTAATAATGAAGATTTATGGTATGAATGGTTAAAAAACATTGATAAGGATAAATATAATATCTATATACATTATAAAAAGGATAAACCATTAAAATATTTTGATAAATATAAAATTAAAGAAAACGTTGAAACTTGTTGGGGATGTTTAGGACTTGTTTTGGCTCAGAATGCCTTATTAAGAGAAGCATTGAAAGATGCAGATAATAAACACTTTATTTGGTTAAGTGACTCATGTGTTCCAGTAAAAACATTTAATCATGTTTATAATTATTTAGATGTTAATAAATCTTATTTTAATATGGCACCAGATAAAGCTGTATTTCCAAGAGCTGAAACTGCATTAAAATATATTAAAAGAGAAAACTTAAAAAAGGCAGCGATGCCAGCTATTATTAATAGAAAACATGCGCAATTATTTGCAGATAATGATGATAATATTAAAATATGGTTTAAGAATGTTGGTATTCCAGATGAAATAGCATATATATCTTTGATACATCATAATAATTTACAAAATGAATTAATAACAACACCTAATATAGCAGTAGGTGCAATTATTATTTCTCAATGGGAAGATATGAGCAATTATAAAAATTTTCCTGAATCAATAAAAACAAAAACAACACCATGTGAATATAAATACATATGTAATGATGAGATAGATTATTTTGTTAATTCAAATAGTTTATTTGCTAGAAAATTTATTAAAAATTGTGAAGGTTTAGATTATCTTAAAAAATCCATAATCAGTTTCTAAATTATTGATTTCGTAATATATATAATGTATTTTGATTATATATATTATTTAAAAAAGTATAAAGATTTGCGAGATGCAAATATTAATAATTATGATAAAGCATTAAAACATTGGAATAAATATGGTAAAAATGATAAATTTAAAAGATATATAAATAAAGAAACAGACCCAGAACCATTCATTTGTAACATATATATTATTGCACCAATTAAAGAAGGTGGTTCATATAAATATATTAATGATATAGTTAATTATTTAGAAAGAATAAATAAGAAATATATTATAATAAAAAATAAAGCAGAATTTGATTACATATCACTTGAATTTAGTAATAATGATTTATTAATAGTTCAAAATTTGCATAATACAAAAATAACATTTACTAATATTGAAAATATAGTAAATGAAAAAAATATTAATTTAATATTATCAATACATGATTTTTATTTTATTTATTCAAAAGAAAATATGAATATAAATGTTCATAAAATACCTACTAATAATATTAATATTAATATTAATAATAATATATTTAAATTAGCAAAATATATTATATTTCCATCTCAATTTATGTTTGATATTTTTGTTAATATTATTGGTTATAATAATAATTATACTTTGGCTCCTCATAATGATAATTTAAATTATAATGATAAAAAGTGTATTCCAAAAATTATAAATAATCAGATTAATATTGGTATTATTACTAATATTAATCATATTAAGGGATATAGTTACTATGTTAAATTATGTAATATTAATAAATATAATAGCTTTACAATACATTATTATTTATTTGGTAAAGTTTATAATAAGAATAAATTAAAAAGTAGATATATTCATCATGAAGGTAAATATAATGAAGATGATATTTATGATAAATTAGAAAAAAAGAATATTCATGGGTTGATGTTTATGAATAATTATCCAGAATCTTATTGTTATGCTTTAACAAAAGGTATCAACAGTAGATTACCAATACTTTATACTAATATGGGTGCAAATGGTGAACGTTTAGGAAATTTAAAGAATGATAGGTTTCATATTTATAATGATATTAATTCATTTTATAGTTTTATTGATTATATAATAAAGAATGAAAATATAGAAATTAAAAATGAATTGGATTTAGAAATTAAAATTAATCCATTTTATATTGAATTATTTAATATATAATATAGATTAAAAAATATAAATATATATAATATATGGCAACTTTTACAGATTTCACATTAACAACTCAAATTAATGGTATTACATTACCAACATCTCAGCCTCTTGGTTTAGCTTATTATAAAGGTTTTATATATACAACTATTATTGATAATAATATACCATATATTTATAAAATAAAATTTACTGATGGTTCAGCACCTGTTACAGAAAATAGTAATGGTGGAACTAATTATTATCAAATAGATTCATTTAATAATGGTGATGAAATTAGACAAATGCGTGTTTATAATCAATATCTTTATTTTATTTATAATACAGCTGGTGTTAATTCAGGAAAATTATATAGAATTAATTTAGAAACATTTAATAAAATAGGTGATGAATACCAGCTACAAATCAATAGACAATTAGTAATTGATAATTTGAATAATCCTCAAGGATTTGTTAAACTAGGAACATTTTTTTTTATTACATGTGAGAATAAAATAATTAGATGGGACCCAAGCGATGGTGCGACTGATTTATTAATATCAACGGATACAGATGCAGATGATGATATTATATTAGATTCTCCACATGGAATTGATACAGATGATTCATCATTATTTTTCTGTAATTATGGAACTACTAATAAAAAAATTTATAAATTTGAAATAAGTAACCCGTCAAATATTGAAATAATAACAACCACTACAAACGGAAAAAATGATGGTTTATATATTTATGGTAAATATATGTATGTTTGTGCTAATGATAATACTGATAAAAAAATATTAAGATTTAATATTAAAGAAAGCACTTTTCCAATTAATATAGATGTAACTAATACTTATGATACTTTAGATTATAGACCTAATCAAATACTATTTGTCAATAATAAAATATTTTATACATCATTTGCATCTAATAAAATTCAAACAAAAATATTTAATACTGATTTTGAAAATGGAACAGCATTTAGCATGAGTTTATCTTTACCTACTGCTTATGAATACTTTGATAATTCTCAGTATCAAGAAGGATTAAATACAGGCCTTGATTATAAAACAATTACTTATACATTAAATAATAATTTTACAATAGATAATACTATTACATGGGAAGAAGTTGGATTATCATCTTCAAAAATTATAATAGATGGTAATCAAAAAACAATAACAATAGATTCTAATACAGATATTGGAACGAATGCATTATTTTTTGGAGGTGGATTTACAAAAAATAATAACGATAAATGGAATAATACTATTTTAGAAATAAAAAATTTAACAGTAATAGCAAATCAAGATGTTATGAGTGGTTTATTAAGAGGATATGGGTATGTAAAAATTACTAATTGTAGATTTGAACTAAATGGTAATATTTTAAATAATTGCGGTGGTTTAGTGTATAATAATTATGGAAGAGAAATATATGAGGAAATAGATATAACAATATCAAATTCATCTGCTGTTATTAATGGGAAAATTGGTAATAATGCAGGACCTTTAATAGGTTATATTCAAAATGGTTGTACTGCAACAATTAATAATTGTTATTCAATAGTTTTAGATAATGATACAGATATTCCAAGAACATTAAATACTGGAGCAGGTGCATTTGTTGGTTCTGGAGTAGGAAGAAATGATACAATGTCTATCTCAAATTCATTTTGTATTTTTAGCGGTACTATGGCATATGTGTCTGGTATTATTGGAGGTAAATTTTTAGGAACAGCATCAGGAACAATCAATATATCCAATTTTTATGCAATAACAAATATTTCTAATTATACTTTAGGAGATGGGACTATAGCACAACAACCATATATATTATCTTGTTATGATGGTTCATATATTAATACATTAACATTAAATTTAAACATATCTAATATTAATATTTTACATCTTGGCACTTATGGTTCCAATTTTAAAATTTATGATAATACCACTACTGTTAATAATTTAAATACATTTACTAATTTTAATTCATTTAATTCATCTGCAAATACAGAATCAGCTAAAGTTGGTGATTTTATATATTTTCTTAATACAGGTAATCCAACTGGTTATAAATTATTTAGTCCAATAGCAATATCTAAAGGTATATTAATAGGAGCTAATAATAATTTAATTAATACAAGAAATTTGACTTTTAATATTAATATAACTCCAAAAACAGGTAATAGTATTAACTTAAATACATATTCATCAGTTGATCCAGAAACAACTATTTATTATACTAGTTTAAACCCAACATTAGTTGAGATATCAGACAATTCAGCTGAAATGTTATTAGCTGGTTCTGCTTCAATTAAAGCATATGTAAATTATGATGAAGAAAATCAATTATCTTATGGTGAAGTTACTAGCACATTTACTATAGAAACTAAACCATCAAGTTCTTTATCTGCATTTACAATTGAAAATAAAATAATTGGAACTGGTCCATTTACTCCTACTCTACCAACCATTATTGAAGGAAATGGAAATTTAACTTATAGCAGTAGCAATACAGATGTTGCTACAATTAATAATTTAACAGGATTAATAACAATACATGGTATTGGATTAACTAATATTACTGCAACATTATCAGAAACTGAAGATTATTTCGGTACATCTGTTTATGCAGATTTTTTAGTAGTTAATAATGAATATATTTTAAATAGTGCTGCTAACTTAAAATTAATAGGAATAACTAATACTGTAATTTTTAATATAATGAACTTTAATATAGCAAATAGTGCTTTTTATAATGGCTTATTAATTGATTTTAACTGGGGAATTTTTAATACAGATGAAAACCGTTCAATTGGAAGACATGAAATGTTAAATATTATCTTTAATATTAATCCAATTGATATGTTTATTTCAACTAAAGAATTTTTAGGATTTAATGATGGAACAAATGATATTAAAATTTATAAAGCTAATTCAACAATAACGATAATTGAATCTAATTATTCATATTATGTCAATTTAGTTGATAATGGAACTAGTTTTACATTGAATTATTTAAATAATACAATTACTATAAATAAAATAGGTGACAATTATGTTGTTAATGGTCAAAATTATTCAGATGGAGATATTATTAATTTATTTAAAAATATATATACTTTACATTTTGGTGGAGCACATATTTTTAAAATAGTTATACCTTGTTTAACGGAAGGAACTATAGTATTAACACCAAATGGATATGTTAATGTTGGTAGATTACGTAAGGGAGATAATGTTATTACTAGTGATAATAGAATTGTTGAAATTGTTAAAATTTATAAAAGTCGTGTTATTGGTAATAATTACACATATCCTTGTATTATACCTAAAAATAGTATTGGACCTAATTACCCTCCAGAAACATTCAAAATATCTCAAGGTCATTTAATTAGATATAATAATTCTTCAAGTATTTATTGGATATATCCTAGAAAATATTTTAAATTAGATAAATCTAAACAAATATTCACTTATTATCATATTAAATTAGAAAATTACATAACAGATCATTTAGTTATTAATAATGGTGTAGTTGTTGAATCATTAGGTAATCATCCATCAGATAAACCTAATAATAAACAATATTATGATAATATTAAAGAAAGTAAATTAAGATTAAGAAAGAAATTTAATAAAATTAAAAGTACTAAAAAAGCTCATATGATATATTATCAGTCCACAAGTTAACCAAACAAAGGTTAATATATTATATAAAAAATATATATAATATATTAATGGTAATTAGTATAAATAATGTACTATCAAGTGAAGATATTAATTATTTATTAAATATACCTGAAGTTTTAACTGCTAAGAATAAGATTGATAATTTATATAATAATACTTCAGGCTCTGTCTATTTCTCAATTCCTTTAACACCTTCTATAAAATCAACAATTAATCAAAAAATAGGTTTAGATTTATCAAATGTTAAATCAATTCCTATGCGTTGGATTAAAGGTGATACTTTACCTCATATTGATAGAGGTATTAATAATTTTGAAAATACATATCTAATGTATTTAACAGATTCATCTGGTGAATTAATTGTTGATAATGAAAGTTATCCAATAGAGAAAAATCATGCCTATATTTTTAATGAAGGTTTAGACCATAAAACAATTAATACTGGTATTAATAATAATTATGAACCACGTTTATTATTAGGTCCAATGAGTGAAAAGGCATTTGCTGTTGGAGCTGCAACAACTATATCAGCCCCAGGTGGAACAACTGTTAATATTAAATATACTGCATTAAATGGTTTGCAATTTACTTATGACAATATTGAATGGATTGGTATGAGTACACCATTTAATGTTGAAAATACTAATACAGCTGCTGGAATTTTAAAAATAGTATTTATAACTGATATCAGTTTATTTACACCAAATTCTTATTTTATATGCAATACTTCTAAAATTCAATTTGGTTCAGAAACATTAAATAATGATGGAACTAGACCTATAATTACAATTAATGGTAATGAAGGAGATAATTATCCTGGATTAATTAGAAATGGTACTATAGGTGATGCAGGTTATGATGATATTTATGTATTTAATTTAGATGTTAGAAATGTTGGTTCAACATTAGAAACGGGTGGTGGCTGGGTAGCTCAATCTTTTTTTGGTAAAGGTGGTGGTCCAGGAAATGCTACAATAAATAATTATATTATAAATTGTAGTTCTAATGGTTCGATAAATGAATTTGGAGGTGGAATTGTAGGTAGTTCAGCTGGAAATTTTAATGGTTCATTAACAGTCATTGGATGTTCTAGTAGTGGTAATATTAATATAAATGCTGGTGGTATAATAGGATCAGAAGCTGCAATAAATGGTGGAACAATAACAATTAATTCTTGTTGGTCCAGTGGTAATATAGATGATGCTGCTGGTGGTATAATAGGATCAGAAGCTGCTGATTCATTAGCAGCTGATACAACAACTGTAACAATCACAAATTGTTATAGTGAGGGTAATATAACAGGAGCATCAGCCGGAGGTATATGCGGGATTGATCCAACTTTACATGGCGGAACTATCAATATAAGTAATTGTTATTCAATCGGAGATATTACTGGAACTAATTCCGGTGGTATAGTTGGTGAAGTTGATAACAGTGGACCTAATAATATAGGAAATATAGTTGTATCTAATTGTTATACTAATGGTACTATTAATTCAAATAATCAAGCAGGTGGTATTTGTGGAGTATTAACAAATAATCCTAATATTAATATAAATCATTGTTATGTAGCTGGCTCAATATCAGCTGGAGGAATTGATGGTTATATTATCGGTAATTCTGATTTTATTGATGGTATAGATGGCGACATTGTTGTAAGTAATTGTTATGTTGAAGCACTTGATGCAGATGATGGATGGGATTCTGGTAATGCCAATACTGTATTAAATGGTTTTCCTACTGGTAGTATTGGAACTACATGGATTTCAAAAGGAGTTAATATACCATATGAATTATATAATATGGGTTATACTCCATATGATGCAACTAATATTACTGGCTCCCCACCTAATTTAGTTAGAACAGAAACATTAACAGTTGCTAAAACTGAAACAGCAACTGCTGGACTTAAAAATGCATTTTATGCTATATTATATATAGTTGAAGACAATAACGGTATTACAATTAATGAAACAACTGGTGCTATTAGCACTACAACTTCTACTGATACTGGTACTTATACTATTTATATTTATAATTCTGGTAGTTATAATATCACTACATTAACATTAACTGTAGGTGAATTACCATGTTTAACAGAAGATACAACTGTATTAACCCCTAAGGGCTATATTAATGTTGGTAGATTACGTAAGGGAGATAATGTTATTACTAGTGATAATAGAATTGTTGAAATTGTTAAAATTTATAAAAGTCGTGTTATTGGTAGTAATTTAACTTATCCATGTATTGTTCCAAAAAATAGCATTGGAACTAATTATCCTCCAGAAACATTCAAAATATCTCAAGGTCATTTAATTAGATATAGTAATTCGAAGAGTATTTATTGGATATATCCCAGATTATATTTTAAATTAGATAAATCACAACAACTTATTAAATATTATCATATTAAATTAGATAATTACATAACAGATCATTTAGTTATTAATAATGGTGTAGTGGTTGAATCATTAGGTAATCATCCATCTGATAAACCTAATAATAAACAATATTATGATAATATTAAAGAAAGTAAATTAAGATTAAGAAAGAAATATTTAAAATTAAAAAAAATATCAAAAATATCAAAGATATCTAAGATATTATAATGAATTCACAAAATAAGTGCAAAACAAAAAATTTAAAAAAGTCACGAAAGAATTTAAGGAAGGTTCATTAAAAATTAAAAATGGTAAAACAGTTAAAATCCTAAACAAGCAATTGTTATTGCATTAAATGAAGCTAATCTAAGATTATAAAATGCTTTTATAATTAATTAAAAAGTAAAAGTATTATATAATAATGACAACATATAAATTATTTTATTTGAAAGATTATGAATATACTTATGATAATGAATTAAAATTAATTATTAATAATTATCATAATAATAACATAGTAATTAAAGTAGGAGATATAGAAAATATCAAAAAAGAATGGAAAATAATAAGAAATGTGAAGAAATATATAAAAACTGGATTACCTAATTATGTATGTTCTCCAAAAAAATATAATAATAAAATGATATTAATATTACCATTTTATCAATTTAATTCGATATATAAAGCAGTATGGGATATTGATAATATAAAAATTCTAAAATCACTTATTAATCAAGTTTTTGTAAATATGTTTTTATATTACCATTATTATGGTTTAATTTATAAAATACAAAACGATGAAATTTTATTTAATAAAATTTTAATTAATGAAACAAATGAACGCATATTTAGATACTCATATCAATCAATTTATGAAACAAATAAAAGAACATTACAATTAGATACAAATGGTTATGAGGCAATAATGACTGATTTTGAAAATTGTTATTATGTTCATAAAAAAGATGGTATTCTTGATTATTGGAATAGTATTTATAATTTTATAGATTCTATTTACTTTGATTTAATGATTACAATAGATAATATAAACATTATTAAAAGTTTTATAAAAACACAGATTAACATAAAAGGTGACTATGATAATAGTATTAAGTTATATTATTTATTATTATTAAGTGAATATAAAATAATTAACGATGATGAAGAAATATAAAAACATATAATGATATAATATAATGAATAATGATATTAATGATTTATCAAAAAAATTTAATCATTTACAAATAGTTCCATATATTAAAAGAAATAATGTTAAATCATATGATGTTAATTCATTAATGATATCAATGAATAAAATGAGAATTGGTAAGAAGAAGCATGTTAAAAATAATGTAATTAATAATATAAATACTAAATATGAATTATTTTCATTATTAAATAAAAAATTATTTATGGATGAAATTTTTGGAAAAGTTTTATTAAAATATTTTCAGCGACCATTAATTACTATTAAGGAAGAAAGCACTGAATACTATGCAGATGATGAAAATGATGAACATGATGAGAATAATATTAGTATTATTGAAATTGATTAATAAAAATTGAGTTCAATCTTTACACTAATTCACATAATTTTTAATAAAAATTGAATTATTAAAAATTAGTACGATATTATAAATATTCATGGAATGTTGTTACAAGTGTCCTCCTAATAATCTAGCATATGGTCGTTATACTATGTTGCAACGTGATGATATTGGTATGGAATATATAAAGATAATTTTATACTGTTCCAAGGAATGTTTGAATAAATTTATTAAAGAAGAAACATATGAGGATGAAAATGGTTATGTATATTGTAAAACTTTATATAAAGAGGATAATAAACGAGGTGTTTGTTGGGCTGATATGATTGAAAAGGTAATTAAATACAAGAAAAATCTTAAAAATAAAAAATAGTTCTATTAAGATTATAAAATAATCAAAGAAAAATTGATTATTTTATATATTATATTAATTTAATAAATAATATGGATAACCAAAGCCATGAAGATAATAAAATTGATATTAGTAAAAGTATTGAAGAAAGTCATATTAATAATTTTAATATTTGTAATAAATGCAATATTTGTAAAAATAATAATCAGAATGAAAATTTTTTTTCGATGGTACATAAATGGCGAGAATATGGTGGATATTCAAAGAATTTATATCCACGATATTTTTGTTCTGCTGAATGTCTAGAGATTTTTGAACAGGATTTTCGATGCAACCATTGTCATATTGTTACTTATGAATGGAATGATTACAAGAAAGGTCCAGATGGTATGACTTATTGTGATAATGATGAACTAACAATCGGTGATAAACCTTGTTATTATCTTAAATTTGGAGATAATAATTAAATTTCATTTATTTTCTTGATGATTTTCTTGATGATTTTCTTGATGATTTTTTAGATGATTTACGTTTTGGTTTTATATCTTCATCATGATAAATAGTTGGTTTATAAAGAGTAGGTTGATAATATGGTGATACTTGTGGAGCATATGGATCATAAATAATTTGAGCTCCTGGTGTATAAGGATAATAGGGATTTATATTTGTTGGTGGAATAACTGGTGTAGTTTTTTTTGTTTGTAAGACTGTTCCTGTTGGATTAAATATAGATGGATGAGATACATTAGTTGATCTAATTAAAACATTTTCTTGAACTGTTTCTAATAAACCATTATCATATTTAATTTCATAATAATTATCAAATGTATTTGTTTCAAATGCTCTAGATAATTGTCTTAAATTTAAAATTGTGCCAGAATTATAATTTAATGTATTTTCTACTCTTTCACCTACTTTAAATAAAGGAAAAGTAAAATTTTGACCATCTACAGAGTAACCTCCTGTTTGATTTTTGAGTTGTTTTTTAAGTTCAAAATATTTAATTTTATATTCTAAATATTTGTTTTTGTAATCCATTATATATATTATTAGAGATTTTATAAAAATTGATTAATAATTATATTAGTTACTTAAATTCTTTTATTAATGGCTAACAAGGAAGAATTTGAATATATTAATACTAATGAGGATTCTGATAATGATAATGATATTACTGATAATCATAATGAGGTAGAACCTAATCTATCTCCTAATGGTTCAAATAACTTATTTGGAGCATCTGGAGCATCTGGAGCATCTGGAGCATCTGGAGCATCTGGAGCATCTGGAGCATCTGGAGCATCTGGAGCATCTGGAGCATTTGGAGCATTTGGAGCACCAATTCATACTACAAAAAGTCCATTTACATTTGGATTTACTACAAATAATGGGACAACTGTATCATCATCTGGTGGATTTGGATTGGGTTGTCAACCGAATGTAGTTTATCGTCAGGAACGCCATCCTGAAACAGGATTGCTTTTTAATGTTCCAGTTAATACAGGTGGTTTTGGGCTATCTACTAATAATGAAGTGCGTACAGGGGATTGTTGTGGAGGACCACGTCCACAACCCCATCCACAACCTCAACCACAATATATGCCGACTAATCCTAAAGCAGTATTAAACCCTCCAATTATTCTTAATAATAATCCTCCTTCAACAAATGAAATGAATAAGACTAAAGTTATTAATCAGTTATATGCTGAACTATCAAAAATCAGAAGTGAAATTGAAAGACTTCATAAATCTACAGATGTGATTTATGAAATTCTTCGCAAACTATAAATATTATTTTAACAATAGTAATTCATTTATTTTTTCTATTTTTTTATCTAATTTTATTACTTTATTATTATCTAAAGTCTCGAAAATGTTTACCATCTATATATTATATTAGATTAAATATTGAATTAGCATAGTATTTATTTTATAAATTCATTATTTTATTATAATTAGTGTAATCTAATATTACACCATTTGATGTTTTAGTCCATCCATTAACAATTATTTCATTTCTATCAATTTTATCATGGCATTTACTACATAAAATAACCAGATTATATTTAGCATGTCTCTTAATATGTTGTTTATCTTTTACTTTAACATCATCGCAATCCTTTTGAAAGTTAATATGATGGCTTTCTAAATGATTTTTACATTTACAAATATGGCATTCAAACATAAAAACATCTTTATTATAATTACTTTGTTTGACATGATAATTATCATATTCGTATTCTAATTCTTTAGTTCTAGTATTAAATTCATCATTTCTCATTAAATATTTAGCAACCATCACTCCATAATATTTATCACCCTGACCTTCTTTTAATTCTCTTGAATAAATTAACATATCTTTAATCTCATCATAACTAACGCTTATATGCATTGTTTTGATATTTTTAATATTCTTAACTGATGGTAACTCTGCAATACTATGAAGATGAGTAGCAGTAATAAAGCTTGTGTTATTTTTCTCTAATGTTTCAAGCATATATGCTACAATAATATTAGCTGATTTTTCTTCTGTAGAATGGCAAATTTCATCTGCAATTACCAGTGTAGCATTATTATTTCTTTTAAGAATAGCCATAAGTTCAATCATTTCACTCATAAAAGAACTCATTCCACGAAAAAGATTATCATTACCAACAATACGAGTAAACAAATTTTTATAAGGATAATAAATAAATTGTTTAGCTGGAACATAGTAACCAATTTGAGCCATAATAATACTTAATCCAATGCTCTTCATTAAAGTTGATTTACCAGATGAATTAATACCATACAAAAGGATACCCTTATTTTCTTTACCAAGACTTATATTATGAGGATGATAAGCAGTATCAGTATTAATAATTTCAACAATTGGATGTCTTAATTCAGTCGCCTCAAAATAACTAACATTTTGCGTATCATTATCATGATTTATAATTGGCTTACAATAACCATTATTATAAGCACAACTTGCACCACTGTTAAGAAAATCCAACATTTTAATAATATTTGATGCATTAATTATTGTTTCTTTATGATTATCAATAATAAAATTAATTTCCTTATAAAATGCATTCTTCATCTCAGTTGCAAGTTTTTCTTTCAAGCTAACAACTTTATTAGAATACTCAGTAATATTCTTACAAGTAATTTTAGTATTATTAGCCAACATATCCTTAAACTCCAAATCGCTAACATTTATTTCAATCCCACCTACATTAAATTTATTCATCTTAGATAATTTATCCAATAATATTTTGCTTCTTCTTTTAGTCATAATCATATAATGTCCTTCTCTATCATTGCTCTTAAGAGTAATAGCATTGCTATCTTTCTTAATAACTTTACTGTTTTGTTCTTCAACAAATTTCTCTAATACATTGACTAAATTATCCATAAAATTAGTGCAAACATCAATATCAGTAGTTAGTTGTATAAGATTAGCATATTTATTATTAATAATAAAATTCTTCTTTTCTTCTTTATAATTAGCAAATGATAAATTACATATATACTCTAAATCAAAAGTATTCTTAATATAAGTATTAACTTCTTTTAAATTTTCTGATATTTCTTTATCAATACCTAAATTCTTTTTAATAATTTTCCTTTCTTCATCTTTAATCATTCTAATAGTCTTAAATACTTTGTTAATTTGTTCAATACTATTAAACAGGTTGACTAATTCATATGGATAAACTTTATTTAATTCCATTTTACGAATTATTTTAGGTAAATCATAAATATTATGCATATCAATTGAAATTTTATTAAATAATTTATCTTTCATTAAAATATCAATAATTTGGTATCTTTCATTTAATTTAATAGGATTAATTAAAGGATTACATAATTGATCGATTAAAAATCTTTTACCCATTGGTGTATTACAATCACATATAATATCATATAAAGTTTTTGGCTTTTCATTATTATGACCTACGGTCAATACATCCAATTGTTCCAATGCTTTATTACCAAGAAATAAGATATCATCGCTATCAAAATAAGATGGTTCTGATAGTTTCTTTAAAAGAATTGGTTGATGATTTTTTGTGAATTCTAATAATCCAACTAAAGATAATCTAGCATAATTGTATGCATGTAAATTAATATTATCTAAGTTACTGTTAAAAATATTTTCAATAACTTCTGTTTGATATTTAGCATTATTTACCAATTGAGGATTAGTTAATTTATATGTAGTCATTCCTTCTTTAATTCCAATATATTTAATAATATCATCTGGCGTCATTCTATTAATAGTCCCAATATTAATTAAACCATTTGAAAAATGATAAATAGTTTCCGTAGGTGGATATTTTTCTAAAAAACGAATGGCATTATCTAAAGCTAACATTGTATCATAAGTTGTAGATACTGTTTCATAACAACAACCTTGACCTGATGACATATCATACGCAGTAATACCAATACATAAAATTGGATTAGATGTCTTTAATTTTAAAGCATCAAATACAATACATACTATATATTTATTAATATTATTAGTGTTTAATAATGTAGAAGGAGAAAAAATACCGACTACTTCTCTTTTTGGATTAGGTGGTTCAGTTGTTTGGTCTATTCTAACAATTGTATAACCTAAACTAACTATTCTTTCAACCATATCTTCTACAATATAAGAAGGAAAACCCATCATACGAGGATTAGAAGTAGTAAGTGGTTTACTTTTATTTTTTTGTGTAACAGTCATATTAATGCGCTCACCTAAATAATATAAATCCGGTCCATCATTATCAGTATTATAGGCTTCATGAAAACTACCAACTTGCATTAAAATAAGTGTTGATTTTCCAAAAATATTAGTATAATGATTGTGAATATCAAAATAATCTTTGACAAAGATTTCTTTATCATAATGATTATTATAATGATTATTATAACTTTCAGTTTTGTTTGTCATTGTTAATAATTAATATTAATTATTATTTAAATAAAAACTATAGAAGAACTTAAAACAAAAGATAAACAAAAATTGACAGTTATCCTTTCACTTGCAGATGGTGTTATAAAGCCGCAAGTGGAGGGATAATAATCACAAATGAAACACTTTGTTCTTAACACTCGCTTCATCAAACTTGGTCTCATCATAAGGAATACCATCCTTGCCAACATCAGCATCATGGCGCCAGTCAAATTCGCGGAAAAAATGGCGCTTGATAACTGACCCATCCCGACAGGAAATGAAAATGTAGAGGTTCCAGAAATACTCAAATGGCCCATCATCGTCGGTCTCGCCAAATGTTTCCTCCTCGCCGATGAAGAAGATTTTCTCATGGTCAAAGATAGTTCCTCGGACTTGCTCGAGCGTGATTTGCCCTTGCTTGGAAAGCTCGGATGGCTGGATGTTGTGGATAACATCGCGGTACTCATCATACTCCTCATTTTGAGGTTCCTCATATTGAGATGCATCAAACTGCTCCTCTTGATGCATCTCCTGAGGCTCCCACGATGTCTGATGTTCCTCATTCTGAGGCTCCGCACTATCAAAAATACACAGCTCGTTGCTGTGGATACCATATTGCTCATAAGGAACATTTTCATCTTCATCATGACGTTCAAAGACCTCGCGGTAGAACTTGAGCTTCTCCTTAGTACCATCTTCTTTTTCGACAACCAAGTAGAGGGTCCAGAAGTGTTCAGTCGGACCCATCTCATCGCAATCACCCCAGTTGTAAAGCTCATGGGCGAAAAGGACCTTGGATTTGGAGGCGTTAATGATGTCCAGTGCTTTTTGAGTGAGCGAGGAGGTATCCAGCATATTGGCGTATGTGTCAGGCTCGTTAAAGTTGTCAAAAAGACTATCCGTGCGAATGATGGTAATATGGTTAATAATATTAAAATTTTCAAACTTCTTAATAATGAACTCCTTATTGGTGTTATTAGCGGTAGTGGAAACGGCGGCCATACCAAAAATATCTGAATTTATAGGATATTGTAATATAAAATAATTTCAATTTTTATATTGTTATTGCGACAGCGGTTTCAATTTTAATAACTACAATCATTTTTTATCATTATTTAAAGCATATAATTGTTTCAATTCATGGTGTAAATTATCTAATTTAATAGATTGTTTCTCAGTTCGTTGATTAATAGGGACTGTTTCTCTAATAGAGATCTGCTCATGTAAATTATTAATCTTAGTTAATATTTCATTTTGTTTAATATTATCCATTATTAATATTTATTATAATATAATATAAATAATATTCAATATTTATATCCAACCATTATTAATGACAATACCTATAGATACAATATCATCAGAGATAGATTTTACCACTGATACTTCTGAGGAAGATCCTAATGTAGCTGATAATAATAGTATAAATACAAGTATTAATAGTGAAATGAAAAAATTATATAGAAGAGTTTCAAAACATAAGATTATAAATAGCAAGTATGATGATTCATCAGATTCAGTTAAAAAATATATAGATGATATGAGTTTTGAATCATTAAATTTAAAATTATCAACGGCTTTTTATACTAAAAATAAATTAAATGAAATGAAATTTTCTGATATATATAATATTTTTATGTTATCAACTTATATAATTTTTGTTGATAATAAAAAATTAATTAAAGAAAATAAATATTGTTTAAAATTTATTAAAAATAGAATACATTTAATTGATACTGAATTTCCTGGATGTACATTTCTTCCATTTGAAGCAAAAAATATGATTAAAACTAATTTGAACAAACTTAATAATAGTGTTTTTAATTCTGAATTAAATGGAACAACATTATATATTAATAATGAAAATATATGTTTTGGAATTATGTTTAATGAAGGTGAAATTATAAAAAATTGTTTATATAAAAAGATGGAAATAACAGATACAATAATGTTTATACCAATAGAACTCTACAATTTGAAACAAACTGAATATAAATTAAGAGGATTTTGTCAAATAGTTGAAGAACTTGGAGCAAAAGATATTGAAATTATATTTAAAAATTCGGATAATAAAACAATTAATAAAGAATATAGAGCTAGTATTGGAGATGACATTGAATTAATAGCAGGTAATTTAGGTTTAACATCAACTAATAAAAATGAAGAGAGTACTAATTATTGTTATAATTTAACATATCCGACAAATAGTACAATATTATTAAATGAGAAAATGATAAAAAATAAAATAAAAAAAAAGAAATTTATTGTAAGCAATACAATATTTAAATCATCATTAGAATTACAATATTTAGTTCATTCAAGATGTCGTCATTTAATAGATAAATATTGTACTGTATTTACATTTGATAATAATAATGTAATAGATAAAAGTTTGTATTTAAAATTAAAGTCACATGGTATAAATATAGGTTCTAGTTATAAAACATCAAATATATATAAATCAAATATTAATATAATTACCAATGTTAGTTTCGTTAATTTAGAACAATGTAAAAATTTAATAAATGGTATGAATGTTGGTTTAGATGAAGTTGGTTTTAATCATATAATGGAAACAATAAAATTAGAACCAGATAAATTTGAAACAATAGGAATATATAAAATAATGAATTTTATTAATGTATATATCCATCATGTTTATAAATATACAAACCCTAGACACTATGATGATATTCATAGAATTATGAATAAAATTAAGAAAGAAATTGTAATGGAAGAATATGCATCATTATTATGTAATTATTTTAATATTAATTCTCAATGGTTACATTTTACTAATTTTATAGATTTATTAAGCAGAAAAACACATAGTTATGATAAACTTGGTTATATTATAATGACATTACATGATAACAATATGCAAAATAATATGCAAAGCGTTGATATTAATATTATTAAATTCATACAACAAATATGTTTTAAATTAAATATTGAAGATAAATTTTGGAAAATGTTACAACCAAATAATAATTCATTAAAAAATGATTTAGAAAACAAATTATTAAATGAATATGATTTTATTAATAATAATAGTTGGTATAATATGAATAAATTAATTCAGTGTATAAAGAGCTATAATACAATATTTAGTAATGATAATGATGAAAAAATACAACAATTAATAAATAATATGGAAATGGGTTACAAATATTGGGAGTATTATACTAATATATTGCCATTTATAACTCAATATTCAAAGAATTTATATTATATAACAAATGATGAATTATATTTATCAACTATTTTTGAAAAAAGTATGAATATAGACAGTTTTTTAGTATCAAAAATAAATAATATGTGTGATTTAAAACAATTCATTGAAAAGAAAATTAAAAGAATTAAAGAAGCATATGAAATTAAAAATAGTATAACTTATCCTATATCTATTTTAAATTTCAAAAAAATAATTGAAAAGAATAATTATATTAATAAAAAATTACAATATATTATTAAAACAATTAATATAATAAATATAAAAAAATTATTAAATAGTACTCAATCTGAAAGTGATAATAATGTTACAGAAGAAATTGCTTTAGAATTTATAACAAAAATATTTACTTATAATGAAAAACTAGATATAAAAACACTACCAAAAAATTACATTGGTTATGATTTATTATTAGATAATTATTATAACGGACTTAAAGAAGAAGAGTTTAAAAAGAATGTTGTTCCATTTTTATGTTTACATTATAAAAACATAGAAGAGGTTAATTATATTAAGGAACATTTAAATATTAATAATTTTAATATATTTGGTACATCCTATTATGAAATAATTCAATTTATAAATAAGATGTTAGAAGAAAATGATTTATAATATTTAATATGATGTATTTTTTTTCAAATATGATTTTATTTAGTTTAATAATAATTATAATATAAAAATATTTATATTATTATGAGTAATATTATTGGAATAATAGGTTTAGGTTTTGTAGGTAGTGCAATTTATAGAAGTTTTAAAGAAAAAAATATTAAAGTATTAGGATATGATATTAAATATACAAATAAAGAATATAATACATTTGATGAATGTTTAGCATCAGATATATTATTTTTATGTTTACCTACTCAATTTGATGAAACAACTAGATGTTATGACAAGTCAATAATATTAAATGTATTAAATGATATTAATAATAAATATAATGGTTTAGTAGTTATTAAAAGTACAGTTGAGCCTACAACTACTGAAAATTTACAATCTAAATTTCCAGAGTTAAAATTAATTCATAATCCAGAATTTTTATCAGCAGTAACAGCATATGAAGATTTCCATTCTCAATCTCATATAGTATTAGGTAAAAGTAATAAATGTAGTGATGAAGATTTAAAAGTTTTAGAAGATTTTTACCATTATTATTATCCAGATGCTAAAATATCATTATGTTCTTCAACTGAATCTGAATCAATGAAAATATATTTAAATTGTTTCTATTCAGTTAAAATCCAATTTTTTAATGAATTATATTTATTATGTCAAAAAACTGAAACAAATTATAATAATGTAGTGGATTTAATGTTAAAAAATAACTGGATAAATCCAATGCATACAAAAGTCCCTGGAACTGACGGAAAATTAAGTTATGGAGGTTATTGTTTCCCTAAGGATACAAATGCTTTATTACAATTTATGAAAACAATGGATAGTCCATGTAAGGTATTAGAAGCAACTATTAATGAACGGAATGAGATGAGAGAAGATAATATTAATATTAAATAATAAAATTAATATAGTATAAGGTTTATTCCATTAGAAATTTCTTTAATAAATCAATAATGTAATCCATTTCTTCAGTTGTTATTTCACCATAACAAGGTAAATTAAATACTCTATCACATACATTATTAGTTGTTGTTAAATCATGATGACGTGAAATACCTTGAAAGCATTTTTGTGTATGAAGTGGGGTTGGATAAAATACTGCTAAATTAACTCCATTACTAATCATAAATTCAACTAGTTTATCTCTAGTTTCTTTATTTTCAGCAAGTATAGAAAATTGAGCCCATGCACTAATATTATCATTCAATAAATTGTTTGATTTATTTTCAGAATTTAATACTTTTGGTAAAGTAATATTTGGAATATCCTTTAGATTATCCAAATAATATTTAGCACATTTGTTTCTCATTTCTAAAGTATTATCAAAATATTTAAATTTAGCTAATAAGATTGATGCTTGTAATGTATCAAGACGCGCATTCATTCCTACATAATCATGATGAAAACGTTTTAATCCACCATGAGCTCTAATTGCTCTCATTTTTTCTGCTAATTTATCATCATTAGTAAAGCATGCACCGCCATCACCATAGCAACCAAGTGGTTTAGATGGGAAAAAACTACTTGTGCTAAGTAAGGTTAAATTACAACTTCTCTTACCATTATGAAGAGCGCCAAAACTTTGAGCTCCATCTTCAATCACTGGAATATTATATTTAGATGCAATTTCGTTAACTTCATCTATTAAACCAACTTGTCCATATAGACTAACCATAATAATTGCTTTTGTTTTAGGTGTAATAGCTTCTTCTATTTTAGCTGGATTCATATTGAATGTAGTGGGTTCAATATCAATAAAAACTGGTATAGCATTAATTAAAGAAATAACTTCAGCTGTACTAATCCAACTATGAGCCACAGTTATAACTTCATCATTTGGTTTAACATCTAAAGCTAATAATGCAATTTTAAGAGCATCTGTTCCATTAGATACACAAATACTATGCTTAACACCAACAAAATCATTTAATTTTGTTTCCAATTCTTTAATTTCAGGTCCATTAATAAAAATCCCATGATTTAAAACAGTTTGAATTGATTTATCAATTTCTTCTTTATGAGTAGCATATTCTCTTTTTGGGTCATACATTTGAATTGGTTTTTGAAAACTCATATATTTATAAAGATAATTATATCTTTATAATTAGTTTAATAAAAATAAATAAATAATTATAATTATATGTCATTAAAGCTAGGTTTAATTGGAGGAGGTTATTGGGGTAAGAATTTAATTAGAGAATTTAATAAGATTGGATTTTTAGATACTATTTGTGAAATAAATCCAATTCTTATTGAGCAATACAATAGAGAATATCCTAATATTTATATTACATCTGATTATCAAGAAATGTTATTAAGGGTAGATACTGTATGTGTATCATTACCTGCTGAAATGCATTATAAGTTTGCAAAAGAAGCATTAAATAATAATAAAGATGTATATATTGAGAAACCAATAACATTAGACATAAAAGAAGCAGAAGAATTAGTTACATTAGCTAAAGAGAAAGGACGTATTTTAATGGTAGGACATTTATTACATTATCATCCAGCTATTGAAAAGATTAAAGAATTATTACCATCTTTAGGTCCAATTAAACAAATAACAGCTAATAGATTAAATTTGGGTATATTTAGAACACAAGAAAATGTTTTGTGGTCTTTTGCTCCACATGATATATCTGTTATATTAAGTTTATGTAATTTATATAATAATAGTAATAATACACAAAGTGATATTATGCCTGAATGGGTTCAATGTACTGGTAATTCATCATTAACCAAAGATATTCATGATATTACTAATTCTGTAATGATGATCAATGGTTCATATATTAATATTAATGTTAATTGGTTAAATCCATACAAGGAACAAAGAATGTCAATAATTTGTGAAAAAGGAATGTTATTATTCGATGATATGGAAAAAGAATACAAGTTAAAATTATATAGCGATTACATGAATTGGTCCAATTCAGCAAGCTGTATGAAACCATCGCCGATTGCTAATAAAGTTGACCCACAAAATATTAAATTAGATTTATCAATGTCACCATTAGAAAAAGAATGCAGACATTTTATGGAATGTTGTCTTAGTAGAAATAATCCAATAACTGATGGTAATGAAGGATTAAGGGTATTGAAAGTATTAAATTATTTATCTGAATCATTGAATAAAAATCAAATAATTAAGATAAACAAAGAAAAAAAAATAGTAGATTGTAAATATTTCGCACATGAAACAGCTATTATTGATGATGGAGCAATAATTGGTGATGGTACTAAGGTATGGCACTATTCTCATATATGCAAAGGAGCAATTATTGGAAAGAATTGTAATATAGGCCAAAATGTATTTATCGCAGGTGGGGCTGTTATTGGTGATAATTGTAAAGTTCAAAATAATGTTAGTATATATGCAGGAGTTGAAGCAGGTGATTATGTATTCTTTGGGCCATCATGTGTATTAACTAATGATATAAATCCGAGAGGGATGTACAGCAAAAATGGAGAATATATAAAAACAAAATTAGAAGATGGAGTAACTTTAGGAGCAAATTGTACTATAGTATGTGGTAATACAATTGGTAAACACAGCTTAATTGGAGCTGGAGCAGTAGTTACTAAATCAGTTGAAGATTATAGTATAATGGTAGGTAATCCTGCTAAACGAATTGGTACAATTGATGAAAAGGGTAATAGAGAATTACAATTATAAAAATCTTTTAATTTATATTTTGAAAATATTTATTAATAATTTCATTAGGATAATTATCCAAAGTTTTTAAATAATTTAAAAACTCTTTTGTTTCGCTAATATGTCTTTCTGTAATTTTAGTTGGAATTTTATTATTATGTTTAAAAAGAGTATTATTTAATAATGCATTTTTTAAATTATAAATATCAAAAACTACATTAAAATGTTTAAACATTTTAATTAATTCATCAATATTATTTAAATTTTCAAAATTAAAAATATAATATTTATCAAAATATTTATTATATTTATCAAATTTCATTTGTGTATCAATCCAATCAAATAAGTTTTCTTGAAATATTGTTAAATATTTGTCGATTTTAATAATTCTATCTTTTGATATTAACGGTAATCTCCATAAACAATTATTATTTGAAGGATATGAGTTTCTATTTTCTAAACTTATTGCTACTTCTAATGGATTTCTAATTAAATTAATAACATATAATGGTTTCATATCATTAATTGTTATAATATTTTCAACTAATCTATGAATAAATATTTGAGATGTATCAATAATATCAGCATTATTATTTTTTAATAAATTAATTCTATTAATGATAATATCAATGTTATCATTATTGCGATAACTTCCAGATACAATTATATCTTTAAATTTTTCTTCACCACCATGTATAGATAATAAATTTGTACAGCATTTAAAAACTTCTGAAATAAATTTTGTTCCAGATCTACCAGGACTTGTTACAAAAATATACATTATATTATATTTCAAAATAAATAATATTATTTATTTAATTATATTATTTACAGTACTGTTACTAATAATATCATTTCATTTGCAGATGATTAAGTAATAATATTAAAATGTAATTTAATATATATATATATATATATTATGATACCATGCTTTACAGAAAATGATTTAATAATGTTTTATAAATATTTAGATAAATCAAAAATTTATTTTGAATTTGGTTCAGGAGGTTCTACATATCAAGCTTGTTCTAAAAATAATATTTTAAAAGTATATTCAGTTGAAAGTGATAAAGAATGGCATGATAAATTAAAAAAAATAATAACTACAGATAAAATACAATATATCTATAATGAAATGGACACGCAACCAAATAATTGGGGTATGCCTGGACCTAATAGTACAATTTTACAACAAATAAGCTATAGTGATCATATTAAAAATATATCAGAAAATGATAAAAATAAAATTGATTTTATCTTAATAGATGGTAGATTTCGTGTTGCCTGTTGTCTAAAATGTTTTGATATAATAAACGAAAAATGTTTTATTGCGTTTGATGATTTTCTTAAAAGACCTTATTATAGTATAGTATTAAATTATTATGATATCATAGAACAAACAATAGATAAAAAAATGGTAATATTAAAAAAAAAATCAAACATAAAATATATTCCAAATGATTTAATAAAAAAATATGAATTAATTAAAGAATAAAATAAATGTATTATGTTATAATAATTAATTACTTTCTTTATACTTTCACTAATGGATTAACTATTGTTCACAATTTTACCATAATATAACCTTCGTTTATTAGTATTGTAAGTTAAAAAATATTTATAACCGAATGTTAGCACTTGTAGCTTAAAATATCATAAATAAAAATAATATTTTAAACCAATTGTGATATAATTTAATTATTTTTTTGCATAACAATCCAATATATACCACCTAAATATCCAGAACGTTTAATTAAATTTATTATAGATATATTAATATTATATTTTTTATTTATAAATGTTTCAATACTATGCATATTCAAATTTAAATTATATTTATCACTTAATATTTTACTAAAACCTGTAATTAAATATTTATTTGTTATAGGCAATATATTATTTAAATTATTAAATAACAAGTCTTCCATTTGATTAGTCCATGGATCGCAACTTATAATATCAAATTTCTTATTAGTAATTAAAAAATTATTACAAACTTTGTACATATCATCCACAATAAAAACCCAATTTTGTTTATGTTTATATAAAGAATTCTTAAGAATATTCATTGTATCTGGGTTTAAATCAACTAATGTTACATTATCTAAATTACTAAAATATTGAACATCATTATTTCCAATTATATGTGTATTATTTTTAATATCTCCTGCACAACATAATAATAAAGCAGAATATTCATTATTAATAAGTTCAATTGGATATGTCATATTATATATATATTTTATAAAATTTTTATTAGTTTATAAACTAATAATTTTATAATAATAATATAATGAATAAAAATTTTGATAAGTTTTTTTATAAGAAATTATATAAAGATGTTAATAATACTGATCCTGAAGAACATTGGAAGTCGATTGGTATTAAAGAAGAACGTATTCCAAATCAAGAAGTTTTTAATAACTTAATTAATAAAAATTATGCTTTAAAATTAGTTAATATTAATTTAATGAAAGAATTAGCACCAACAAAATCAACTTTATGGGATAATTTAGAAAATAAATATTTTTTTGATTATAAAAAAGTGCATTTAATTGATAGAACAAAAATAATTATTGCATCAGTAATTGATTTAACATATTATAATAACTATGAAAATTATGAAATATGTGTTAAAAATAAAACAAAAAAGAAACATAACCCATTAACAAGTAATAGTGTGTCTATTAAAAGAGGTTATTATTGTAAACAATTTGAATATAATAATTTAGTTAATGATATATATGAAATAAATACATCTAAAGAAATGAGATGTGGAAAAGAAATGAATAAAAATTATTTAAAAGATATTCGTACAAATATAAATCAATTTGAAGATATTATACCAATAAAAAATAATTTTCATTACAGTATTTATTTTGGAATTTTTATAAAAAATGAAGGATATAAACAAGGTAATGTAATTACAAATGAAAAATTAGTAGGTTATATAAATTTAATAAGATGTGGTAATTTTTTTTCATATAATTATATAATAGGTCATGGAGATTATCTAAAAGATAATATAATGTATCAATTACATTTTTATATAATGGAAAATTGGATATTTAACAATATGAATAAATATAATAAAGAAGTTAAATATTTAATTTATGCAGGACATTATCAAGGATACCAAAATAATTTAACTAATTGGAAAGAAAAATTATTATTCGAACCAATTAATTTGTTTATATGATTAATTTTTCACAATATTTTAATGTTATTTTTTGTCTATAAATTTATTAATAACATTTTTTAAGATTATTGTTATTTTAGGGTCGTTTAAACATCTAGTAAATGTAATAGAACCACAAGAAAATATATGTGAATTATAAAATTTATGTTCACATATGTCACCTCCTCCTAGATTATTAGTATTATTATTTTTATCTGGATTTAATCCTTTAGCTAATAATATTGGTAGATTATTCTCATTTTCTAAATATATATGCTTAATTTTATCTAATTCATGACCTGATGGTTTAGAACCTTCATATACTTCTCCGAATAAATCTCCAATATTAATATTTGTTCCTTCAAATATCCATGAATTATTATTGGTACATTTAAATAATTCATATGATGTATTTGCACCCCTATCATCATAATACATTCCTAATAAAGTATAAGGTTGTATACTAATTGGATTTTTTTTTGCGAAAGTATCTTCAGTAGAACTATTTTTATAATCATTTAAAACAGATGAATATGGGAACCCAATTTTTTCAATTCTATTTAATTTATGATTAATTATGATTTTCCTCCAAATTCCATTACCACCTAAATAAATTAAATTAGTTTTATGATTTTTTATTATATTTAATAGATTAAAATACATTTTATGATTCCAATATTCAGGATGACAATTTAAAAAAATAATTTTTCTATTTAATAAATTCTTCTCATCCTCTACATCTATATCTGTAATAAAATCAAAATCATATTTATTTTTAATTAACCAGTCCCATAAAAAATGTTCTCCATAAAATAAATGTTCTCTTTTAATCATGTTATTATTAAATAATTGATAAATAGAATTACTTATTTCTTTTTGTGGTTTATTAAAAGAACTAGCATAAACACCAACTTTATTATACGGTGTTATTTTATTATATTCAGTATTCTTTTTAAGAAAATATCCATAAAAATTACCATTACCATATATATTATAAGCACACCATGTATTAGTATTTAATATTACAACCATTTTATTTGGATTTTCAGTGTTTTTAATTACAAATGGTATATAAAAAAACTCATTATTATTAGTTAATTTAATTAAATATAATCCATGTTGATTTTTTTTTGTAATTATTATTTTTGTGGCTATATTCCAATTACAACCTTCTGCATAACATAATTCTGGTGTTTTTTGTGGATGGACATTAATAATATCATTTTTAATTATATTTTTATCCAAATAATATATTATTTCTAAATTAATTTTAGTTTCCTCAGAAACATTTATATATATATTTATTTCTTCATTAAATAAAAAAGAGGTTTTTGTTAAATAACCTTCTAACATTATATATAATATTTATATTTTTAATTATTAGACTAATAATTAAAAAATAACAGTTGTTTTTAATCAAAGATTAATTATACCTTAATGTAACTTTAAAAATTTTATCAAGTATTAATAACCTCCGGTTGTTATATTCACGAAGCGAATTATTGCACTTAACACAATTGTTAATTATAAGATTTTGAACAATAATTAAATAGTACATTCATTTATCATTTTTAAAAAATTATTACAATTACCATATGTTGTATGTCCATTAATATATTTTTTAAAAAACACATTTTTTAATTTTAAATTTTTAATCTCATTATTTATTATGAAATTAAAATCATCTTTTGAAAATACATAAATTATTAATTTATATTTACATCTATTTTTCATTATATTTGTAAATTCAATTAAATCATTTAAAATTTTTTTAAGCATCTCTTTATTATTATAGTTTTCTTTTTGAAGATTATATAAAAAAATACAATCATTTTCTACATTATTAATTATTTCCATAAAACGCTTACCTCTTTTTATAAATGTGTCTATTAATATAGTATTATTATCATTTGTTTCACGATCTTGTGTATTTTTTATCAAATCATGATGGAAAAATTCAGTATAAATAAAATTATTAGATATTACTTTACCTCTATTATTATAACTTAAATTAGATACCTGGTCTTTAAAATTATCAAGTATATTTTTATTAACATATTCTATTCCATATAATGGATTAGTTAATAACCAATCAAATGGAAGAGCAATATTTCTTAAATTTAAATTTTTTAAATTTTGAGCAGCATGACAATTATATCCAAATGATATGTAAAAAATCATTATTATTATTTTATATAAATAATTTTATAAAAATAATTTTATATCTTTTAATAAATTTGTTTTATATGCAAACAAATTAGATTTATTTATAGGTTCTATATTAATTAATTCTGTTTTAACATTTTTTTTAATAAATTTTTCTAAATAATCATTATTGTAACAAGTGGTATATACAGTATTACTTGTTTTATTAATCATTAATTTAAATAATAATGATGATTGTATATTGTTATGTGTTTTTATATATATCAATTTTATACATTTTTTGTCTGATAATTTATCAAATAATTCTATTATTTTATTAAACGATATATGATTGTCTACGTCAGTTATAATTAATTCCCATTTTAAATTATTCATATTTTCATTTAATAATTTTTCTAAAATATTTTCAAAGTAATCATTATAATTATTTAATGGTAATAAATAACTTAGTTCTATTTTATTATTTATATCGTATACTGATTTAATATAATTTTCAAATGTATTAATATTTATTTTTATATTATTATAAAATTTATGAACTTCATTAGATATTTTATCAAAATTATTGTTTGTTAATATATAATTTGCAATATCATCTATATTATCAAAACCTATTACACTGTAATTATTAGGTGTTTGAGGTAAATCAACATTTGTATTTTTTAATAAAATAGGTATACATCCAGTACTACCTGCTTCCATTGAAGAACAATGAAATGATTCATGCATACTAGTACATAATAAATATCCAATATTATTATAAAATTCTTCCATGGTTTCACCTCCATCATTTGTATGTTTACACCAATGTATTTTATTAGGATATAAATGATTTATCTCATTTATAAGTTTAATTGTTTCATTAGATTGTTCATTTAATTCATTATTATTAAAAGTTTTTGTTAAATCTATATTTTCTTTGATTTTATCTAATTCACCTTTTATATATAAATTATATGTTGGGTCTTTTTTCAAAATATTTAAAAAAATTTTAAATGTAATATATGGTCTTTTAATACAAAATGGAGATATTCCTACCATGCCAATATTTTTTTGTCTATTTATATTATTATAATTATTATAAACATTATAATAATTTGGAATAATATCACAATTATAATTATAATTTATTTTAATTTTTTTTTTAAACCATTCATTTACTACTATTATTTTACTTATATTTGACAAGTTTAATTTATTAAAAAATTTCCAATACTCAAATGAATGTAATCTTACTATTAATTTAGTTTTATTTAATTTAATTTTTGATAAATATACTGCAACATATACTGCCCACTCACACCATATAATATCATAATTATTATTAATTAAGTTATTAATATTGTTTGGAATATCATTTGGTACTGCAATAAATTTTGTATATTCGAACGTATTTGTATCTAATTTATTAATAATATTTTCAAGAAAATTAAAATTATGACCTATAAATAAAATTTTAATTTTATTTTTATATTTACTTACAATTTCATATTTAGACATATAAGGAACATTTTCTAAAAATTCATAATTTATATGTAAAGTAGCTGGATTATTATTATTTATAAAAGTATAATCATTAGGTTCTTTAATATTATTAATATATTCTATTCTTTCAGTTATATATTTTGTTGAATTATTTGAACCAAAAAATATCTGACCATTTTCATTTAATGTATATATATCATATTTTTTCTTAATTCTCATATAAAAATTCGTATCACCTGCATATCTAACATTATCATAATAACCAATATCATTTATTATATCTTTATTATAAATTATCATACTATGTCCATAATGTCCAGAATTACTTTGAAAATAATAATCTTGATTATATGTATTTGTAAATATATCAATTGATAGTCTTATATATTTATATATAATTGCTTTAATTTTTTTATTTGAATTAGTTAATTTATTAACTACATTTAATAAATTTGGATTAATATATGCATTTGGTGAAGTTACTAGAATATATTCTCCATTACATACTTGTATTAATTTATTATAATTTGTATAACAACCATAATTATTATCAGAATAATAAACAGATGTTTTATCTTTCAAATTATATTTTTCTATTAAATTATTTATATTTGAATAATTACTATTATATTTTTCATCAATACCTATTAATAATTCATAATTAGTAAAATTCATTTTGCTAAAAGATTCCAATGTTATATCTAATTCATCTTGATCTCTATAACAGGAACATAATATGCTAAATTTATATTTATTAATATTATTTTTTATTAATTTTAATGATAATATATTAATATCATTTTCTATATTATTTTCGGTTTGTTCTATTTCATAATCAATACTATATATATAATCAGTTGTTTTACTATAAATATTAGTTCTAAATGTTGTTGGAATATAATTGATTAAATTTCCAGAAACTGTAATAGCTGTATTATCTGCGGATGTTTTAAGAAGAAAAATAGAAAAGTCTTCTATATCATATATAATTGAATTAATATAAGGCTTTATTTTATTAAATGAGGTACTATCTAAACTTTTATTAATTGGTGTATCAAATAAATATAAATTCCAATTTATTTTATTAAGAATTGATGCATTTACAACTCTTCCTGAACCTAAACCATCAATATTTTTCCTATTAATATATTTATCCATTAAAACTAACATTTTATTAGAAAAATACCATAAATTACACCATTTATTATTCGATATATACTCAATTCCTTGATTTATTTTTTTTTTAACATTATTTAAATATGATTTAGTAAAAATATCATCTGATCCCATTATCATTATTGCATCTGGATTATATTGTTTAGCAGTAACAACACTATTATTCCATTTATTGCTTAATGGTAAGTTAGGGTATTTAATTAATACTAATCTCTCATCATTAATGTCTTTTAAATTATCATAATCTTCATCATATGAATAAGAAATAATTACTTTATAAATATCAGTTTCTAACCATTTTTTTATACAAAATTTTGAAAGTTCAAATCTTTTATATACACAAGAACATATAATAATTTTAACATTATTTAAATCATCATAGATATTGTCTTTTAATATAATTTTAGATTTATTTATTTTTTTTATTTTTTGTACTATAAGTGAATAATTTAATTTTAAACTATCAGGAAATACAAGTGTTTCATTAAAATATTTTTTATTTAGTTTCATTTCTTTAATAAAATTAAAAATATTATTATTATCCAATTTATTTATTGGTTTATATTGTGAATAATAATGACTTAATGCATCGGTTTTTGTTTTCAAAAATGAGTTAATTTTCATATATTTATCTAAATCAAATTTTTCAAATATTTGATTACATATTTTATTATTTTTTATACCATGATTTAACCAATGATTTAACCCACTATTATAATCATTTATTTGTGATAAAGAATTTATTTTTTTATAATATTGCCAATCAAAATATTCAAAATAATTATTTAATTTTATTTCATCTTTATTTATATGAGTTTTATCATTCTCATTCTCATTATCATTCTCATTCTCATTCTCATTCTCATTCTCATTCTCATTCTCATTCTCATTCTCATTCTCATTCTCATTCTCATTCTCATTCTCATTCTCATTC